>ERZ1292623.1051-Hain-H51-01um-R1-1051-length-27515-cov-5_pt1 | contig 27515 bp, 27 predicted proteins | sample MGYA00564398_ERZ1292623 | MGnify/ENA primary metagenome ERZ1292623 (study PRJEB36523, sample SAMEA6512633) | groundwater metagenome | collected 2019-01-07 | study: AquaDiva: Metagenomics assemblies of 32 groundwater samples | reverse complement strand
GCGGTGAGCTCTTTTCCCTCCGAAAGTCGATAGGCGTCTATATGAATGAGCTTTTTGAATTGTTTTCCTTTGAGCGGATATATTTTTTCAATGACAAAGGTGGGGCTGGTGAGGGTATCTTTGACTCCAAGTAAGTGCGCAACCTCTTTGACAAAGGCAGTTTTGCCCGCGCCCAATTCGCCAATGAGCCCTACAATTTTTGCGCGTTTGCCGAGAGGAGAAGACTTTTGCGCGAAGCTGTGGGCAAGCGCTTGGAGCTCCACGAGAGTCACTTTGCGCGTTTTCATGAGGTGATTCTAGCACAATGGTTCGACAGGCTCACCATGCTACATAGAAAAGGCGCGCGAGAATTAACTCGCGCGCCTTGTTTCTCTCTGTCAGTATTAAAACTGACCTGTCCCTCTAGGTCCGATACGGATGATTTGATCACCGTTGGGAGCTCGAAAGGTCTGGTATCCCCCGGCGAAAATACCCCCGGGAGAAACGCTCACGAACTGACCGTTGTAACTGCCGTGTGCCGAAGGACTAAACATCTTTGCGCCAGTCCCCAAATAATAGGAAACACTTGCGGGCGGAGTGTAGGAAGGCATCCCTGCTGACACCGACTCCGTCTTGATGTATTTGCCGATTTTGCCCTTCTTGTTCTCGTAAATCTTCACCTGAAGAAGCTGCAACCCTTGCACAGAGAGCGGCAGACTTTCTCCGTAAGAAATCCACGAGCCGATCGGGCGGTTATACATGTCGAGCACCGCCATTGTGGTCTCCGGTGTGTCATTGATAACGACCACTTGCGAAGCCTGCGCGCTACCCGATAAAAATAACGCGAGTATGGCGCACATCATTAGTGTTTTTTTCATACATCCTCCTGTAAAAGGTCTGTTATTTTCCAGGGTCTATAGTATCACAATTTTAACTAAAAGTCAATGGTTGGACTCGCTCACCGCGCTGCGTCAAGGGCGTTGTGAGGCCGTTAAAATTGTCTCACGGGTGAAAAAACGATACTATTCTAATATGGTGCAATTCAATGAAGAGCGTCAGGAGAAACGCGTGCGCGACTTGCGCCGCGACGAGGAAGAACAGTTGACCGAAATTCTTTCAAAAAAGTACGGCCTCCCCTATCTTGACCTCACCAATGCTCCCATAAACCGCGATGCCCTGCGCGTCATCACACAGGAAAAAGCGCGCATGGCGAAACTTACGGTATTTAACATCATAGATAAAAACATAAGTGTCGCAGTGCAGTCTCCATCGCTCTCTGTAACAAAAGAGGCGCTCCAAGAGCTCACGGACCGCGGATATCGCCCTGAAGTGTTTTTGGTTTCTTCACGGAGTTTGGAGAGTACGTGGGAGCGATACAAGGACCTCTCGTACTCATTTGAAACGAAAGGGGGGGCGCTTGATATTTCCAATGAAGAAATTCTTGAAGCAGTGAAGAGCGTCAAGCATATCCAAGACGTCAAAGGCCTCATTGAAAATGTCTTGGCGATGAAAAAAGGATTTCGAATTTCCAGAATTCTTGAAATTATTCTCGCGGGAGCACTCGCTACGAAAGCGTCCGATGTGCACTTGGAGGCCGAGGAAACGTATGTGCGTCTGCGCTATCGTTTAGACGGAGTGCTCGTTGATATTCTTACCTTTGACCACGAAACATTCGGGCTTCTTCTCTCGCGAGTGAAACTTATATCAGGCCTCAAACTTAATATTAAAAAAACCGCACAGGACGGACGCTTCACCATAAAAATGGGAATAGAGGATATTGAAGTGAGAACCTCCGTTCTCCCTGGAGCATACAATGAAGCGGTTGTGCTGCGCGTGCTCAATCCTAAGAGCATTGCGGTGCCATTAGAAGAGCTCGGCATCCACCCGCGGCTTCTTGCCATCCTTGACCACGAAATTAAAAAGCCCAACGGCATGATTTTAACCACAGGCCCTACTGGGTCGGGCAAAACGACAACTTTGTATGCCTTCTTAAAGAAAGTGCACACGCCCCAAATAAAAATTATTACAATTGAAAATCCGATTGAGTATCACATTCCAGGCATTGTGCAGACGCAGACAGATACCGAAAAAGGCTACACCTTTTTGGAAGGACTACGCAGTGCCCTTCGACAAGACCCTGATGTCATCATGGTGGGAGAAATCAGAGACCGAGAGACCGCGGAGATTGCCATTAACTCATCCTTGACCGGCCACCTCGTATTTTCAACACTGCATACGAACAATGCGGCTGGAGCGTATCCAAGACTAATTGATTTGGGAGCAAATCCAAAGGTCCTCACCTCCTCAATCGCGATATCAATGGCCCAAAGACTCGTGCGCAAGCTCTGCACTACCTGCAGAAAAGCGGTGACGCTTGTGGGAGAAGAGAAAAAGCTTGTTGAAGACGTACTCGGGAGCATTAGAGACAAAAGTTATATAAAAGGTATTCAAAAAGAAACGGTATGGGAGCATCAGGGATGCGAGAAATGCAATTTTACGGGCTTCAAAGGGCGAGTCGGCATCTTTGAAGCAATCGTAACCGACGAAGAGATTGAGCGCGTGGTGCGAGAGAATCCAAGCGAGCGGGAAATCAAAAAAGCGGCAGAACATCAAGATTTGCTCTCCATCCGACAAGACGGCGTCTTAAAAGTGCTCACGGGCATCACCTCGCTCGAGGAGCTCAAGCGTGTTGTAGATGTTGACTACGAATAAGAGTTATCAAGCCTCTTCTTGTCGTCTCGTTTAGAAGTGAACATGTTCACTTCACTCACTGTACTAGTACAATAAAAACCTTTCCTGTTTTGACAGCGAAACAGCAGATTGAAGTTGTTTGCCCGTCAATCTTGCGGAGAAATCAATACGTACTAGAATTGAGAAAGATTCCAAAACACAAATCTCCAAGCAACACTTTTAATAGGCGTATCAAAAGCTAAGTAGTTCTTTCAAGGAGAGCCTCAGCCGAAGCCACGACATCCTCAAAGAAATTCTAGAAAGCCCCGAAGGGCTCCGTTGCTTAGAGATTTGTATGTTGGAATAAAGAATTGCGACGATTCACCTCTACGGAAAATCGTAGCATAAAAAGATTAACATGTCAAGAGCACCCTCTAACCCATCAACTGACAGCGACGCTTCATTTGATGCGACACTGCGGCCTGCTACTTGGGATGAATACGTAGGACAGCAAAGTATCAAGGAAAACCTGCGTGTTCTCCTAACAGCTGCCAAAGAGCGAGGCCATACCCCCGAGCATGTCCTCTTTTATGGACCGCCGGGGCTGGGTAAAACGACGCTCGCACATCTTATCGCAAAGGAAACGGGCGCGCAAATGAAGGCAACTTCCGGTCCCGCAATCGAGCGAGTGGCGGATTTAGCTTCGATTTTGACCAATCTCTCGCCAGGAGACATTCTTTTCATAGATGAAATACACCGGCTCAATAAAACAATTGAGGAGGTACTCTATCCTGCCATGGAGTCAGGGTCTTTAGACATCATTATCGGCAAGGGCCCTTCGGCGCGCACGGTACAACTTGAACTTCCGCCATTCAGCATCATTGCGGCAACAACTCGCATCGCTCTTATCTCATCGCCCCTGCGAAGCCGTTTTTCCGGAGGAATTTTCAGACTAGAATTCTATAGCCCAGAAGAAATTGAAAGCATTGTCAGGCGCTCGGCACGCGTGCTTGGAGTTTCTATAAGTGAAGACGCCATACATGAGATTGCGCTAAGAAGCAGATTTACTCCGCGCACCGCAAATTACTTTTTGAAGCGTTGTCGAGACTTCGCTCAAGTAAATAAAGTTGATTTATCACAAGACGTCGTACATGGAGCACTAAAAATGCTCGGCGTTGATGAACGAGGACTCTCACCCGCCGACCGCACTATTCTTGAAACAATATTGCAGAAATTCGGAGGAGGACCAGTGGGGCTCAATACTATTGCAGCAGCTCTCGCGGAAGAAGAGTCAACTATTGAAGAGTTTAATGAGCCGTATCTTTTGCAAATCGGATTCATAGAGCGAACGGCGCGCGGCCGCGTGATAACGGACGAAGGCAAACGGCATGTAGATAAATAATATATGGCAGGACACAGCAAGTGGAAACAAATAAAAAATAAAAAGGCGACAACAGACGCTCAAAAAAGCCGGATTTTTTCAAAGGTCATACGGCTTATTACTGTCGAGGCAAAGAATGCGAATGGAAATATGGAAGCGCCAGGGCTGCGAGCAGCGATTGAAAAAGCGCGTGCGGCAAATATGCCTAGTGACAATATTGAGCGTGCGATAAAAAAAGCGAAAGATGCGGGGGGCGAAGCGGTTGATGTGGTGACATATGAGACATACGGGCCGGGCGGATGCGCGATTGTGATTGAGGGGCTGACTTCAAACAGAAACAAAACTGCGGCGGAAATCAGGCACATACTCTCCGAGCTCGGCTTCTCTCTTGCGGGAAGCGGAGCGGCGACGTGGGCATTTGAAAAGGCGGCAGGTGGGTGGGTGCCTAAAAGTACGGTGGCGCTTTCCGACACTGATACGGAAGTGCTCGGAACACTTGTTGAACAACTTGAAGCACATGAAGATATCCAAGACGTCTACACGAATGTTGAATAAAGATACGCGGGTGCTTGCGATTGACCCGGGCTACGAGCGGATGGGTATTGCCGTACTTGAAAAAAAAGATGGGAGAGAAATTGTCCTATTTTCGGATTGTATAAAAACTTCACCAAAAATTCCCCACAGCGAGCGCTTGGCAATACTCTCACGAGCGGTTGAAGCGTGCGTGAAGGAGTGGAAGCCGAATGTGTGCGCGATAGAGTCTTTGTTTTTTGGGAAAAATAGAAAAACTGCGATTCTTGTTGCTGAAGCACGGGGGGCGGTGCTTTCGATAGTTTCGCGCCTGGGGCTCCTTGTATTTGAGTACGTGCCTTCAGCGGTAAAAATCGCGGTAACCAGCCATGGGGGAAGCGATAAACGCCAGATAGAATTTATGCTAGGAAAACTCGTTAGTATAGAAAAGGAGATAGAGCACGATGATGAGTATGATGCGATTGCGGTGGGCCTTACTCACCTTATCTCTCGCAAGAAAACCTCCTAAGCCTTATCAACAGTTAATAGCGAATGCTTATTGGCAAACTATTGCGCATTTGATACAACATAAGGAGTTTTCCTTTGCATATCGGTGTAAAGGAGCAATAGTTATAAAAAATATCATGATGACAGACGAAATTCTCAATGAAGAAGAATTGGAAGAAACAGAAGAAGATGTTGATGGAGTGAAGAAGGCAGAAAAGACAGATGAAGATGACGCCCCAGACAGCAGTGGAGACGGATGGGATAAGGAAGAAGAGTAGAAAAAAAACCCCAAGCCTAAGGCTTGGGGTTTTTTGTTGCGGCTACCTTACTACTACTTTTATAAACCTGCGTTTGCCTATTTTATAGACTCCGTTTAGAGCTGGCGCAGCCCCATTGATAATTTTTATATCACCTTGGGGATGCATTTTTGTTATCGCTTTTTCTAAAATTAACCGAGCAAATTCTGATTTAGAGCTAACAATATTTTGAGTTATCAAAATATCCACTAAAAGAGTGTTGGGAGAAACATTAACTTCCAAGACATCTTCCGGAACACCTCCCTTGCTGAACACATTGATAAAATGTTTCTCTGCTTTCTCTGCTTTTTGTGCTCCGTGATAAAGAGTAACAATTGTGCGAGCGAGGCGGAGTTTTATATCCCGAGGATTAACCACGCTTTCTTTAAGTGATTCTTTTATTGAATGTATTTCGGAAAGGGGCATGTTGGTCGCAAGAAGAAAGTATTGTTCCATCAGAGAATCCTGCACCGACATTACCTTTCCGAACATATCTTCCGGCTCATCTGTAATGTTGATTACGTTGCCCAAACTGGTAGACATTTTTCTACCGTCGGTTCCCTCAAGCATTGTGGTGGTGAGAATGTCTTGTTCTTTTTGTCCGTAGTGTCTCTGAACGATGCGTCCGGCCTTCAGATTAAACAACTGGTCAAATCCGCCTATTTCTACATCAGCCCTCACCTCAACCGAATCGTAGCCTTGCATTAAAGGGTACAGAAATTCACGAAGTGAAACCTCTTCACCCTTCTCAAAACGGTCTTTAAAGTTTCTTCGCGCGGACATCTGCTGGACAGAGAAGCTTTCCGCAAGCTCAACGGCTTTTTCAAAGGTAAGTTTTCTAAGCCATTTGCTGTTGTAATGAAACTCCGTTTTATCAAGATTAATAATTTTTCCGATTTGAGTCTTATAGTCTTTAAGATTTTTTTCTATCTCTTCCCTTCCAAGCGTCGGACGCTTTTCAAGCTTGTCGGAAGGATCGCCTATCGCGGCTGTAAAATCACCAACAATGAATACAGCCGTATGGCCCAGGTCTTGGAACACCTTCAATTTGCGCAGAATAATAGCTCTGCCAATGTGAATCTTTGACCCTGTGGGGTCAAAGCCAAGTTTTACCCGAAGCGGTTTCCCTGAAATAAGTTTCTTATACAAAGAATCTTTAACAAATACCTCTTCCACCCCCCGAGAAAGGAGGTTTTCAATTTCTGATGGGTCGGTATTTATTTTCCGAGAAAAGGCCCCAAACATAGCGTAACTTTAGCATCTTTAGGCACTGGTATAAAGGCTCTATGACGGTATACTGGTAGCTATATATGCCTCTCCGGAAAAAACTGGGGTTGGAGAAGAAGATTGTCCGACGCTCACTTGTTATTGCTGGGATTGTCATTCTCTTTTCTTTGGGAAGCCTTTTGTTTTGGGCCGCAAGTTTTAAAATTCCGTCTCTTGATTCTTTTGAAGAGAGGCGGGTTGACCAGTCAACTAAAATTTACGACAAAACGGGGAAAGTGCTTCTCTATGACGTGTTCGAAAATGTGAAGCGCACTGTCGTCGCGCTCTCGGAGATTTCGCCCAACGTGGTACGTGCCACAATCGCGATAGAGGATAAGGATTTCTATACGCATAGCGGTGTCCAGCCGACAGCTCTCCTGCGCGCGATACTCGTCAACTTCCAAACTGGAGAATTCAGCCAGGGTGGTTCAACTATTACCCAGCAGGTAATAAAAAATTCAATTCTTACCAAGGAGAAGAGTGTCGCTCGAAAGCTCAAGGAATGGATTTTAGCTCTCAAACTGGAACAAGAGTTAAGCAAAGACGCGATTTTGAGCATGTATCTCAATGAAATCCCTTATGGAGGAAGTGTCTACGGCATTGAGAAAGCAAGCGAAGTATTTTTCGGAAAACACGCGAGCGAACTTACCATTGCCGAGTCCGCCTATATGGCGGCGCTTCCTCAAGCTCCGACCTACTACTCGCCATACGGACAGCATCGTGATGAATTGGAAAAAAGAAAAAATCTGGTGCTTTCCCAAATGCTTTCAGTGGGCTTTATAAAAGAGGAAGAGTATGAATCTGCAAAAAAAGAACAGGTCGCATTTCTCCCACAGGAAGGGAAAGGGATTAAGGCTCCTCATTTTGTTTTGTTCGTAAAAGAATACTTGGAGGAAACATACGGGAAAGACCTTGTTGAAAGCGGGGGGCTGACCGTCATCACCACGCTTGATTATGAGATGCAGAAAAAGGGAGAAGAGATTGTAGAGAAGTACGCGTTGGAAAATAAAGAAAAATTTAATGCTGAAAATGCGGCGCTTGTCGCGGTGGACCCAAAAACCGGGGGGATTCTTACCATGGTCGGCTCGCGGAATTATTTTGATAAGGAAATTGATGGGAATTACAATGTCGCAACGGCCCATACTCGCCAGCCAGGATCTGCGTTTAAGCCCTTTGCTTATGCGGCGGCGTTTATGAGGGGGTTTACTCCGGAAACAACCTTGTTTGACCTTAAAACAGAATTTTCCGGATATTGCGATGCGGAGGGCAACACTATAAATCCGCTCCAGAATAAAGATGATGTCTGTTACATGCCGGAGAATTACGACAACATATTCCGGGGCCCAATTACCATGAGAGAGGCCCTTGCGCAGTCTATAAACGTGCCTTCAGTCAAAACAATGTATCTCGCTGGCATGGATAAGACATTGCGGCTTACGCGAGACATGGGAGTGACGAGCCTTACTGATATTGGACGTTATGGGCTTACTTTGGTTCTCGGGGGCGGTGAGGTGTCGCTCCTTGATATGACGAGTGCGTATGGGGTATTTGCTAATGAAGGTTTGAGAAATCCATACACTGCCATCCTTGAGGTGCGCCAGAGAAATGGAATTGTGCTCGAAAAAATAACTCCGCGGGCGCAACAGGTGATTCCTGCTGAAATTACTCGAAACATTTCCGATATTCTCTCTGATAATGCGGCGCGGGCACCGGCATTTGGAGAAAATTCATTTCTTTATTTCCCGAACAGAGAGGTCGCGGTGAAAACCGGAACGACAAATGACTACAAAGACGCGTGGATTATCGGATATACGCCCAGCGTGTCAGTAGGAGCGTGGGCAGGAAACAATGACTATACCTCTATGGAAAAAAAGGTGGCGGGATTTATTATTGCGCCGCTATGGAATGCTTTTATGAAAGAAATCTTGCCTTTAATTCCTGAAGAGCGTTTTAATAGGCCTATCGAGGAAGAACTCTCCTTAACAGAACTCAAGCCTGTACTGCGGGGAAAGTGGCAGGGAGGAATTTCATTCCCTATTGACCGCATCTCTCAAAAGAGAGCGACAGAATACACCCCGAAAGAAACGCTTGACGAGATTCTGGTGGGCGGAGTGCATGATATTTTGTATTGGGTTAATAAAGACGACCCGCGGGGATTACAGCCCCCAAGCCCCCAAAATGACCCCCAGTTTGAGCGGTGGGAGTACCAAGTGCGCACGTGGGTGGAAACACAGCATATTACAGAGACAACCGAGAGCTCAGTGCCGCAACTTTTTGACAACATACACATGCCAAGCACCTTCCCAATGGTCACAATTGAGTCCCCGGGCGGCCGCCCATACAGTGCAAACGAGAAGATTACTATCTTATTTTCCTACAGTGGCACGTACCCGATCGCTCGCGCAGAATACTTTCTTAATGGAGTCTATGTCGGAGAAAATAACAGCTCGCCCTACAGCATCTCTTTCACTCCACAGGAAATAAGCGAGGCGCGCGGAGGAGAAAATGAATTAAAAGTTATTGTGCAGGATTCTGTGTTTAATAGAAAAGAGAGTGTTGTGAAATTTATTGTGTTGTATTAGACAATATCTGAAATTGCCGTTTCAGGATGTTGTGCGCGTACTATCTCGATGATTTTACTTTTATTTAAGAGAAGTTCGCTTTTTACAATAGGAGAGCTTGAAATAAAAATTTTTCCGTTCCTGAAAGAAATATTTTTGCTGGGAATCTTTACACCAACGATGTGTGCGACAGTCTCTGAAACAGACTCAACAAACACAGTGTGAAGAAAAAGTGTTCGTTTAAGCTTCTCTAGTAAGTGACCGATTCCATTCATGTTATTTACTCATCGGCATCACAAGATAGAGAAATGACTTGTCTCCCACACTTCTTATCACCATAGGCTTCCCCACCCCACTTAATTCAAGAGAGACGCTGTCGCCGTACAGCGACTGAAAACATTCCTTTATATACTTATGGTTAAAATTAATAGAAACGTCTTCTCCGGAGACGGTTGAATCTATGTAGGTTGTATTTTCTCCTATGTCTGAATTTTTTGTCACAATTTCAAGCTTTTTATCCTTTATAAGAGCACTTATTTTCACTTGATTGAACTTGTCTGAGAATATTTGGGACATATTAAGCGCGCTGAGCAAATCTTCTTTCAAGATAATAATTGAAGTAAGTGGTATGCGAGGTATTATTTGTTGGTAATCAGGAAACGTGCCCACTACAAGACGAGAGGTAAGAAAAAGATTTTGAGAGAAAAAGCTTATTTGATTTTTATCAACAACTATTTCAATATCTCCATTCACTTCCTCAAAAATACTGATAATTTCAGAAACATTCTTTATTGGGATAAGAACAGGCTCAATTTTATCAACTGTTTTACATTTAATTTTCTTTTCCGCGAGACGGAATGAGTCTGTTGAAACAAATGTAATTGTGTTATCTGAAAGCGACATATATACACTCGAAAGCTCTGGTTTGATATTTATATTAGTCGCGCCATACCACACTGCCCTAAGTCCTATTAATAACTCTTTATTATTAACAATAATTATATGTGTTTTTTTAGTTTGAGGAATAGTAGGAAAATCAGTTTCAGGATGTAATTTAATTAATGTTGATGTTTTTTTAGTATTTAAAGAAAGAGTTGTTTCTTTTTTCTCTAACATAACACTTTGGTCATTTTTCAAATTACTAAGAAAAGATGAAAGGATAGATCCAGAAATAATAATTTCTCCTTCTATATATATTTTTACCGGAATAGTGATTTTAATTCCAACATCTAAATTAGTTGCTTGTATTGTTAATATATTATCCTTAGCTTTAAGAGAGATATTATTAAGAATAAGAAGAGAAAGTTTTTTCCCTGAAATTCTATTCGCTTTTATTACTGCGGAGTAAAGTTTATCTATTATACATTCTAATTTCATATATAAATACTTAATACTATTATTAGCTCTGTGGATATGTTGGTAGAAAGAAAACAGTTTGAAAGATAGCCTTATATTTAAGTTTCAAAATATAATAAGAAGTTTGTAAGAATGTATGAAATGTTAACACACCCTCTTTTCCTTTATTTTTTATTATTTTTTTTAATTTTATCAACATATTATATATCTGTTTTCCACACCTTATTTATATAAGTAACGCCCTAATTTGATTAAGCTCCTGCCCTAATAATATATTACCTTTCAACTCATTTTTTATCTTCTCACAAGAATGAATAATTGTTGCATGGTCTCTTCCACCTAACTTTTCCCCTATAGAAGGGTAGGAAATATTAAAATCCTCTCTAAGTAAATACATTGTTACTTGACGAGGCTTAATAATTTCCTTTTTACGGGTTTTTCGGTAAATATTCTCCTCATCAATATTGTAAAAATCAGCAATTATCTTTATTACTTCTTTAGCTGATATAACCCGTTTCTGTTTATTACTGTCTTTTATAAGCACCCTCACTTCAGAGAGGGCTAATTCTCTCCCCTTTACTTGAGTTTGGAACATAATGGTGTTGAGCACCCCCTCAAGCTCTCTAATATTACTTGAAATATTTGACGCAAGAAATTCAAGCACCTCGTCAGTTAAGGTGAAATTATGTGTTTTTGCCTTAGCACGCAGAATTGCTCCTCGGGACTCTTGGTCTGGTGTTGGAATGTCTATAATCATCCCCGCGGCAAAGCGGGACTTCAACCTCTCTTCAAGATGGGGGATATAGTTTGGGTGCTTGTCTGAAGAAAATATAATTTGTTTATTGTCGTCATATAAGTTATTGAACAGATGAAAAAGTTCCTCTTGAGTTTTTTCTTTATTAGAGAGAAAATGAATGTCATCCATTATCACCACATCATATTTTCGGTACTTTTGCTTAAAATAATTAGTTCGATTTGTTTGAACAGAATTTATATAGTCTAATGCGAATTTTTCCGACGTGACATAGTGAACTCTCTTATCACTGCTAGTTGTTTTTATGTAGTTGCCGATTGCTTGTATAAGGTGGGTTTTTCCGTGGCCGGTGTTTCCATATATGAAAAGGGGGTTGTATATAATTCCTGGTTTTTTTATCACCGCCTGGGCCGCTGCGTGCGCGAGCTCGTTAAATGGCCCCACCACAAACGATTCAAATGTATACCGTGGGTTGAGATTATCCTCCTTATTAATGTAGAGATCGCTTAACGGCAACTCATCAGGGACTACTTCTCGCACCCGCTCCTCCGGTCTCTTTCGCTCCTCTCCCCTTGAAACTATGTACTCAACTGATCTAATGGTGTCCGAAAATGTCCTTAAATTACGCAAAATTAGGTTGTGGTACTTGGTGTAGAGCCATTCTTTGACGAACATGCTCGGGACGCACAGGTATATAGTTCCCTCTTCCTCCTTGGAGATTACCGTATCCTTAAACCAAGTACTAAACGTTGCCTTCGAGACATTAAGCTCTATTTCTGTCAGCACGCTCTCCCAAAGTTTTTTAGAATCCATATATGCGTTACTTTCGTGTAGTGAATTATAGACCTAATTAAACTTTCTGAAACTTCCCTTTCTTTTTATTTATGTTGATACAATGTTGATATGTTGTGACTAAAGGCACTCTCTTGAGTTGAAGCTTAAAATAGCGTATAGTTCCGAATTATGTCTCAAACATATCAACCTAAAAAGAGAAAAAGGCTTAAATCACACGGATTTTTAGTGCGCCAGAGACGTCCTGGAGGAAAGCGTGTTATTACCCGCCGTCGCAGAAAAGGAAGAAAATCTCTCTCGGTTTCTGCGTCCCGCTAATTTCTCCAATGATTCCGCGTAAAAGTAAAGCGGACACAGAACTTATAAAAAAAGTTTTTACGGAAGGCTCTGTATACCACTTTCCCCTCTTTTCTGTGCGTACACTAAAGAGCGGTGTCGCTCGTTATTCGATTATCGTACCATCTTCAGTCGCTCCTTCCGCAGTTAAGCGGGTCGCTCTGAAAAGAAAAGCATATAGAGCACTCGCTTCTGTTGGGCCTCTTCAACACACACATACCGTGGTTTTTATTCTTAAGAGCGCGGGTAAAGAAGAGTCCGTTCAGAACATAGAGAGCTCTATGAGGCGCGTCCTCGAAAGCCTTAATTGAGTGAAACCTTAATTTTATATACACTATCAAGATGATTTCCAATATCTTCAACGCAGTTTTCTACCAACCTCTCTATAATGCGCTTATTGGACTCATGTCACTTCTTCCCTTTCTTGATGCCGGAGTCGCCGTTATCCTCTTTACCTTTTTGGTTCGGCTCGCACTCTTTCCGCTTTCCCGCAGTATGATGAGAACGCAAAACGCGCTTAAGGTTCTCGACCCTGAAATAAAGGCCCTTAAAGAAAAACACAAAGGCAACTCTCAACAGCAAGCCGAACATCTCCTCACTCTCTACAAGCAGAATAATATAAATCCTTTCTCAGGAATTATTCTTGCGCTTGCTCAACTTCCAATAATCTTGGCGCTCTATTTCGTATTTCAAAGGGGGTTTTCTACAATCGATACCGTGTCTCTCTATTCGTTTATAGCGCCACCTGCCTCAATAAACCTTCTTTTTCTGGGTCTTGTTGATGTTGCAGGGAAAAACATTTTACTTGCAATTCTTGTGGGTGCTTCAGGTTTCCTGCAGTCCTATTTTATGCCAACAGCTCCGGGTTCGGCTGACAACGCGTTCACCAAAAGTCTCCAGCTGCAAATGAGGTATATGTTTCCCGTTCTTACGGGGTTCATTTCATATCAGCTTTCAGCGGCAATAAGCCTCTACTGGATTACCAGCAACATGTTCAGTGTCGTTCAGGAACTTTTCTTAAGAAAGAGAATGACGGTCGAGAAAAAAATCTCTTAGATTTCGCTTACAATTTTGAGAATCCAGAGCGAAGAATCTTTTTTATTCAAAAACACAAGGAAATTTTCTTGGGGTGTGAGAAGAAGCTCTGTCGCATCAATATCTTTTCCTTGTTTTCCAAAATCGGCAACTAATGTAGTTTCTCCCGTTAAAATATTGATTTTCCAGAGCCCGTCAGAGAAAGAAACTACTCCTTGGTACCACGCATCAGGATAGTCACCCATTGGGATGCTTATAGGCACCGCGCAATAGAGAGTATTTTTGTCTTTACTGCTCCACACACACTTTTCAGGAAGTGTTTTAAGAGGAAGCGAGCTTACTCCTCCTTTTGCCGTATCGAACACAGAAAGAGCGAGACTGTTGTCAGCGAAGAGTACTTTGGCCCCATCATTATTTGTTCGTGTGGTAAGTCCACTCACACCCCCAAATAGCTTTGAAAAAGAACCTGTACTGGTATTGAGGGTATATGCGTACCCTAGTACCCGCACGCTTGCTTTCGTGGTGAGGGTTATAGAGCCCTCTGCCCCCCAATAGGGAGTGAATTCATAAAAAGGGAGATCAAAAGAAGTTTTTTTGCTTCCGTCCCCTAAGGAAATGACCCCTGTACCCTTGGTACCATTCTTTATGAGAGAAAAAATACGAGTTTTGTTTGGTGATACTGAAATTTCTTTTATGTTTTTCTGAAGAAATACTCCCTCAAGCTCCTTAAGGGTTTCGTTCCCTTGCGTTTTTGAAGCGGTGAGCTTTGCATAAAAACTCTCAACCGTTGCTCTGTCGTCTCTCACATATCTCATCACCAACGACTCGCCCTTTGAGAGCCAGAGAGCGCTGTGAACCTTCGGTATTGTTGTATTGGACACTTTTTCCTGAGCGAGTGAATTAGTACCCGTATCGTATATGTGACCTGTTCCCTTATCAAGGTATCGAATCACTGTTGAAGTCCCTGTCCCAATCGCGACAGCACCCGCTACCGGGCTCTCCGATACTTTCCGAAGATCCGGCACAGGAAGACCTGCCACATTTTCTTCTACTGTCGTATTTCCTGTATCCGCAGTATTACCAGTTGGGTTCTCTGTCCCAGTACTTCCTTGCCCGAACGGAAAGAATTTCCTCAAAGAAAATCCGCTCTCTCCCACAGTACCCGTTTCTTCCGAGGGTGCGGGTGACACAGAAGATACGTACCACCACAGAGCGGCGAAAATTGCCAAGGCGACAACTGAAATTATAATTCCCTTTCTCATGATTAATTTCCGATTTTAATATCAAGCAGTGTCGGGTTGATGGTATTGAGAATAAGCCACGCCAAGGCGGCAAGAAAGAGTCCCCACAGAGCATTAGTAATTTTCTTTCTTCCGTCCTGTTTCCCACCAATAGCATCTGTTGAAAGGTATTGGACTCCTCCAAGCACAATCATAATAACCGCAAGCACCCCGGCAATACCTATGATGAGTTGGATAATATTTTGCAAGTATGCCCCGATGTCGGAGGAGTTTATCTGAATTCCAGAGGGTGTTGGTAAGGGCTCCAATGGCTGATATTGAAACCTCTGTGCTTGTGCCAGTTTCCCCACGAAGATTACCGAAAGGATAAAGGTTTTAAGAAAAAAGTGTTTCATTATTGTGTATTTGTCTTATTGAAACGCAGTGTCATGGTCCCCTGGGCTGATTGCAGGACCTTTGAAGGGTTATCAATTGTTACTGACACTTGAGATGACCCCGCTTCCTCCGGCTGTCTGAAGGTAACCGCCTCCTCTTTCTCCCTTCCTTCTATCGTTTTTCCGTTAAGGGCCCATGTTCGCACAAGAGCACCCGCACCTATCTCAGAAAGATTAAAGAAATAAGGAATTGAGAGAATGGTTGTTTCTTTTTCTTTCATTGTAAACGCAGATTTTAGCGCGCTTTCCAAGCGTACACCATATAGAGGACTCTCTTCGTACAAAAGCACTTCCGGTAGCTGTGGTTTTACACTCATAGCGCCAGCTGCCTTAGCTCCACCGCTTGACGACACTTCCACCGAAACAGAAACAGAGCTTCCAATGAATGTACCTTCAATCGCGAGTGTGTTTTTTCCATATCCCGACAGGCTCCCAAGTATTAACCCATCTTTTTTCCAAGTATACAAAAGGTTTTTTGTACTTACCTTACTTCCATTTTCAAATACCGATGGCAGAGCCGTTATCACAACGGTTCCCTGCAGTGGGTAGAGAGCCTTTCCTTTATAAAAAGGAGGTACATAGGAATTTGCTTCCCACAGGAGGTCAACATCAGAAGCAGAAAATGTTACACTTTTTTCAATATGGGCGCCGCTTCCTGTATCAATTACAGCCTCAATATTAAACACGCTTCCCAACGTGCCGGTTTTGAATGAAAAGTTTTTTTGTCCCTTCCCTTGACTTGCGCGAGCGCCATTTATCCTCCATTCAATCTCTGCAGCTCCTACTTCATTAGAGAACCCCTCAATACTTACAGTGACTGTTTCATATGCCTTCGGGTATTTTGGATTACTTGAAAGAGTAATATACTGCTCTATTCCCGCACTTTGTGCCGCCTCCTTCAGTGCCTCCAACCCACTCTTAATTTGCTGTTGTGTAGTAGTTGGAAACTGGTTTATCGATGACGTGATGTCAGTTGGAAAGAGTGTTTGAGCATATGCAAAAGAGAAGTTCACGGTCGTAAACGTGGCACAGAGAGATATAAAAAACGCTTTTTTTAAGTACGCCCGCATTGTATTTATTCTATCATAGCAACTTCTCTCACTTCTCTTTGCCCGCAGCGAGCGCTACTGCAATTGTCCATCCTGGAAGAGCGCTTAAAAGGGGTATGGGCATGATTTCAATAGCTACCCCACCGCCAAATCCGAGCAGTTTTCTGGGAATGCCAAAATTCACTCCCCGGATTTTGAAATACGTATAAAATCCAAGCAAGGCGAAAACGCTCACTAGAAAGTTTATTGATACTGCAATTATCATTCCTATCACCGGGATAAAATTTAATAAATTGACTCCCATTTGAAGAAGGTCAACACAGAGCGCGGCAATAATCGGCCTCCAAAAAGCTCCCTTTTTCTTTTGTGGGCGCTCTTCTTCCATAATTATGCAGACTCAAGGTCCTTTCGAGCCTTTTCTATAGAGAGAATTTGTGACGGGTCGGAGGTGATTATCTGGTCTTCGGTGTAGGATGCAATGATTTTAATTGCTATATGCTTAAGTCCCGCAAAGAATATGCCTTCGCCGACGTCAGATTCGAGAAGAAGATACTTTTCTTCGTCGGTAAGGTTGAAAATTTTCTGGAGCTTTTCAGCCGCGGGGGGTGCTTGCTTGAGAAGCATTTGAATAGAAGAGTTGGTGACAATGGGGAGGCCGTAAGGAGAGCTTAAAAAGTCATCAACGTCCTGGGTGATTGTGGCAACCCCCAAATAATATTTGCGACCGCGCTTGACCAAGCTTAACAAGAACGACGCAGTATCTTCAGACTTCATCATCCACCACGCCTCATCAATCACCAAGAGGCGTTTTTTAATTTCTTTCCGGATAGCGTTCCAGATATAGTGGGTAATAATGTACATTGCAACCGGTTTGAGCTCATCCTCCATATCGCGAACTGAAAAGACAACAAATTTCTTATTGATATCAATATTGGTCGGCTGGTTGATGAACCCCGACCACGTTCCCTTGGTGTATTTGGTGAGTCTTTGCGCGAGAGATTCCCCTCCATCCATTCCTGAAAGCACGAGTTCAAAATCAGAGAGAAGTGGCGCGTCTACCGCAGAGAAATCGGAGTCCGCGGTAATGTCTTTAAGAGCGTATGTTTCAGTAATAGCTCGGTCAATAATCGCATCCTCCTCCGGAGTGAGCCCGCCCATCATGATACGAAAGAGCCCGACAAGATTGATGATATTTGAGCGCAAGATGTTTGCTGACGACTCTCCTGGTTGTGGAAGGGGTAGGTCAAACGGATTGATGTGATGCTCTGAAGTAAGGGAAATTTTGAAATAGCGGCCGCCGGTTGCCTGCGCCATATATTCATACTCTCTTTCCGGGTCAATCACGATGATTGAGGTGTCAAACATAAGGCTGCGCAGAATTTCAAGCTTTGTTGCATAGGATTTTCCCGCGCCTGACTTGGCAAATGTCACTGAATTGTAGTTTTCAAGGGAAAATCGGTCAAAAAGAACAAGGCTTGAGTTATGGCGGTTGATGCCATAGAGGATTCCTTTATCTGACGTGAGGTCAAAAGAGACGAATGGAAATAAGCTTGAAAGCGGGGAAGAGTTAAATTTCGAATGAACGTTTAACAGGTCAGTGCCAAGCGGCAAAACACTTTTATACCCTTGTTCTTGCTGAAAAAGAGCGGGCTTAAGATAGACCAATTTTGATTCAAGGATGGATTTTACTTCAGACTCGGTTTTATTGAGCTCGTCTTCATTTCCCGCATAAATTGAAATATAGAGTCCAACGTCAAAAAGGCGCTCCTGGGCCTGCTGAAGTTTGTCCCGCAGATCTTCAAGGTCGTGATAGGCGGTGTCAAGCTTGGGATCGCGCACAAGCCCCTTCTCTTCCCTTTCATGGATTTGGCTCTGTACTTCGGCAACTTTCTTTTGGAATTGTCGGAGAATGGTCGCAGTTTCAATCGGATGTATGAAAATTGAAATATCAAAGACCTTGTCGAGGTTGATAATTGGCGCAAACCAGCTCTCGGCGAGAAATCTAGGGTAAGAGATAACGAAAAAGCTTCTGACAATCTTCTCGCCCAATGCGAGCTCTTTCGGATTTATCTTAAGCGCGCTCGGCGCAATAATATCTTTAAGGTCAAGTGCTTCTGCCGCATAGACATCCTGCGGAAGCACTGTTCCGATTTCTTTCGTTTCTTTTTTTGATTTTAAAAAGTCAAAAAGTGCCATATCAGTTCATTTTTATCGGCCTCTCTGTTTCCTCCGGGTTAAATATCTTGTAAAAAAGCTCAATTACTTCCTCGGTTCCGAGCATGACTGTCCTGATTCCACAGCGAGTAAGTCCTTGTTCGACAATTGAGACACGCTGTTCAAGCTGGGTGCGATTCTCTTCAAAGGCGGCCTCCGTGTTGCGCGCCTTCTCTCCCGCATCTTCTTTTCTTTTCCCTAATCCCAAGCGTCCCAAGTCGCTGATATTTTTCCCCTGAAGAAATGCGGGAGAATACGGCACTACCATGAAAAAATTCTTTGTCATGATATTGGTACTCTCGGTGAAACTCTTAATGAACCCCATGTATTCCTGAATCTGAATCTTCATCAAGTCATTTACCTGCTCTTTGTACTGCTGTTCAATAAGGGCAAGGTAAGGCCTGATGTCGAGTCGGCGAGACTGAATAAATATTTGCAGCGAGAAATCAAGAGAATTGAGCAGGTTTTGGAACTGAAAAATAATCGAATTCTTTTCCTCCTCGCCTTTGAGCGCGAAATTAAGAGAAGAGGCCATGATGACAGCTCGAAGCGACCCGTCTTTAAGCATGACAATGCCATCTTTAACATCCTGTATCGGAATGAATTCCTGCGTTGCTTGTGTTTGCGTTGCCATTGTCCTTATTATACCTTCTTCTTCTTTTCCTCCTGTCTTGTGCCTCTACTTTCTTTCCAACTGCTTCCGAGAGTTACCGGGTTACTATTTTCTTTTATCCCTAAGCTCCACGTGAGGTCGCGCAGTTTGGAGTCCGAGAGTTTCGGAACGAATAAGGAAACATTCTCTTTCTTTTCTGCTTCCTGCGGAACTATTTTTGGGATTTTTTTCCAGATATAGAGTCTGCTTCCTGTAACATATGAAAAAAATGATTCCATGAGATGAATAAATGGCTTCCCGTTGACTCGATAGAAGGCAAGAGCGACCGACACCACAATGACAGGAATGGCAAGTGGCACCGCGAGGATGCTCGGTAACAGAGACCACAGTATCGTTACTAGCCCCGCTCCTCCGGCAAGATAGATAAACTGTTTAAACGTCAGGGGCCCGAAGATTTTATCTTCAACCTCAATGAATTGTGGAACTTGGAATCGCATTTTATTCAACGGACTCGCGATACGGGTCTTGGCTGTATTTCTGTTCCGGGGCTGTCTTTATTTCCCCGACCGCTTTAGGAGCAGTAACGACTTTTGAAAGTTTGTCCTCAACAAAACCGGTAGCTGGAAGCCCGGGTTTCTCAAAGACCGCTGGAAATGGAGTGGGGTTCTCAATACCGCTTAACACATCTGTCTTTTTAAGCATTTCCCCACTTTCAGCCATTTTTGGCTCATTTTCCTCTTCCGCGCGGATAAAATTTTCTAGAGCCTCTCTAATTGGAGTAAAGACTGAAGCTATTATTTCATCGGCAATAACCTCAATTGTTTGAGGTGGGATAAAGAGATGTTCTTTCTCGATATTTGTCTTGAAATCTTCAATTTTTTCAAGACAAAGAAGAACAGAAATTACTTTAGCATGTAGTATTTCCATAGTTTCATCTGAGAGTCCATATTTAAGGTCAATTGCCTTAACCTTATTTTCCCATTCCTGCGAGGAAATATAATTTTTCACTTCACTAGGAAGTTTTGTATATTGCGCTCCGATTATATCCTTTATATTATCCATTTAAGATTTTTCAGATTCTTCCTTTTTTTCCTCTTTCTCTTTTCCCTCTCCCTTTTCCTCCTTGAGAGCGTTTCTCAGAGTTTCAAGAGCTTTTTCTTCCTTACCTTTTTCTTTGAAAGCTTTTTCTACGGCTTCTGCCCTTTGCTTTCGTATTGTTGACCACCAGCGTTTCTCAATTTGCGCTTGGTATGACTCACTTCTTTGTTTCCCTACGTTAACTACTCCTTTTGGCTCTCTCAACTTCTCCAAAATTTCCCCAGTTCCAGCTTTTACCGCTGATTCAATTTTCTCTCTCGTTTCCTTCTTAAGGTTTTCAACCAGCTCTTTTTCTTCCCTCTGGAGTTTCTCTATCTTGCTTGTGTCCTGGAGTGCCGGTTCTATCGAACGCGCCTGTTTCAGTTCTTCACGAATAGAGTTAAGATTTTCGTCTTCTTTAAGCGCCTCTTTTATTTCTGACTTTATTTTCTTTTCTGACCCTTCCTCTTTCTTCTCTCTAAGTTCTTTCTCAAGACTGCTAACTTCACCCAAAGCCTTATCGTATCCGGCGGGTTTGAGCAATTTTGCATATCCTTCTTCCTTTTTGATCTGCTCCTTTTGGTATGCTTCAAACCCGCCTTTCCCAGTTGTTTTACCAAGGTCAAGTCCTGATAGCTCCTTTGTCCCGAACCCGCCCGCTATTTTTGTTGCACGGTAATCAAAAGACGATTTTCGCGCTTTGTCTGCACCCCACAGAGCAAATTGAGCACCAAACTTGCCAACCGAAGCCTTTTCTTCAGTGGCCTTGCCCTTGAGATTCTCGTTATTCAAAATTCTGTTTGCCGCGATGCCACCAATAAATCTTCTTCCTGCCCACGAAGTTGCCCCAAACACGGCGCCTCCAAGGAACTTACTTACTCCTGAGCTGGTAGTTCCCGCGATTTTTCGGGAAACAATCAGAGACGCCAGTATAAAACCAATAACAACAATGAAGTTGATGACAATAATTCCTGCATCGCTTGTGGGGACCACTGACGCCCCCTGTCCCGTACCGAAAAGGTTTGATAGGGGGGGTATTCTCCCAGTAGAAGAAACTAAAGTAATTTGACCCACAATTCCGTCAAGCACGACGATTGTTACCCACATCATGGCAAAAAAGACGGGAGCGAAAATAAGTTCTTTCCATAGTGCTTCCCACCATCCCCCTGAATACTTGTCTTTAGGAAGGGCCATCGCCGCGAAGGCAACACCCGAAAGAATCATAAGGATAACGAGTACGATAAAACGGGATATGAAAAAGAAAGATATTGTGAAAAATACGAAGGTAGTCACAAGATTAAACACCGACCCCATTATTCCCACAGTAAACTTGCGCGCTCCGGATTGGGCAAGAATATCTGACCCTGTTTGAGCCTTAAATATTGTTTGAAGGTCAAGCACTTCCAGAAATGCCGAAGCGAGATTTCCTGCAGGTTTTCCCTGAATCTGCGTAGTCAGTGCTTTGTTGTAAAAAGCGACAGAGAGATTATTTGAAACATCTATAAGAACTCGCGTAAAAAAGAGACTGAAATTTATCAGCAACGCGAGAATTATTACGTTGCGAAGGATTTTTTCCGTATTCACGCCCGAGAGGTCAAGAATCTTTCCTATGGCGGCATAGAGGAGTATGAAAATAAAGAAAATATTCCCCATGTCGCGTAGTACTGCCCAGGCGATGACAATCCCAGTTATGCTGTTGACCAGCCGAGGCATGCCGACAAGAAATGTTTCAAGTACGGCGTCGAGCAAGTTACCCGAAAGCCAAAGCAAAAACCCCGTGAATCCAAGCAACAAACCACTAAAAATGCTTAAAAAACTCATTAGCGCATCAAAAACTCCAGCTGCTATTTTTGCAACCCACCCTGTCGGTTCTGAATGAGATTTGGAATCAAGAGTTTTTTGGTCGGCTGCGTGCACCACCATAGGCAGTGCACTCACGCATACCAGCGCAATGAGCAGTACGAATGCTATTTTTTTCCCGTGAATGTAATTTTTTTTAGAAAAAAAATGGTACATATTCTAAAAACCGCTAAATCCCTAAATCACTAATCCCTTCAGAGAGAACTCTTTGTGATAGATTGATTACAAAAGAAGCAATCAGTTCTTCAAACGAGTCAGCGTTTTCAAGCTGTCGGGTTGGCGACCCTAAAATATCGTTAACTTGTTTGTTGATGATTGATCCTGGGGTTTCTATATTTCCTTCTGCGTCTCTTAATGGCAAGAACCCCTGTCCTTGGTCAAGTAACGCTATTTCTTCCGCTTGCCTGTTTGCGACTTCATTAATCTGCATCTCACGAGCTATTTCATAAGCTCCTGGCGCGGTGCATTGAGGATTTTGGCTAATCAAAAAAAGTTTGTCGAGACCACCTGCGGAAAAATCGCCGTCCAAAAACGCCTCGTTGTCTGTTTCTGGACAGGTTAATACTTCACGGATACTCTGATTATATTTTTGAGAGAGCGCTTGTTGAACTGGTGCCTGTGCGGAAGGGTAGACAGCAGGACCCACCATGCTAATAAAATTATTTGCGGTGAAATCGCCAAGATTTCTAAGATAGAGTTCTGGATTTTGAACAAATACTGGATTGCCATCAAATCCTGACGCGGCCCACTGGAGAATACTTCCCTCCATTTGACCCAGGATGGTTTTTGCTACATTCCACCCTGCGGCGTCAAGGGCTTGTTTAAGCCAACGAGAAAGGTCGTCAATAACAAGAACGCCGAATTGCGCGTGCACCTTTTGCGGGGCAACGGTGAAAGTTCCCGAGACGAGCACTGCGATGATGAAAAAAAGTACTGACTTCTTATGTATATGCATATTAAACGCCGATGGGCGCCGCGTGCCTCGGCTCTCACACTCAATTATATAGTACTGGTAAAGATTATTCACCTCGTACCTGTTGAAAGGAAGCTCTACGGAGCGACAAGCTTGGTGATTTCTCCCACTGCTTTTGACGCAGTGGGTATGGAGGTAATCACATAGCGCTTTAAATAGAAAAGTCCCTGAAGCGAGTCATTAAATATTTTTTGTATCGCTACGATATCTTCAGACAAACTCTCAAATGAGTTAATCAAAGAGAGGTGGAGTCCCACAGTTTGGGGCGGTGTGGGCACCAGAAGCAGTTTTCCCGTAATTTTTTGATAGGCGATGACAAGAACATCAAGTTTTTTAAGTTCGTTCTCGTCTTCGGTCTCCAGCGCTTTTTGTACTATGTCTACAGCATCTTGAGTGCTCATAACATTACCCTCCTTTGTTAAAATCTCCATAACCGCATTGGCGTATGTTTTAGCATCTGTGTTTTGCGCAACCTGTATATCGGTTGTGTTGTATACACGGGCATTTTGAAGCGTTTCGCTTCCTGAAAAGAATCTTTTGATTAAAGCGTTCTGGTCCGCTTCGCTTACGCTTTCTCCAAGTTTTTTCTTTGCGACATAGAGGGAAAATAAATCCCTTGCCAGTTGGTCAGTAGCCGTTATTTTTTCTGTAGTATTTGCTTCTTGCGCAACGTTCTCCATGGGGTCGTTCGGTCCGGGTACGAGAGGATTTCTTCCTTTGTTTACCTCTTCTCCATCAGGAGTTCCATCTCCATCTGTGTCGGGGTTATCAAGAGAAGTTTTCCACAGAGCTTCTTCCCAATCTTTAAGGCCATCACCATCTCTATCTTCAAGTGTTTTTTGAGAAATCAAAAACCCAAGCGGATTTTTTTTCGCAATATAGGTACTTCGTCCGAATGAAACACCAAGAATAATTATTCCAATAAGAACAAGTGCGCCAAGAAGTATATATGTCCTCACTCCTTTCATGACTTTATTGTACCACTCACCCCTAAATGCTCCGCTAAACATTTCCAATCCGAAAGCGCAATGTCTTCAGCACGCTCTTCTGCCTTAATGTTGCATGCGAAGCACGCGGTTTCGCACTCTTCTTTGCCATAGCGTTTAAGATTGTTTCCCAACATCTTTCTTTTCTGTGAAAATCCAGCTTTAACAACTTCAAAGAACACCTTCTCTGATACGGTATTAAAAAAATCTCGCGATATATGCTCAATTGAAAGAATTGCCGAATCAACCTTTGGGGCCGGAGCAAAGGCCTTTTTAGGCACAACTCCCGCCATTTTTGGCACCCCGTAGGCCGTAATACTTATTGATAAAATGCTTTCTTTTCCATTGCGGGCAATAATTCGTTTCACCACTTCTTTTTGGAGAAGTAACACAACTCTTTTCGGAGGATATTCTCCCCCAATAAAGCGCCTCAAAATATAACCGCTTAGATAATACGGTATATTTGCGACCAGTACGTAACCTTCGGGCAGAATTTCCGAAATATTTTCTATTTCCTGCACGTCTTTTTCAATCAGAATAAATTTTCCTTCCGAAATCTCTTTCGCATAAATATCTCGAAGCTTCTCACACAGACGAGCGTCTGTTTCAACCGCAACTACCCGTGCCTTTTGTAAAAGTAAATTAGTTAATACCCCCTCTCCCGATCCGATTTCAAACACGGTTTCCCCTTCTTGTATATGCGCGGCATCAACTATTTTCTCCAATGCCCTTTTGGAGCGTAAGAAATGCTGGCCGAGAGATTTTTTGGGTCTCATCCCATTAGAAACAATTCGCGGTTTTCCCGTCCCGAACTTATTTTTCTTGTAAAGAGATAATCGGCTTTCTTTCCTCATAATGTAATTGTTGTGACCGCAGTTTCTAACGGGACAAGTAATTAGAAATCAATTGATAAAATAGCTTCAATCCCTCGCCTCCTCTTCTCGTCTGTCGACCACACCTCATTTTCGATATATTTTGCTTCAATATCAGTGATGAATTGAGAAGGGGCAGAGACGGATGTTGTGCCGAAAATCATTCGTGTTTCGGCCCAGGAAAGGAATACTTTTTTTCGGGCGCGAGTGAGAGCAACATAAAACAACCTCCTTTCTTCCTCCACCTCTTCCTGACTTGCTCCTTCGTCCCCCTCATGAGGGAATAATCCTTCCTCGAGTCCAGAAATAAACACACAGTCAAATTCAAGGCCTTTGGAGGCGTGCACTGTCATAAGCTTAACAGAATTATTTTTTACTTCGAGATTGTCTTGATCTGTCGTCAATGCTGCGTCCGCAAGTAGAAGTTCTATTCCCTCCTGCGGGGCTAGATTGTCGTAGCGCGTAGCAAACGATACCAGCTCTTTAAGGTTTTCCAATTTCTCATCATCTTTCTCTTCCCCTTTTTCATAGAGTCGTTTAAGTCCTGTGTGCTCAATAAGGAAAAGCACTGCTTGCGAGGGAGGAAGAGCTAAAAAAGCCCCGCGCATATCGGTAATAATCTTCCTAAATTCCTCAATTTTTGCTTGGATTTTTGGCGAGAGAGTCGATTCTTTTTTCTCAACAATTTTAAGTAGCGTTATTTTTCCAATACCGCGGGCAGGGACATTAATAACTCGCTTTAAGTCGCTCACGCTCTCAGGGTCAAGCGCGAGTCGGACAAAAGAGAGAGCATCTTTGATTTCTTTGCGCTCAAAAAACTTTACCCCAAGGAGCTGATACGGAATCCCGCGCGAAAGAAACACTTCTTCAAGCGCTCGAGACTGAAAGTTTGCTCGGTAGAGGACCGCAATTTCCTGCGGTGGGGTACCCCGTTTGATGAGTGCTTCCGTGCGGGTGGCTACAAAGACCGCTTCGTCGCGCTCATTATCCGCTTTGAACACGGAGATTTTTTCTCCCTCGTCATTTTTTGTGAACAAGTTCTTTTCTTTCCGAAGAGTGTTTTTTTCTATAATCGTGTTTGCCGCCGAGAGAATAGTTTTGCTTGAGCGATAATTCTCTTCAAGGACTATGATTTTTGCCTCCGGATAGTCGCGTTCAAATTGAAACATGTGTTCAAGCCGCGCGCCTCTCCAGGTATAGATATTCTGGTCGATATCGCCCACAACACAAATGTTGTGCCGTTCTCCCGTCAGGAGACGAGTCATGGAATACTGGACGCCGTTTGTATCCTGATACTCGTCAACATGAATATACTTCCAGATGTTTCGGTAGCGCTCTCCTATTTCAGGACGTCTTAAAAGCGAGAGCGACTTGAGAAGTAAGTCGTCGAAATCAAGACCTTTTTCTTCACGAAGGATTCTTTCATAGTGAGGCCAGACTTTTTGAATCACTTCTTCGTAAAACCCTCCCTTTTCTCTCTCTACATATTGCTCCAATGTCTTTCCTTCTCCTTTTTCTCGAGAAATACTGTTCGCTATTTTCCCAGAATCCATTTCCTTGCCACTCCAACCGGCTGCTTCAATCGCTTCCCGTACTGCCCGGCGCGAATCTCCCGCATCAAATATTTTAAAGTGACGAGGAAGTCCTAATAAAGCGTGATTTTCCTTTATGACGTGGACCCCGAGGTAGTGAAACGTACTCACAAACGGTCGTTCGCGGAACGACACGGGGAAATTAAGAGACTTGTCCTCTTCTACTGCTCTCATTACCCTTTCTCGCATCTCTTTAGCCGCTTTATTGGTAAAGGTGATTGCCAGTATTGAAGAAGGGTCAATTCCCGCTTTAATGAGATGGAGAATTCTGGTTGTAATCGTCTTTGTTTTTCCCGACCCTGCTCCGGCGAGGATAAGAAGCGGTCCTTCCATCATGAGAACCGCTTCCTTTTGTTGCTCATTAAGAAGATTTAGGTGAGAAGTATCCATGATAAAGGATTACCTTTGTTGCGACGACGACTCGTACGTAATGTCCACATTCTGAATGTGTCCACAGCGTACTCGCTTGTCGTAATAAAAGAAACTATAACACGTGACCCTGTTGAAACCCTCTTTTTTGTATAAAATTTGCTGGATTAGGCTATGCACACTCCCTATCTTTTCTGGTTGACTTAGGTCCTGGCGGACCTATAATTAGGAGGTTAGATAAATACGATATACCGATTTTACCATGGCTCAACAGAGCCATTTATTTCTGAAAAGGCTGAATTATCATTTAAATTAGGCTTATTTTATCTACTTCACAAGACCCCGGTTCTTCTCTTTTGAGTTTACAAAAGAAGTTCCGAGAGAAAAAAGGCTTATTTTCAGGGTTTTCTAAAAGAACCTCTGTTTTTCTTGCCTTAACTTTAGTCACTCCCGGCCTTGTATACGGGGCTATTTTCCCTTTTCTATCAAGTTCGGTGAAATCCTTTGAAAAACAAGAAAACCTCCAAAATATGGCCATTCTTCAGGGTGTTATCAACCCAACGTTTAATCCAGCAAGCGGTGGAGGGGACATTATTGTTGTAGATGGCAAAGCGCTTAGCTCGGAGAGCGGTCCGAATGAGGGTTTTGATGACAAGCCGTCAAGCGACCAAATCAGTCTCTATGTTGTTCGGGACGGCGACTCTCTTTCACAGATTGCCAAAATGTTTAACGTTACAGTCAATACCATCGTATGGAGCAATAGCATACGGGGAACAACGATTTCTCCCGGGC
>ERZ1292623.503-Hain-H51-01um-R1-503-length-42588-cov-11_pt2 | contig 27563 bp, 45 predicted proteins | sample MGYA00564398_ERZ1292623 | MGnify/ENA primary metagenome ERZ1292623 (study PRJEB36523, sample SAMEA6512633) | groundwater metagenome | collected 2019-01-07 | study: AquaDiva: Metagenomics assemblies of 32 groundwater samples | reverse complement strand
TTCTTGTAAATTCTTTTTTCCCGTTAATAATAATCTTAATTTATAATTTTTAATTTCATTCCAATTTTCTACTTTATTAAATTCATCTGGATCAAAAAATATCTGTAATTCAGCTTGTGTAAATTCTCTTAATCTAAAGAAACCTTGTCTCGGACTTATTTCATTTCTAAAAGCTTTACCTATAACGGCTAAACCCAATGGCAATTTTTCACGTAAAGCTAAAAATTCTCGTTTAAATGCTATATAAGGACTTTGAGCTGTTTCTGGTCTTAAATACATTATATCTTCACCTGTTGCACCAACTTTTAAATCAAACATCATATTAAAGAATTTTACTTTATCTAGCTCAGAACCACAACGAGGGCATTTTAATTTATTTTCTTTAATTAGTTTATCAAGTTCCTCTGCTTTTAATCCATCTGCTCTTAATCCAGTTTCATCTTCTATTAATTCATCTGCTCTAAATCTAAAATGACATTTTTTGCATTCACTTAAGGGGTCCATAAAATGTTCTAAATGCCCAGAGCTCTTGAAAACTTCTTTTGCTAATATATTAGTATCTTCAATTTCATAATAATTCTCTGCTAGATTTAAAAAATAATCTCGCCAAATATTTTCAAATTTGTGTTTAAATAAAGTTCCTAAATGGCCATAAGTCCAAAATCCAGCTTTTGTAGCATAAATTTCTCCTGATGGAAAGAAAAAACCTCGTTTTGTAGCAATATTCATAATTTTATCAGCCTTAGATTCAGCCATAAATTTTAGTGAATTAATATACTTAAAAATTTAACTAATTTCATTTATATATCTATTTGCTTTTATTTCCTATCTAATTTATTTTTTTACCAAAAACCTTATAAAGTTAATAACATTAAATTGGTTATGTATTCACAGACTAGGAAACCTATTTGGTTATGGGTTTATTATATTATTTCATTCTTATTATTTATTTTTGGAATAATAGGGACTTTAACAGATAAAAGTGGTTTCGCTATTATTGTGACTATACCCTTAATTCTCATAAGCATTTTATTAGCGGGTATTTCTTATGGGGTTTACTATTGGAAATCGCATAATAAAAAATTAATTGGAAATCTAATACTCTGGCCTTTATTTTTAATTTCTGCTGGATTTTTATTATGGGAAATTATTAATATAGTAATTTGGTATAATGTAAGTGGTTTTAGTGGTTGGCCACTTCTTATTTTTACTATAGTTATGTCTTTACTTACTTTAACATTGTTAATAATATTAAATAAAAAAGACAAGTAGATTATATTAATATTCAATTTATTTTTCTTTTACAAATCTTAGAAATTTCAAATAATTAACTTTATAAGCAGTTTTAATAACACAAGTTTATGTACAAATTTGAAGAAGATAAATTAATTAATGAAATTAAAGAAAGAAAAGCTAAGAAGATTTTATTACAATTACCAGAAGGATTAAAAAAAGAAGCATCTAGGTTAGTTAAATTTATACAAGATAATGCAGAAGCAGAGGTTATTGTTTCTGGAGAACCTTGTTGGGGTGCTTGCGATATTGCACTAGATGAAGCTCGTAACTTAAAAGCTGATTTAATTATTCTTTACGGACATGCTCCTTTTATAAAAATTGATTATCCTATTCTGTATATTGAAGCAAGATACGAAACAAATATAGAAGATTTAGTAAAAAAATCTTTAAATGAGTTAAAAGAATTTAAAACAATCGCAATTGTTAGTTCTGTGCAACATATGCATCAAATTCCTATTGTTGAAAAAATCCTTAATGAGGATAATAAAGAAGTCTTTATTCCGGCTAAAAAAGGATTTGCATTTTACGATGGACAAGTTCTTGGATGTGAGTATAATGGATTAAAATTAATTAAAGATAAGTTTCAAGCTATATTAGTTATAGGAAATGATTTTCATGCACTTGGAGCTGCATTAGCAATTCCAAAACCAGTAATTTTAATCGATCCTTTTAATAGAGAAGTTTATAATATGGATAAAAAACGAGAACAAATTATAAGACAAAGAATTATAGCAATAAATAAAGTAAAAGACGCAAGAAAAATCGGAATAATAATAGAACAAAAACCAGGACAACATTTTGGTTCTTTTCAATATATAAAAAATAAACTTGAGAAAGATGATAAAGAAGTTATTTTATTAAGCATGAATGAAATTACAAATGATAAGTTAGTTAATTTATATGATATTCAAGCATTTATTGAAACAGCTTGTCCAAGAATTTCAATAGAAGATTATTCTAGATTTAATAAACCAGTGATAAACTATAGAGAAGCATTAGTTGTTATTGGTGATTTAAGTTTTGAAAAATTATTTGAGCAAGGGATTGTTTAAATGTATCGGTATCGGCTAAATTTTGGCTTATCCGATACTATACTAACGATTTAACTTTCAATTTTTCAACAGTAGCTCTTTTATCTATTATTGCAGAATTTCCAGAAGGATCTTCAATAATAATTTTAACTGGCATTTCTCCAAGTTCAACTTTCCATAATTTTTTTAATAAATTTTTAGCTACTTTTTTTATGTCTTCGTCATCTGTTGTATCCCTTTCAGCTTCAATTATTTTTTTAAATCTTTGTAATACACCTTCAATATTTGAAATATAACCTTCTGAAGCTGGTCCTGGTTCAACAGACATTTTTAAAGCAGGAATTTTAATTATAGCCTGAGCACTTTTAATTACCCTAACACTTAAATCTTTTTTATTTTTTATCTCAAATGTATATCTTACAGGATCTTTTTTCTCATTAGCTTCAATGCCAGACATTTTATATTCACAATTTTCACACGACATAGACATTAAATAACATTTACCGAAATAAGGAACATCATATTCTTGCTCACTTAAGGTTAATTTATTTTTATGACATAAGGGACAGGGTTGATTCTTTAATAATTGCATAATAAAATGAAAAGAAAAATATTTATAAATCTTTTTTAAAATGAAATTTTTATTAATTTGTATAATGCAAAAGAAGTCCAGACGATATTTAAAATTAAGAAAGGGATACTATTAATTAATATTGAATAATAAATCATTAATCCAGAGCCCAGAACATTCATTAAAACATAGCTTTTTGTATCTTGGGTAATTATTTTAAATAAATTAAGAAAAAAAGCAACCAATAACAGAAATAACCCGATAATACCAAAATATAAAGAATTAACCATTATTGTTCTGGTGTTTCTTCAATAGTCTCTGTTTGTGTTGTTCTATAAATTTGAGCAAAACTCGGTGTAACAACAATCCAATCTTCACCAAATCCAGCAATATCACCATCAATTGCATCACAAGTCTTTTTTAACTTATTTACCGCACGTTTTAATTCAATAATATCTTTTTCACGTAATGGACGAATATTAATTAAAGCAATTGTTGTACCTTCACGTAAAGCATCTAACGCAGGTTTAATATCTGCAAAATCCTCTATGAAGAAAGGTCTTACCATAACTTTGGCTTTCGGACCTTTATCAAGGTTTGTATCAATTTCGACATAATCTTCACCAAAATCTTCATCAAAATCAGAATCTCTTCCTACAGTTCTTAATATTTTTTCCTTCACTTTTAAGAATATGTCTCTCACCATTTTTAACCTCTTAACTCTAGAATAATAACAACATCTATATAAATATTTCTATTCAGCTTATTGATAACCTCCCAGTAATCCAATCATGTTTAATATTTCAACTCTTGTGTAAATTGGCAAGTTCGGATCAGTAGATATTTCGTCTAAATCTTGTAAAATTTTATCAATTTTTAATGAAAATTCTTTATTTTCATTTAAACAGCAAATTGTTTCATTAATTTTAGAGCGAATATTTCTTGGAACGCCTTCATCCTCTTTAATAAAATTCAAAGCTAATAAAATGTTTTCAATTTCTTTGCTTACCATCTTTTTTTATTTATTTAAAGTTTTTAAAATTTCACTTTGTAATTCTTGTGCTTTATCTTTTAGTCTAGATTCTTGTTTTTCAATATTTTTGATTCTTATGTTAAATATATCTTTTTCGCTTGATAGTTCTTTTTTTAATTCTTCTTTATCCATTGCTACCATTATATTACCAATAATTTTATAAGATTGTTTTTTAGTTCTCTCAAGTTCTTTTAAAGCATTTTCATTTTCTAGTAATCTAACTTGAAAATTTTGCTTTTGCAATAATAAATTAGATAAATTTTGTTCTATTATTTGTAATTCTTGAATTTTCTTTTCTTGATCCTTATTCATTTTATTCTGCCTTTACTTTAGTAGAAACAACTCTTGGTTTAAATAATATCTTAGAACCACAGTATGGACAACGTACTTTTTTCTTTATATATTCAGCTTTAATAACCTTGCCACAATCAAAACATTTATGCACAACCATTTTATACTTTATACCTCATATGCTTTACCAGTGAATTTTGAATTACAACTTTTACAATACCAAATACCAGCAGCTAATCTTCTTACTCTTTTTTTATTACAATAAGGACATTTATGCCATTGTTTTAATTTCTTTTCTATTTCGGCAACTTTTTGTCTTAATCTTCTGCCGTATCTAGCTCCAAAACGACCAGCAGAACCGACTTTTTTCGTTGCCATATTTTATTTAGTATATGATTATTTTAAAAACCTTTCTGTGAAGTGGGGCTGCCCAGATTTGAACTGGGGTCACGAGGTCCCAAACCTCGTAGCTTAATTGCTCATCTTTTAAAAGATTCCAAGCTGGCCCACAGCCCCTAATAAAAAATAAGAAAAATTTGATTTATAAAACTATTGAAAGAATTACTTCTTAGCTTCTTTCTTTGCTTCTTTTTCAGCAGGTTTTGTAGCAACTTCTTTAGTTTCTTTACCAGCTTCAACTTTTCCAGGAGTAGCAGGAGCAGCCTCTTCTTTAGCAACAACAATTTCTTCTTTAACTTCTTTCTTCTCTGCAAGTTTTTCAGCAAGAGCTTTCTCTCTTTCAAGTTCTTTCTTAATTTCTTTATTTACATCTTCTAATTGTTTTGTAAGTTCAGCTTTCTTTTCTTCAGAAATTTCAGTAGCCTGAGAATTAATTTGTTTATTATATAATCCTAAGTCAATATCTTTATTTATATCGCGAGAAATTTTACCTTCGACTAAAACACCAAGGGAATTACAACTACCAATAACATTTTTAACAGCTGCTTTTAAACTATTTACTAACATGCTATCTTTTTTCATTAACGCAATTTTAATAACCTGTTCTATTGCTAAATTACCTATTTTTTCTTTATCAGGCATTGCACTTCCTTTTTCTAAGCCAAGTTCTTTTTTAATTAACTCAGAAACAGGTGGAGTGCCAATTTCTAAATCAAATTGTTTAGATCTTGTATCAACTATTACTTTTACTGGAATCTTCATGCCTTGAAAATGAGTTGTTTTATCATTAATTAAATTAATTATATTTATAATATTCATACCTAAAGGACCTATTTTTTGTGCTAATTGAGGTCCTGGAGTGGCTTTTCCACCTTCAATCATTAACTCAATTTTTTCTTTAGTCATCTTCTTGCTTTACTTCTTCTCCCTCTCTCCTAATAACTTTTACTGAATCAAGTTTAACTGTAATTGGAATTGGAACAGCAGCCTCTAATAACTCAACAACAACTTCTTCTTTTTGTTTGTCTATTCTAGTAATTTTTGCTTTCTCTCTTTTAAATGGACCAGAAATAATTTCAACAATATCATTTTTCTTTATATTAACTTGAGTTTTAGCCTGCTCAAGCATATGCTCAATTTCTTGGTAATTAACTGGACTGGGTAATAAACCACGAGCATATGGAACACCTTTATAACTTCTTTCAGCATCTTCAAAACTTTCAGCTTCAATAAATATATAACCTTTCATACCATGAGGATGTATTAAACTATAAACATTAAGCTCCTTTTTCTTAGCATTTGAGCTAACAAAATCTAATACTTGTTCTTCTCTATTAGCTGTAGTTCTTAAAGCAAATAATTTTGTCATTTTATTAATTGTGAAATAATGTGAATTAAAAAACCTATAAACCCTATAACTAAAGTACCTATTGCAGTTACTTTTACAGTGATCATAAATTCTTCTTTTGTAGGCTTTTTAGTTATTTTAAATACTCTAATACTTTCTATTATGAAGTTTTTTATTTTTTGCTTTAAACTAGGTTTTTGGAATTCTTGCTCAAACATATTTAAAAAGCTTAAAATTATATTTATAAAGGTTGCTAATCGATATTGTGGAAATTTAAAATTAAACAAAATTAAGATTTTTTTAATAGACTTTTTAAATCGATCATTACAGCATTTAATACCTGATAACTTAACATTAAAACCACTTCAACATCAGTTTTTCTATCTTCCTTTATAAAATCTTCTACCCGTTTCTGATATTTAAGGACGGTTCCTAATTTATCCCAAATTTCATTTAATTTTGCTCTTTCTTTTGCATCCATTTTACTCTCTTAACCTATAAATTCTATTCCTAATTCACTTTCAATTTCTCGCTTTCTCTTAGAAGCACCTTTTTTAGGACCTAGAATTTGTGGGCTAGTTACACCTGTAATAATCAACATAGCTCTTATTGTTTTTTCTAAATCCTCGGAAATTTGAGCACCCCAGATTATTCTAGCATCTTCATCTAATTTGTCAGAAACAGTTTCTACTACTCTACGAGCTTCTTCTAATGTCATATCAGGACCACCTGCTACATTAATTAGTGCACCACTTGCTCCTGTAATATCAACATCTAATAAAGGATTATTTAATGCTTTTTCAACAGCTTCAACAGCTCTATTTTCAGTATCACTTTCCCCCACCCCAATCATTGCTACACCACCTTTCCCCATGACAGCTTTTATGTCAGCAAAGTCTAAATTAACTAATCCAGCTCTTGTTACTAATTCAGCTATTCCCTTTACAGCATTTGTTAATATTTCATCAGCTATTTTGAAAGCAGTATGTAAAGGTAAATCTGGAGCTAGTTCAAGTAACTTATCATTTGGAATTACAATTAATGTATCAACAACATTTTCTAATTTTTCTAATCCCATAATAGCATTTTCATATCTTCTATTACCTTCCATGCTAAAAGGCAAGGTAACTATACCAACTGTCAAACAACCAAGTTTTTTAGCAACATCTGCAATTACAGGCATACTTCCTGTACCTGTTCCTCCTCCTAAACCACCTGTAATAAATACCATATCAGCTCCTGTTAAAGCATGTTTAATATCTTGTTCACTTTCCTTAGCAGCTTCTTCTCCAACTTGAGGTATGCTTCCAGCTCCCAAGCCGCCAGTTGTTTCTTTGCCAATAAGAATTTTAGTAGTAGCATTAGTATAAAGTAAATCTTGAGCATCTGTATTTAAAGCAATAGTCTCAGCACCAGTAATACCAATTTCAGACATTCTGTTTATTGTGTTATTGCCAGCACCACCTGCACCAACAACTTTAATTTTTGCTTTTTGATTAGCAAGAAGTTGTTCTAATTCTTCATCTATGGGGGTTGTTTTTTGTGCAACTAACTTTAAACTAATACTTCTTAAAGCAGGACTTTGTTGACCCCCTTCATATCTCATTTTATCACCTTGGCTCCTTTGCTTTGTGAAAACTATCTAATATTTAAATTTATTTATTCTCCAGTGGTTGTTTTTCAAATTCTATTTCTTTTATCTCCGGAATTCTTTTTTTAATTTCTTCTTTAATATAATTCTGAATTTTTTCATCCGCATTTATAATAACTTTATCATTTTCTAATTTAAATTTAATATCTTTACTAATTAAATCTAAAAAAGATTCTAATTTTTCTTTAATATCATTTATAATTCTTTTAATTTCAACTTCATAAACTAAATCTTTTCCAGCTAGAGGATGATTAAAATCAACTAAAACTCTTCCTGAACTCGAACTTCTAATTACACCAATAAAACCATCAATATTCACCATTAATCCTGGAAACGGTTTAATATTTTGTTTTGTAAATACAGAATTTGGAACTAATTTTATTAAGCTATGATCTTTATTTCCAAATGCTTTTTCTGCTTTAATTTCAATTACATATTTTCCAGGTTCTTTATCAATTAAAGCTTCATCTAATCCAGGAATAATATCATTATAACCAAGACAAATTTTTATAGCATGGTAACTTCTTTTTTCATCATACAAATTAAACTCTTTTGCTTTCTCTTCATTAGTTAAATCAAAAACTTTATTATCATTTTTAGTTTTTGCTACATAGTCTAGTTCAATAAAATCCCCAATTTTAGTTTTCATACAAATATTTTTATTAATAAGATTTATAAGTTTTTACATTAATATTAAAAAAATGAGTTTAGAAATATTAGCTTTAAATCCTGGAAAAGGAAAAAGATTTTTTCCAACTGAAATAGTTAAAAATAATGAAGGTAGATTAGAATTAAAAGTCGATAATAATAATGGAGTTGATTATAATTGTGAAATTTTAGAACCTAAATCATGGTTTATTCTTATACACGATCATGATCCAGAACATCTAAAAAATATATTTCTAAAAAATGATTATAGAGGAATTGTGATACATAATATTACACCATTTTATGAAGATATCTATAATATTTATTTTTCTCCAATAAAATAAAAGCAAAAATTTATAAACACTTTTCTAAATTTTTAAGTTATGGATAAAAAAGTTACAACTGTTGGTAGCTTAAAAGTTGGTAATTATGTTATTCTTGAAGGTGTTGCTTGTGTTGTTAAAAGTATTCAAATATCAAAACCAGGAAAACACGGTAGCACGAAAGCAAGAATAGAAGCCATAGGTTTAATGGATGATAAAAAAAGAATTATAATTTCACCAACATCTGATAAAATAGAAGTTCCAATAATAGAAAAGAAAGATGCTCAAGTACTTTCAATTCATGGTGATACTGCAAATGTAATGGACATGGAAAGTTATGAAACATTTGATTTAAAAATACCAGAAGAATTAAAAGATCAAGTTAAAGAAGGTAGTCAAGTAGTTTATTGGACTGTACTAAATGAAAAACTTATAAAACAAGTTAAATAAAATGGTAAAATTCCCAGAAGCTAATGTAAGATTATTTCAAAATGTATTTGTTTGTAAGAAATGCAAGACTAAAATAAGATCTAAACCATCAAAAATAATACAGAAAGAAGTTGTATGTCGAAGGTGTGGAGGAAAAGATTTTAGGGCTGTAAGGAAAAAATGAATTTTGACTTAATTTTTGCAATTATTTTTTACGCTATTTTATTAATATTTTATTTTAGAAATAAAAATAAATTTGAGGTTCATGCTAAAATATTTGCTTTATATCGAACTAAACTTGGATTAAAATTAATGGATAAATTTGCAAAAAAATTCCCCAAAACTTTAAACTTTCTTGGGCATGTAGGAATTATTTTTGGTTTTATTGGGATGGTTTTTATTATTTATATATTATTTAAGGGCGCTTATGATTTAATCTTTGTACCTGGAGCAGCTCCAGCATTAGCTCCTGTCTTACCAGGAATTACAATACCTGGATTACCTAAATTAAGTTTTTGGCATTGGATAATTGCAATTTTTATAGTTGCAGTAATTCATGAATTTTCTCACGGTGTACTGGCTAGATTATATAAAATTAATATTAAAAGTTCTGGATTCGCCTTTTTTGGACCAATATTAGCAGCTTTTGTCGAGCCTGATGAAAACCAAATGAAAAAAAGAAAGAAAAATCATCAATTAGCAATCATATCAGCAGGACCATTTGCAAATGCTATACTTGCCTTACTAATATTATTATTTTTTAATTTTATATTTCTGCCATTTGAGAATAATTTTATTGAGCCAAATGGAGTTATGATAGTTAAGATTGAGCTAGAAGGTCCCGCATTTAAAGCTGGATTAACAGAAAATACAATAATTAAAGAAATTAATAATAATGTAATTAAAAATCAACAAGATTTATTTAATATTTTAAAGGATTTTAAACAAGATACATTAACTTTAGTAACGGATAAAGGTGATTATGAAGTTAAGCCGGATTTTAAAGACAATAGAGCATATCTTGGTGTAAGTATAACTAATTTGCCTGGTGTAAAAGAAAATTATCCTAGTTCATTATTACAAATATTTACATGGTTTAATATGCTTTTTTTCTGGTTATGGGTAATTAGTTTGGGTATCGGTTTATTTAATTTATTGCCCTTTGGTCCTATTGACGGCGGAAGAATGTTTCAGATAGCAGCATTTTCTTTATTTGAAAAGAAAAAAGCAAATAATTTATTTAAGACAATAACATTAATTATGTTAGTTTTAATTATTATAAATTTATCACCATATCTAATAAAATTATTTTCTTCAATATTTAGCTTATTTAGTTAAACTTTTAAATTAAATTTTATTAATTAAATTATGTTAGTTGATGTACATACCCATTTAACAGATAATTATTTTAAAGATAAAATAGATGATGTAATTAAAAGAGCAGAAAAAAATAATTTAATTTATATAATTTCTAATGGTATTAATTATGAAGATAATTTACAAGTGTTAGATCTAGCTAAGAAATATAAAATTGTTAAAGCTGCTTTAGGATTATACCCTTTAGACGCTATTAAATTAAAAGCTAATAAAATTCAGTTTACATTAGAACATATTAAGAAAAATAGAAATAATATTATTGCAATTGGTGAAGTTGGATTAGATGGTAATGAAGATTTAAAAAAACAAAAAGAAATTTTTTCTCAAATTATTGAATTAGCTAATAAAATTAAAAAACCATTAATTATACATTCAAGAAAAGCAGAAAAAGAGTGTATGGAATTATTAGAAAATTATAGTTTTAAGAAAGCTTTATTTCATAGTTTTACAGGGGATTTTAAATTAGTTAAGAAAATCCAAGATAATAACTGGATGATATCAATTCCAACAAACATTGTTAGAGCAGAACACTTTCAAAAAATTGTTAAAGAATTTAATTTGAATCAAATTCTTACTGAAACTGATGCGCCATATTTAAGCCCATATAAAGATAAGATGAATGAACCGAGTTTTATCGTCGAAACTATAAGAATGATAGCAAAAATAAAAAATCTTACAAAAGATGAAGTAGAAAAAATAATTTTCGCAAATTTCCAAAAATTTTTCTAAAATAGAAAACTATTTAAATAAGTTTTCATTTAAAATATTATAAAAAATTTTCCCAAAATAAAAATAATTATTCTTCGTGGGAAAAAATGAGGTGAAAAATGGCAGCAAAAAGAAAAAAAAGTAGGAAGAGAAGGAGATAATCTTCTCTCCTCTTATTTTAATTCTAATATTTTCCCTAAAGGACCTGGGTTAATTATTTTAGTTTTATTTATATAATCAGTAATTTCAAAATTTTCATGCAAATGCCCACATATATTTAATATTGGTTTAAATTTCTCTATAATTTTACGAATAGATTTAGAACCAACATGATAATCATAAACTAAATCTAATTCAGTATTAAATGGAGGCGCATGTGTCATTAATATCCAATTTTTTAATTTATCTTTAATCTTATTTATATTTAATTCAAGTTCTTTGTCTTCTTGTTCAAAACCCCCGCCACCATAACCAAAGAAATTAAAATTATTAAAATTAAATATTTTTTCATGAATGTTAATTATATTTTTTGAACGTAATCTATCTATTAATTTTATATTTTCATGATTTCCATGTATTAATAATGTTATTTTATTAAAACTTTCAAGTATTTTTTTGATTTCACTAGAATAAGTCCAGAAATTTAATAAATCACCAGCACAAATTATAATATCTGGATCCTCTTTTTTTACTTTTTTATAAATCTCTCTTAAATAATTAATATCACCATGTGTATCGGAAAATGCAAGAATTTTCATATTAATAAATAAATGATTAGTTATTTAAGTTTTTTTAATGTTATATTTTAACATGGAACCTATAGTTTGGGGTCATAGTAGATATGAAATAATAACGCTTTGTCCAATGAAGTATCATTTTGGATATGTAACGAAACCGAGGCTTAAAGTTACTACACCAATACAAGCTCTAGGGACATTTTTGCATAGAAGAAAAGAACTATTATACAAAGGAGAACCAGGTCAGTTAAAATTATATCATAAATCTGCAGAAGCTTTTGCAAGTGCAGCAAAAGGTTGGTGGAAACGTACGGTTGCACGAACCAATAAAATAAAAGGTCAAAAAATACTATGGGAATTTAAAGGCCAACCATGGGATTTTTCTAAAGATGGGGGGCTTATAGAAGAATTATGCATAAAAACTTATAATAAATGTGCTAGCGAAGAACCACCACTTTATGTAGAATATTCAAGAAAATTTATGTTAAATGGAAGATCGTTTAATGTTAGAATAGATGAAATCAGAAGAAACTATACTATAAGAGAATATAAAACAGGTATGTCTCTACCGAGACTATTACAGCTTAAACATTTCCCACAATTTACATTTTATGCATTAGCGTTCTGTTGTTTTGCCCACTGGGATGAAGAATTTGCTAGAATTTGTGGTGTAAGTGAAGAAGATCGTAAATCTTGGGGTGGGAATCCTGATTATATTAGTGAAAAAGTAAATTTAGAATATTATAATGTTAAACGAGAAATTATGTTACCAGTTACCCATAGAAGTAATCAAGATTATTATGAATTAAATAATACTCTTAGTACATTAGAATCTATAATAAATGATCCATATTTAAATGTATATCCACATTGGGGTAGACATTGTAATTTTTGTCAATACCAAATACCATGTGATGAAAGATCATCTAAAAGAGAATTTCAAGGCATACCACTTCAACCTCAGTTAAGATTATTTGATATTATTCAAACTCCAAAATTTCATGATCCAACATTAAAATTATTTACAAAAGGAAAAGAAGTTGCTTAAAATATTTTAATCTTTTTGAAATGCATCTATATAACCACGCATAAAACCCTCTTCCCCAACTGAAATTTCATCATCCTCTTGTAACTCATCTAAATATTTTTTATTATAAATGTTCATTTTCCAAATATCTTTTCAAGCTAAAAGTTCTTTTTTCGAAATCTCTATAATCTAAGTTTAATAAAATATGACTAGAAATCTCTTCAATAAGTCTAGAATATTTTGGCCATTCATAATTCATTTTTACCACCTCTTTACTATAATAAGTTATTTTTATTTATAAACTCTAGCTGCGCAGTTGTCCTTTATGACCAGTATACTATAAAATATATTTTAGAATTCGCTTAATTTTTTACTAACACCAAAGTATACATAAGTAATTTTTCCTTGGTTGCCTTTTCTTTTTTCTTCTAGATTAATTTGTTTAGCATCTTGTAATGACTCTAATCTTCTTCTAAATGTTTTATAGCTTATATCTTTATTATAAAGTTTATAAATTTCAGATGCCGATTTACCAGAATTTGCCTTAACTAAGTTAAGTAATTCAATTTGTTCAATATCTAAATCCTTTGAACTTTTGATCTTGAACTCAGTTAATTTTTTAATTGCATTTTCAACATCTTGTAAAATAATTTTTTTACTAGAACGAGATTCAGCCTGCTCTCCTGATTCTTTTAATAAATAAATCCCAGCACGAATATCACCTAATTCAAAAGTCTTTTTTGCTATTTCATCTAAGCAATTTTTTTCAAAAACATTTGGAACAAAAGTATATTCTAAACGTTGTTTTAATATATCAAGAGTTTCTTCATAACTATAAGGACGAAATTCTAGTAACTCTGGATAAAGTCTTGATTTTAATCTTAAATCTAATGCATTAGCCCAAGATTTTTCATTTGTTATTAATATTATTGTTTTTCTGTAAATATCCTCTAAGATAAAATATAATATATCATAATTAGTTAATTTATCTATTTCATCAAAACAAAAAACTAAAGATTTTTTATTTAATATTTTTTTAATCTCTTGCATAATTTCATTAGAGGATTTATCTTGAACAAATTTATAACCAATTAAATTACAAATTTCTAATAATATTTTATGAGAAGTATCATGTTTCCAAGAATTAATATAAATAGGAATTATTTCATCACTAGTTTCTTCCAGTTCTTTAAGTATAGATTTTATTGCTAATGTTTTTCCAATACCTGGTGGACCAAATATGAATAAATTTTTCCCATTTCTATTCTCGAAAAGAGGTTTAATACATGTTGCAATGTAATGATGTTCATTCTCTCTATGGGGAATCTCTTTTGGTATAAAATCATAACTTAAGGCAACATCATTTAGAAAAATACTTTCATGATCATACAAAAAATCTTTTGGCATAATTTATATAATACTAGAACTAATTTAAGCTTTACTAAATTTAATTTAACAAAAGATTTAAATATACAACCCCTTTAAAAACCATTATGGTGTCTTTAGAAGAGATACAGAAGCCACGAGTAGAATTTGAAGTTTATTTAAAAAACTTGGCCGAGAAACTTACTATCTTCTTAAATAAAAATTTACCATCCGGGAAATTTTTTATATTAGATAGCCGATCTAGTTGGCATATTATTAGTTCTAAGGCTTTAACAGGATTTACATTTAATATGTTGTATCTAGATGAATTTTTTCCTAATAAAGTTTTTAGAGAATATAGAATTGTGGTTATTGTAAATCACGATCGTAATAAGGAAGAATTTGAATTTAAAGTCAATAAAAAGAAACCTTATTCAAAAGGCGACTTAGAAAAAACTAGAAATGAAATATTTACTAAGATGTTAGAAATAGCAAAAAAGAACTTAAAAAAATAATTAAATTTCCTCAACACCATCTTTTGTTAACGCCACTAATCTAAAACCTACTCCAAGTTTAAGTAAAGCAGCAACTAAAGCCATATGTTCTCTGCCTGTTCCCGAGATTATATTAACTGCTACTTCTGTACCTTTAATTTTATCTTTTAAATTTTTAATCATCTCATCTCTTAATTCCTTAATTCCCTGATTTAAGTTTATCGCGATTAATTCAGTTTTATCATCCTTACTAAAGTTTTCTTTACCATACTCATTTGTAATTAAGAAAATTTTACTCCAATTTGAATCTTGCATTAATCTATTAACATGGCCCCAAGTTCCTTTTCCAGTTGATAAACATGCTATTAATTCCATAGGCATCTGAGAATTTTAATTATTTATAAAAGTTACTAAAATTATTCTTTTTCTTTAGCTTCAAACGTACTTGCTAAATCAATAAAATATTTTCCTTCTTCTAATTTATAGACTAATGGCTTCCCTTTGAATAAATCAACTAAATCAATTTCATATTGCCCGGGTTTTAATATTCTTATGCTTTCTATATCTAATATCACAGGTCTATCTATATCTTCTATTTCAATTAGATTTTTAATATCTTGCTCAATTTCTTTTCTTTCATTAGTTGTTAAGCTTACAGTTAATTGTTTTATTTTTTCTAAAGTTTCTTTTCTAACAAAAAAGAAAAACTTGCCCCCACACTTACTACAACCTTTTAATAATTCACTAGAAACATCTTCATACATTGTACCGCATTTGACACATTGATTAGGCATATTTATCTTCTACGCTTCTTCTCCCTATATTTAGCATCCTTCATTAATATTTGTAATTTATTAGGATCACGTTTAATACTTTTAATTATTTTAGCTGGTCCTATAATAGTAAAGCCTTGTCTATTCCCTATTAAAGCCCCAACAATTCCAGTTCTAATCTTTGCAAATACATCTTCTTCTTGCTCACTAGGGTTTACAACAGCTAGTTCAATACCTTTAAAATTAACATTTATTTCTTCCATTGTTGTTTTAATTAATTCAGTTTCTTCATCTTTAGTTAATCTACCTTCAAGTAAAACAATTTTATTTTCTTTTGCTAGATTAAGTAATTTACGAATTCTTCCTATTGAACTGAGCCCCTGTATTTCACGATATGGTATAAATTGTAATGTTAACATTTTATTTCACCAACTCAAATAATTCTTCGTAAAATTCTTCCATATTTTTTCCCTTTTCTGCTGAAATACCAACAACTTTATATTGCGGGAATGCATTTTTAACTTTTTTAATGTTCGCTTTTCTTAAATCTATTTTGTTAGCAACTATTAAAACAGGAATATCGCGAGCTGCTAAATTTCCAATTATAGTAATATTAACTTGATTATAAGGATTTTGTGTTGCATCTAAAACAACCAAAACACAATCTACATTTTCTAACCATTTAATTGCTTCTATCACTCCGCGAGTAGCTTCTCTTGCTCTTTTCTTTGCTTCTTTTTCGCTTAATTTAAATTTCATAAAATCCTCATAATCTACCTTTGTTGCAATTCCAGGAGTATCAATAATATTAAAATCTAATTCCTTATTATCGCTTTTAATACGAACTTTTTCCTTCATTTGAATTTCTCGAGTTTCATGAGGAATTTTAGAAACAATACCAAGCTCTTCACCAATCCAATCTTTACATATGCGATTAGCTAATGTAGTTTTACCAGCATTTATAGGACCATAAATCCCCAATCTAATTATTTTTTTCTTCCCAAAAAGTTTATTAAATAGATTAGCTACAAAACTCATTACTTTAATCTTCATATTAAAATTAGAAAGTTGTTATATTATTAAAGTTTTTGGTATTATTAAAAAGTAAAATAGCAAAACTTTTTAAAATAAATTAATTGTTATAATTAATATGGAAGCACCAAAAGAAATTAAACAAGTAAATGAAGTAACTTGGGAAATTCCAACTTCATATAAAGAAGGAATGAACGTACCAGCTAGAATTATAGCAACTGAAAGATTAATGCAACAAATGGATAAAGGAGTTTTTGAACAAGTAACAAATGTTGCTTGCTTACCAGGAATTGTTAAATATTCTTATTGCATGCCAGATGCTCATTGGGGATATGGTTTTGCAGTTGGTGGATTAGCAGCATTTGATCCTGAAGAAAACGGAGTTATTTCACCTGGTGGAATTGGATTTGATATAAATTGTGGAATGCGCTTGGTTACAACAAATTTAACTTTTAAAGAAGTTCAACCAAAATTAAAAGAACTAGTTGATACTTTATTTAAAATTGTGCCAGCAGGGGTTGGAGCACGAGGTTTTGTGTCATCAAATAAACAGCAATTTAAAGAAATTGTTGAACAAGGAAGTAAATGGTGTGTAGAAAATGGTTATGGCTGGCAAGAAGATTTACATAGAACAGAAGGTTATGGTAAAATAGATTGGGCAGATTCAAGTAAAGTAAGTGATAAAGCGATTTCTCGTGGCATTAATCAACTTGGTACATTAGGAAGTGGAAATCATTATTTAGAAATACAAAAAGTTGAAGAAAAAAATATTGTTGATAAAGAGTTAGCTAAAAGATTTGGTATTTTCCCAGAGCAAATTGTTGTAATGGTTCATTGCGGAAGTAGGGGATTTGGACATCAAGTTGCTACAGATTATTTACAAATTTTTGATAAGGTTATGAAAAAATATAATATTAGTATTAAAGATCGTGAATTATCTTGTGCACCATTTAATACCAAAGAAGGCCAAGATTATTATAAAGCAATGGCATGTGCAGCAAATATGGCTTTTGTTAATCGACAAGTTATTTTACATAGGGTAAGGGAAGGATTTTCAAAAGTTTTTAAAAAAAGTGCAGAGGAATTAGAAATGCATTTGATTTATGATGTTGCTCATAATATAGCAAAATTAGAAGAGCATAAAGTTGATGGTAAAAAGAAAAAATTAATAGTGCATAGAAAGGGAGCAACAAGAGCTTTTCCTCCAGGACATCCTGAATTAGATAAATTGTATAAAGATATAGGTCAACCAGTAATTATTGGGGGGAGTATGGAAACAGGATCTTTTTTATTGGTTGGAACTGAAAAAGCAATGGACGAAACTTTTGGAACAACGTGTCATGGTTCTGGAAGAACAATGTCTAGAACAAAAGCAAAACATCAAGTTAGAGGAGAGAAGTTATTACATGATATGGCTAGGAAAGGAATTTATGTGAGAAGTGTTTCTATGTCTGGATTAGCAGAAGAAGCAGGTATAGCATATAAAGATATTAATGAAGTTGTTAAATCTGTAGAATTAGCTGGAATTTCTAAACCGGTTGTCGGGCTTAAGCCTCTGGGAAATGTTAAGGGATAGGAAAATTCTTAAATATCTGTCTAATATATAATAAACATGATAACAAAAGAAAAAATTATTGATGTACTAAAAGAATGTTATGATCCAGAAATAAGAGTAGATGTTTATAATTTAGGATTAATTTACAATATTGATATAAATAATAATATAGTTAATATAAAAATGACTTTAACAAGTATGTTTTGTCCTTATGGAAATGAATTAATAAATGATATTAAAGCAAGAATTAAAATGCATTTAACAGAAGTTGAAGATGTAAATGTTGAAGTTGTATTTGATCCTCCTTGGAATTTACCAGATGATTTAAGAGCAATGTTATGAAAAAATTCAAATTTCTAGAAGATGTCGCAATTGCAGATATAGCATTTGAGGCTTATGGTAAAAATTTAAATGAAGTTTTTGAAAATTCTGCTTATGCTCTTTTTGATGCTACTGCTAATATAAAAACTGTTAAGCAAAAAATAAAAAAAGTTATTAAATTAAAGAATAAAGATGAAAAAGATTTACTTTACAATTTTTTAAGTGAATTAATTTATTTAAAAGATTCAAAACAACTAATTTTTAGTAAGGTTAAGGTTAATATTAAAAATGATAAATTACAAGCAACTTTATATGGTGATAAAATAAATCCAGAAAAACAAGAATTAAGGAATGATATTAAAGCTGTGACATTGCATATGTTTAATTTAGAAAAAACTAAAACAGGTTATAAGATTACCACCGTTCTAGATGTCTAAAACTTTCTTAATGCTTTCACTAACTTTTTTTATTGAGGGATTTCCATTAATCTCTTTAAAATTTTTCATTTTTTTATAATAATTAATTACAGGCAAGGTTCTTTTTAAGTATAAATCATAACGTTTTTCAATACTTTTTTTAGTATCATCTGAACGTTTTCTTAAAAATAATCTTTTAACAATATTATTTTTGCTTGTTTTTAAATAAATAACTAAATCTGGTTTAAATTTTAATGCTCTTGCTTGTTTTAATGTTCTAGGATAACCATCTAAAATAAAATTTTTTCTATTTTTAAGTTCTTTTTCCATTATTTTAATAGTTATGTTATCTGGAACTAACTTACCTTGATTTATTATTTTTCTAATAAATTTATTTTTCTTAGCAATTTTTCTTAATATAGCACCAGCCTCAATATGCTTTAGTTTTAATAATCTTGCAATATATTTAGCTTGTGTAGTTTTTCCAGATCCAGTATGTCCAAAAATGATTATTTTCATATTTTAATTATCCAAAATAAACATCCTTTGTAACTTTTTCTTCCAGTTCCCAAGAATTCCTCATTTTTTCTGTAATTTTTGTTAATGCCTGCTTAAACTCTTTCCATTCTTTTAGTAAATTATTAATATAATCAACATCTTTTGTATCATCTGGATTAACATCTATTAATAAGGATCCACGTTCATATCGCATTAATCTCTTATAAATTTTAGATATTTCCTCTTTTTCATCTTCATTAAAAGCTTTAATTTCAAACATACCAATTATATTATTTGCATTAGGATAAAGCAAGCCCTCTATAATTCTGCAGTAAAAAACAACCTTTTCATTTACTCTTCTTCTAACATTTCTTAATAAAAATTCTTTACTTTTTATATTTGCACTAGAAATTTCAAATTCTTCATCAAGATTCTCAAATTTTGGTAGTTTATATTTAAGTTTATTATACTCTTGTTTAATATCAAATTTCTCTTCTTTCATATATATTAATTAAATGTAAAAGTATATTTAAAGGTTATCTAAAAATTTATATATAAGTTATTATTGACAAGTTTATGACTGTATATAAAAAACATATTTGCGATAGTTGCGGGTTTAGTTGGATACCTAAAGGAAAAAAACCTACCTTCTGTCCAAATTGTAGTTCTAAAAAGATAGGTCCTAGTACATTTACAAGTGATTTGGGTATAGATAGTTTAGATTAAGAGCCTCTGGTGGGAATTGAACCCACGACCTTTTCCTTACCATGGAAATGCTCTACCAACTGAGCTACAGAGGCATAAAAATATAAGAATTCTTTCAAGTTTTAAATTTAACTAAAGAATAGTGCGGGGAACAGGAATTTCTAAGCCATAGTTTCCTAAAGGCTTTTTTGAACCTGCGTAGGCACTAAGCCACAGGATCTTAAGTCCTGCCCGTTTTCCAGAATCCGGGATTTACCTCTCCGGCATCCCCGCATAGAGAACTAGCAAATTATATAATTTATAAAACTTTCACTTTTTAACATCTTTAATTAAATCTTTTACACTTCTAGTTAGAAAATGCTCAATACAATAACCAAAAAATTGTGAATCATTTTGACATTGGTAACCAAATTCGGTTATTACCTTGCATTTACCTTTAACTAATCTGCAATTTTCACAATAACCTAGTCTAGATATTTTTGTTGAATCAGGCAAATAGAATTTTTTACATTTCTTACAAAGTAGTCTAAATTTAGGTTTTGGCATAAGCTTTTCTTTTTGATAACTTCTTAACATAATACTCAATTCTAGATTCAATATATTTTCTTTTACTTGAGGCACCAGAAATCATATTCGCTATTAAGCTATAATCTTCTTCCGCCAACCTTTTAGCTTCTTTCAGTAATGCAGGATTTACTTTTTCTTGCATACCAATTAGAATAATCTTATTTTATATAAATTTAACTAAAGCCTCTGGCAGGATTTGAACCTGCGACCCGCTGATTACGAATCAGCAGCTCTAACCATTGCTCCAATTATTTGTCTGAGCTACAGAGGCATTAACTTAATTTTTTCCTTATTTCCTCAAAACTATATCTTTTTTGACAATTATTACAAACTAGTTTTTTCTTTGAGTTCACTTTAACATAACTCCCGATTATCTTCTCTAAGAATGTAGTTTCTATTTTCTCTTTACAAACATCACATTTCATCATAATTAATCTAAACTAAATACTTATAAATATTTTTAATAAAATCATTTTTGTAAATATTATATTTTACTTACAAAATCTTTAAATACTAGTTAAATATTTAAACCCCAAGATATTGTGTTGATAGGGTGAATGAGACACAATATGTTGTAGTTATTAATTAGTCAAAACTCTACAAGAAATGAAATGCCCTTACTGCTTTCATGAAGAAACTAAAGTTGTAGATAAACGTGAAACAGCTGACTTAGATGTAACTAGAAGAAGGAGAGAATGTTTAAAGTGTAAGAAAAGATTTACAACTTATGAAAGAGTAGAAAGTTTAGATTTAATTATAATTAAGAAAGATGGAAGAAGAGAGGCATTTGATCGCGATAAATTAAAACGCGGCATAATAAAAGCTTGTGAAAAAAGACCAATAAGTTATGAACAAATTGAAAATTTTGTTGATAAAATAGAAGCTGAATTACGCAAACTAAAATCAAAAGAAGTTCCAAGTAAATTAATAGGAGAAAAAGTAATTAATGGTCTAAGGAAACTAGATAAGATAGCTTACATAAGGTTTGCTTCAGTGTATAGAAGCTTTGCTGACGTTACAGATTTTCAAAAAGAGTTAAAGGAATTAACTAAAAAATAAAAAAGGAGCAAGAAATGAAATCAAAAAGCTTAGATGAAGCATATAAAGAGCTTTACGAAGCTTATAAAATTTTGAAAGAAGAACTTAACGCTCTTAACGGAAAGAAGAGATAAAAGGTGACAAGATTGACTACAGATACAGGATTAGATACAATAGTCCAAACTTATACCCCTACTTATTCTAATGATGGTTATGGTAATTTATTCAAACGTCTTTATACTAAATCAGAATTAAATGTTTATGATATGTTTGAATATGAATTAAGAACTGCAGAAATCAAAGATAAAGATGGAAATACAAAATTTAAACAGGAAAATGTTGAAGTTCCAAAAGGTTGGTTAGATACCGCTACAAAGATAGTTGCTTCTAGATATTTTAAAAGAAAAAATGTTAAAGAAGAATACGGTGGAAATGCTGAAGGTTCTGAACAAAGTGTTAAACATTTAGTTCATAGGGTTTCTCATACATTAAGGAGTTACGGTGAAGAAAAAAAATATTTTAACTCAAAAGAAGAAGCAGATATATTTGAAGATGAATTAACCTACATTTTATTATCTCAAAGAGCAGCATTTAATTCTCCAGTATGGTTTAATTTAGGACTATTTCATGATTATGGCATAGTCGAAAAAACTGATGATGGTTTATACTACTGGGATTCTGAAACAGATTCAATAAAACAAAGTAAAGATTCTTATTCACATCCACAGGTTTCAGCATGTTTCATAAATTCTGTTGGAGATTATATGTTCGGAAATGGTAGCCCAGATGACCATAGTATCTTTAAATTGGTTTTGACGGAAGCTAAATTATTTAAATATGGTTCTGGAAATGGAACTAATTTTAGTGATATTAGAGCGAAAGGAGAAAGATTATCTGGTGGTGGAGAAAGTAGTGGTTTGCTTTCATTCCTAGGAATTTTAGATTCTAATGCAAATGCAGTTAAGTCTGGTGGAAAGACTAGAAGAGCAGCTAAGATGGTCATATTGAATGCAGATCACCCCGATCTTGAGGATTTTATTCTCTGGAAAGTTGATGGTGAAAGAAAGGCAAGAGCATTAGCTGCATTTGGTTTTGATACTGATATGGATGGTTTGTATAGAGATTTATCTGGGCAAAATTCTAATAATTCTGTTCGTGTAAAAGATGAGTTTATGAGGGCTGTTATGGAAGATGGGAGATGGGATTTAATAGAACGAACAACAGGAAAAGTGAGAGAATCTAAAAAAGCACGAGCGTTATTTGACTTAATGGCAAAAGCTGCTTGGGCTTCAGGTGATCCGGGAATACAATATGATACAACAATAAACAATTGGCATACTTGTCCAAATACTGCTCCGATAAATGCTTCTAATCCATGCTCAGAATATATGTTCATAGATGATAGTGCCTGTAATTTAGCATCTTTAAATTTAATGAAATATAGAAATAAAGATGGAACTTTTAATATAAAAGAATTCAAGCATGATGTTGGGATTATGATTGCAGCTCAAGAAATAGCGGTTGATTTAGCAGGATATCCAACACCTTCAATTGCAAGAAATAGTCATGATTTTAGACCTTTGGGATTGGGTTATGCAAATCTTGGTGCACTTTTAATGTCAAACGGAATGCCTTATGATAGTGAAGAGGCATTTGCTGTTGCTGGAGCAATTACCGCAATAATGACTGGCGAGGCTTATGCACAATCTTCAAGAATTGCTTCTAGAGTTGGAACTTTCCCGGGTTTTGAAAAGAATAGAGAACCATTCTTAAGAGTAATGAAACAACATCATGATCATGTAAAAAAAATTCCAAAGCAAGATTCTAAAATGAATTTAGAGGAATTAATTATTAATGCTGATAAAACTTGGATCGAGGCTCGTAGTTTAATAGAACAATATGGCGCAAGAAATTCTCAAGCAACTGTTCTTGCTCCAACAGGAACAATTGGATTTATGATGGATTGTGATACAACTGGAGTCGAACCAGATATAGCTTTAGTAAAATATAAACAATTAGTTAATAGGGCAGGAATGTTAAAATTGGTTAATAATACAGTGCCAACCGCTCTTTCAAAATTGGGGTATAATGATGATGAGGCTAAAAGAATTACAGATTATATTGAAAAAACCGACACTATTGAAGGAGCACCAGGATTAAACGAAAAACATTTACCTGTTTTTGATTGTGCATTTAAACCAGCAAATGGTGTACGTGCAATTTCACCAATGGGACATGTTAGAATGATGGCTGCGGTACAACCATTTATTTCTGGAGCTATTTCAAAGACAGTTAATACTCCTGAAGATTGGACGGCAAAAGATATTTATGATATTTATCTGCAATCATGGAAACTTGGTTTGAAAGCAATAGCAGTTTATCGTGATAATACAAAACTTTCTCAACCATTAAGTGTAGGTGAATCAAATTTAGAATCTAAAATTGCAAGAGGAGAGAAAAGAGAATTGCCACAGATGAGGGAGACCTATACTATAGAATTAAAGATTTTTGATGAAAAACAAGTCGAGCATCAAATGCATATCATTTGTGGAGAATATGAAGATGGAACTCTTGGAGAGATTAGAGTACAAATGTTTGATCAAGGTTCTACAATGCAAGGAATGCTTGGTAATTGGACAGTTGCATTATCAACAGAACTTAAATATGGCGTTCCATTAGAAAAATTAGTCACAAAACATAAAAAAGCTAAATTTGAACCTAGTGGGGTAAGTGATTATCCTTATATGAATGGTTTTAATTCAATTCCACATCTTGTTTTGAGTGTGGTTGGATTAGAGTATATGGGTGTTGATAAATACATTGAGGTTACTGGTGAAGAATTTATTAGAAATAGAATAAAAGATCCAGATAAGTTAAGAGTAAATAAAAATAGAGAAAGATTAAGATTCGAACGTTATTTAGAGCAAATAAAGAAAATCGATAAAGTAATTGAAAGCCCAATAGATTCCACGATACCAACAGAAAAAGGAGAAAATAAAGTAGAATTAAATGGACAAGATGTTGAATATAAAACCAGCTCGAAAGTAAAAAGTGATGGTCAACCATGTCCTACTTGTGGTAATATGGTTCTTGTTAAAGGAGGATGCTCACATTGTAGTAATTGTGGGGAGCAAGTGGGTGGTGGTTGCCCAAGTTAAAACATCATTTTTTATTCATAAAAAAGGAGGGATGAGATAATTGAGTAAAAAAAGAGAATTATATTTGGTAAATATAAAAAATGGCAAAATTAGCAATTGCTTTGCTGGTTTTGTTAGCGATTTTTATATTAGCTACACAAAATCCAGAATTAAAGCAAACGATAATAGAAATACTACAAGCATTCCACTAAGCAAATTTTTAGTGACTTGATAGTTTTTACTGTTTACTTCTATCTAAACCATAATTAATTTAAACTTCTAATTCTTTTATTTTTATAATGTTTAAACAAGCTTCATTAAAAGAAAGAAAAGAATTTTATGAAAAAGAATTTAATCTAAAAAAAGTTAAATCTTGGTTAAGTAAATTACCATATAAACCGCAATTTTTTGTTATTGATATGGGAAGCGAAACAAAAATAATTAAAGATAAAAGCAAAATTAAAAAATTAATTTTCTTCAAACCATATTTATCATTAAAAAAATTACGCGAGAAATTAATAAAATATTTGCCAGAAGATGTTTATTATGATCGCAATATTTATAAAAATCCATATAAATGTTTAAAAAATTTTAATTTTAATAATGCAATATTAACTAAAAATTATTTTGGGCAAGAATTAGCATTTGATGTTGACCCAGAAAATATTAAATGTCCTACTTGTGGTAAAAAAGCATTTCCTAGATTTTGTGAAACATGCTTAAAAATGTCTATAGAAAATGGTTTTGAACTTTATAAAGAATTAAAAAAACAATTTAATAATGTAAAAATAGTTTATTCTGGCAGAGGATGTCATGTACATGTTCTAGATAAAAAAGCTTATAAATTAAGTTTAAAACAACGCGATAAACTAAATAATAAATTCAAGAATTTTGCTATTGACCCGTGGGTTAGTTATGGTAAAATCCGCTTAATAAGAATGCCTTATTCTTTAAATGCTCTAGCTTCTAGAATAGTAACCCCATTAAAAATAAAAGAAATAAAAGAGTTTAATCCAAATATGAGGAAGTTTATGCCTAAGTTTTTACAGTAAGCTACCACTCGTCTTCTTCACTAGCTTCTTCCTCTTCTTCCTCTTTTTCATAATCTTCTTTTTTACCGTAGTACTCTTTTTTCTTTTTTCCTTTTGGTTTTCTTCCTCTCATCTTAGCCCCTTTTAATAATTTAGGAAACTAAATAATTAACTATTATTTAAATTTATCTTTTAAAGCAGCCAATATTATTGGTAACGCAATAGTAGCATCACACTTTACATCTATATAATTTGCTTTAGGATTTAATTTATTCCAGGAAATGCCCTCTTTTAAAGGTGCACCAGAACTTCCACCATATTCTGCTGTATCGGTTGTTATTTGAACAGCATAAACAGCTTCTCTTGGAGCAAGTTGCATTGCTTGTTGTATGTAGTTTTTTGGAGTTCCTCCACCAATATAAAATACACCTGATTTTTTTGCAGTCCACGCTAATTCAATAATTTCTTTTAAATCATCAAATGCATTTACATTAATTTTTTTACCTTTAATTAAGTTGTTCCATATCATTAAACCAAGACCAGAATCAGAAATAGCAGGACAAAATATTGGTATTTTATTTTTATAACAAGTACTTACAATTGTATTTTTAGGAGCTAACTTGCCAAGAATCCATAAAAATTCCTTAATATTTCTAGCTTTACTAAGTTGATTAAAATTTTCATTAATAAATTTCTCTAATCCAATATAAATTTTATTAGGCATTAAACTATCATACATTCTATTATAACCAAGTTTTCTTAATATGGAATCATTCATTTTTTCATTACCTTGATAATGATGATAACCAAGAGCTTCACCTAAATCATGCGTTAAATTTGCTCCAGTTGTAACAAAAACATCTACATATTTATTTTGTAAAAAATCTATAATAATTTGTTTCATTCCTCCCGGTATCATAGCTCCTGCAACACCCATAAAAACTTTACATTGTTTATCTTTAATCATTTTTTTAATAATATCAACAGCTTTAGCTAATTTGCCAGCTTGCATAACCCCAGAATTATTCATTTCTTTAACTAACTCACTTACTTTCATATTTTTATTAATTTTAATATGCTTAACAACTTTCATAATTTATTAGCTTAAAATAAACTTTATAAAATTAATGCTTATTCTAAATATCATGGAGTTAAAACAATATAGGAAATCTTTATTTAGAAAAATTTATCATTTCTTTATAATATTAATAATGTTAATTGGCTTAGTGCAATTATTAGATAAAAAATATTATTTAGCAGTTGTTTGGATTTTTGTAACTCCAATATTATTACTTGTTCCAAGAAATATATACAAAATTAAATCTATAAAAAATAAGTATAATGCTAAAGTATTATTTTTAATGGAAGCATTTAGTTTAATTTTCTTAATAGATGGCGCATCCGGAACTTTATATTTATATCCTCTAGGCATAGATTATGATAGTTTTGTACATTTCATTAATTTTTTATTAATTACAATATTAGTTGCTTTATTTTATACATTCTTTAATAATAAAAATAATTTAAGTAATAAAGAAGTTTCAAGATTCGCATTCCTTTCAACTTTTGTTGTTGGTGTATTATTTTGGGAACCATTTCAGAAATTAAATGATATATTATTTGGAACACAATTATTTCATGATTTTGTTCAAGATACTAAGTTAGACACCTTATTAGATCTTGGTTTTGGAGCTATTGGTACCTTAGTTGGAGCATTTTTAATTTATAAGTATTGGGACTCTTGGGTTAAAAAATGGAAAAA
>ERZ1292623.599-Hain-H51-01um-R1-599-length-38148-cov-8_pt1 | contig 27587 bp, 30 predicted proteins | sample MGYA00564398_ERZ1292623 | MGnify/ENA primary metagenome ERZ1292623 (study PRJEB36523, sample SAMEA6512633) | groundwater metagenome | collected 2019-01-07 | study: AquaDiva: Metagenomics assemblies of 32 groundwater samples | reverse complement strand
ATGGCAGAAAAGGTAATTGACCTTGTATGTCAGAAGCTGAAGATAGATAAAAAATGCACGACTCATACAGTGCCATTGCCGGGAGCAGAGGAAGCAGTTGATACAGTCAGTCTTGCGAGGGGATTTAAGATGCCCCTCTATCCTGCAAGGCGATTGATATTCAAATATGGCACAAGGGCAAGGGATATATTAAAGATGATAAAGGCTGATACTTATCTTGGAAGCGTTATTTGTAATTGCGAGGCAATAACAGAGGCGGAGCTAAGATACTGCATAAGAAATGAATGGGCGTATACAATAGATGATTTAAGGAGGCGGACAAGGCTCGGCATGGGGCCATGTCAGGGAATGAGATGCGCATCAACCGCTGCTGCCATACTTGGAGATGAGCTTGGATGGGATTTAGTTAAGATAAAAGAGGAGACAGTAAAATTTTTGCAGGAGAGGTGGAAAGGAAAGAGTCCCCTGCTTGACGGCGCACAGATTACGCAGGAGGAGCTTAATCAGGCGGTGCATCATGAATCCTGACATCATTATAATCGGCGGAGGCATGGCAGGCGCTGCTGCTGCAATATCTGCAAAAGCCAAAGGCGCTGATGTAACTTTAATCCGCAAAGGTTTTGGCTCTACTGCGCTTTCATCCGGCGCCTTTGATATATTGGACACAAACAGGGATATTCACAGCCTGAATAAAAGGCATCCTTACAGGATTGTGGGTGAAAAGAATTTTAAGCTCTTCAAAAACAGTCTGAATGGCTTTTTGAAGGATATTAAGGCAGAGGAGCTTCTAATTGACGGCGCTGTGGCTAAGGATGCTACTCTTGTTTCCATTGCAGGTGTATTTAAAAATACCAACCTCTGCCAGCATTCCATTTGTGAAGGCCGGCTCTCAGGGCTTAAGGATGCAAGGATATTATTCTTTGGGATAAAGGGCTTTGCAGGCTTCAATCCAAAACAGTGCTGCAGCCAGTTCAAAGATGCTAATGAAAGAAATAATTTTTTAATAAAAAAGATTGATCATACATTTATAGATTTTCCGGGCCATGAAGGAGAGGCCTTTCCATCGCCGTTTACCCTTGCCATGAGGCTTGATGATGAAGCTGTTATGGAAAAATTTATCTCCGTTATAAACAAGACAGCAAAAGAAAATGGATATTCCCATCTTGGCTTTCCACCAATACTTGGTTTACGAAAAACTGCTAAGGCTGTGAAGGCGTTGGAGGCATCTACTGATCGTAAAGTATTTGAACTTCTGCCGCTTCTTCCATCTGTCCCCGGATACAGGCTTCAGTTGGCATTAAATAGTTTGTTAGGCAAAAAGGGTATAAATGTTATTGAAGGAGAGGTTGTTAAAGCAGGAATAAAGAACAGTGTTGTAGAATCCATTTCTGTGAAAAAAAGGAACGGATCATCAGAATTAAAGGCAAAGAGCTTTATCCTGACAACCGGCCGCTGGGCAGGCGGCAAGGCAATAAAGAAAAATGGTATATATGAGCCTCTCTTTGACCTGCCAATCTATGAAAAAGAGAGGGTTGCAGAGATAAAGGATGTTGCAGATTATCTTGACTCCTATGTTTTGGAATCTCACCCGTTACTCTCTGTTGGAATCAGGGTAAACAGCAGATTACAGCCTCTTAATGGCGACGATGATATAGAATATAAAAATCTGTTTGCAGCAGGGGCTATTCTCGGCGGATACAATTATCTAACTGACCAGTGCGGTCTTGGCGTTGCATTTTTAACAGGGCATTTGGCAGGAAAGTATGCAGGAGAACTATAACACCCTCCCCCTCGCCCCCTCCCGTCAAGGGAGGGAGAAATAAAAGGGGAGCTTCCTACAAAGTAAGAGAAAGATAAAATAAGTCCCCTCTCCCCTTGTGGGAGAGGGTTAGGGAGAGGGGTATCATGAATAATAAAAAAACATATGCAACATTTCTCCTCGGAAAGACTTACATAGGCCATCTCTTTTCAAGGCTTGCTGTCTGGAAAAGAGGGCAAGGGTATTCGGCGTTTAAAGAAAAATATCGCGCAGATAATTTTTTTGAGCTGACTCTTGAAGAGAGGAGCTCATTCCCAGATTTTCAGAAGTGCATCAACTGCGGCGTATGCGTACCGAGCTGCCTTTTCTCAGTTGATATTTCTAAGAATGATCTGCCTGACCCTGAATATTATGCCTGCTCACTTTCAAGGCCATTGCCTGATTTATGGACAGCATCGGACAGCATCTACAAATGCACATGCTGTGCTGCATGTGAGTCTGTATGCCCGCAGGGTGTTCCAATATCAGAGATAGTGCAATTTGTAAAAAGAAAGATAAGCCTTATTGCTCCGGAGCTTGTCCCTTTTAAAGAGGGCATGGCAAATATTAGAGATGGATACAATATGTTTGGCGAAAGACCAGCGCCTTTTGTATATACCCAAAGGCCAAAGCCTGCGTATCTTCTCTACATGGGCTGTTTATATTCAACAAAAGAGAGAGAGGCAGGCCAGCGAATCGTATCACTTCTTGATAAGGCAAAACTTGATTTTACAATTTTAGAGGAAGAAGCATGCTGCGGCAGGCCGATGGATATTGATGACAATTGTTCTGATGGGGATTTGAAAAAAATTGCTGAGATGAATATCAAGACAGTAATTGCCCCATGCGCCCAGTGCTATAGTCATTTAAAAGATAAGGTAAACAATACTCATAAAATCCTGCATATCACGGAGTTTTTGGCAGATACTAAGTTCAGGTTAAAGACCGAGTCAAAGGTATCATATTATGATCCATGCATTCTGCATATAAAACACGGTATATATGATGCGCCGCGGAAATTATTAAAGGCCTCTGGCGGTAATTTTATTGACATAAATTACAATAAAAATCTCCTCTGCTGCGGCGCAGGAAGCGGCGTCGGCATACTCTACCCTGAGATAGCAGGCGCTGTTGCTAAAGAGAGGCTAAAGCCTTTCAAAGAGGCAGGCACAGAGATTTTATTGACAGAGTGCTCCTATTGCCTGCAGAACCTGAGAAGAGGGGTATCTGTAAAGGATAAGATGAAGGTGTATAGTCTGAGTGAATATCTATATATGAGTGAGATATGAAGCCCTTTGATGAACTAAAAAATATTATTGGCACGGATTCTGTTTCAACAAGCAAGGCAGACCTTATTACCTATTCCCGCGACAATCTGCCATTGACTATCTTCCATCAGAGGCAGAAGAAGGTTGTCAATCTTCCTGATGCAATTGTCTGGCCGAATAATTATGACGATGTAGTCAAGATTCTAAAATTTGTAAATGAGAAGAAGGTTCCAATCATTCCCTATGGCGCTGGCTCAGGCGTATGCGGCGGCACAGTTGCGTTAAATGGCGGAATAATCATTGACTTAAAAAGGCTTGATAAGGTAATTACTATTGATGACAAATCACTCCTCGTTACAGCACAGGCAGGCATAAACGGACAGATACTTGAGGAGGCGCTCAATATAAGAGGCTATACACTCGGCCATTTTCCAGCATCAATATACTGCTCTACACTCGGCGGCTGGCTCTCTACAAAGGCCGCGGGTCAGTTGTCAACCAGATACGGAAAAATAGAAGATATGGTTGTTGCAGTAACTGCTGTGCTGCCAACAGGCGAGATTATTTCTACAAAGGCAGTGCCGCGCACATCAACTGGTCCAACCTTGATGCATTTATTTGTTGGGGGAGAAGGCACGCTCGGAATCATCCTTGATGCAGTTCTGCGGATATGGCCGCTTCCTGAATACAGGGAGACAAAGGGATTTTTGTTTAAAGATATCTTTTCTGGCCTTGAGGCAATAAGGCTTATTATGAGAAACGGACTGAGGCCTGCTGTTGTAAGACTCTATGATGAAAAGGATACAGCCCTTGCAATGGGTTCGCTTGGATTAAAGACAGAAAAAGGCGTGCTTTTAGTTATTGGTTTTGAAGGAAATAAATCCGTTGCTGTGGCAGAGTCAAAAGAAGGGTTTAAGATATGTCTTGAACATGATGCAAAGGATTTAGGCAAAGAGGCAGGCGAGTTCTGGTGGAAGCATAGATACGATATTTCATATAAACAGGCAGAGATATTATCTGAAGAGACGGCCATATTGGATACTATTGAAGTAGCGGCAACATGGGACAAGCTGAATAATCTTTATGACAGCGTTAAGGGGACGCTTGATAATTACGGCTATGCAATGGCGCATTTCAGCCATGTGTATCCTGAAGGCGGCTGCATATATTTTACAATACTCGGCGAGGCGCCGTCAGAGGATGAGTCAGAAGGGTTTTACAAAAAGATGTGGGATGATGTGATGCAGGCTGTGATAAATAGCGGCGGCACTATCAGTCATCATCATGGCATAGGGTTTTTTAAAGGCGAGTGGCTTAAAAAGGAGCTTGGCATGGGATTTGAGCTGCTAAGAAAAATTAAAAGCGCTATTGATCCAAACAATATAATGAACCCCGGGAAGTTAGGATTATAAATGCTGAAAGACTTTCTATCAAAAATTAAGCTCTGCGCCTCATGCCCCAAGATGTGCAGGTTTGCATGTCCTGTGGCAGAGGTGGAGAAAAAAGAGAGGATAACGCCGTGGGGGAAATCTTTAACAGCCCTGCTCGTATTGGAAGGCAAGCTTAGCTATGACGACCCTGATGTAGTGGATACATTCTACTCATGCTGCATGTGCAAAAGATGCAAGAGCTACTGTCTTGTTGATGATGTTGATATCCCTGCCATGATACAGGCAGGACGAGAGGAAATTGTTTCCGCAAAAAAAGAGCCAGAAGAGATCAGGCAATTTTTAGGGCAGTTTAAAAAATTCAATAATCCTTATGGCAAAGAGTTAGAACTTCCCCCTCACCCTTCCCTCTCCACAGAGGGCAGAGGGTCTGATGTATTGTATTTTGTGGGCTGCTCCACACTGCTTGATAAGGATATATTTGATTCCACAATAAATTTATTAAACAAAGCAGGACAGGGGTACAGTATATTTTCTGACTGCTGCGGCTTCCCGCTGTGGGCATCAGGTTATGCAGAAGATGCAAAAGGCCTTATGGCTAAGGCTAAAGAGGCTGTGCTTTTATCAGGCGCAAAGAAAATAATCACATCATGTCCTGCATGTGCATATATGCTTAAGGTAATTTATCCTTCTCTCGGTTTTGGTCTTTCTGCGGATGTTTTTCACATTGCACAATTTATAGAGGCGTTAATGAAAGATGGAAGGTTGCATTTAAACAAAAAATCTGATATAGATACTGTATATCATGACCCATGTTTTCTCGGCAGATATCTAAATATATACGATGCGCCAAGAAATATCCTTAGGCAGACTGCCGCACTGAGAGAGCCGATCAAAACGAGGGAAAATAACAACTGCTGCGGCGCAGGCCTGTATCATTTGAGACCAAAGACAGCGAAAAAAGTAACAGAGATAGCTGTTGAAAATATCAAACAGACTAAAGCAAAACAAATGATCACTGCTTGTCCGACCTGTAAGCGCATCTTTTCTGAGGCATTGAAGGATAAGATTCCAGTGAAGGATTTAACTGAACTGATATGATTCCACAGTTTATACTAAGAAGGCTTTACAAAAAAGGCAGCCTGAGGAATACAGATATTGGCATTGAATTTATCCTTGAGAACAGCCTTGCCTCTGCAACGATAACGAAGATTAATAGAATAAGCGCTGACAATAAGGATATCCCTTTGCCGCAGATAGAGATTAAAGGTGGATCAGGTTTTGTTAAGGCAGACAATATAAATGAGAATACATCAATACAGTTTGAAAAAGGAAGGGAGATAGATGTAAGGCTTTCAACTGACAGGCTGACTAAAGGAGAACATTTAATAAAGGTTTCAGTTGCCTCAAAGGAATTCGGGGAGTTGAGTTTTGATATAAAAGACAGGGTCTGAAAAGGAAATAGTTATGATTGCACCGATTTCAAGAAACAGATTACGCAGATTTGGACAGAAAGAGTAGTTTTAATCTGTGAAATCGTTTTTTCAGAATCTGTGTAATCAATCTTTTTTGAAGGAGGCTTAATGGCTGAGCAGGTTACTGAAAGGCGGAAGACAGGTCTTGTTTTGGCAGGCGGCGGTATTCCCGGATGGGTATATGAGATTGGAGCCCTTGCAGCGCTTGATGATTTTTTTGAGGATGGTTTTTGTGTAAATGACTTTGATATTTTTGTCGGCACAAGCGCGGGCGCGGCAGTGGCATCGCTCATAGCAAATGGGGTCAGGCCAAGAGAGATATTTGATGTGATCGTCTCTGAGAAAGAGCATCCCTTTAATTTTCAAAGAAAGGATATCTATGGCATTGCATGGTTTGGCATCGCAAGGTCATGGGCAAATATATTGAGAAAGGCCTATTCACTCTTAAAATACTACTGGAAAACAAATGAAAGAATAGCGCTCCTTGATATCATTCATGCGATGCAGGAGAGCTCGCCGCAGGGCATCTTTAAGCTTGATAACTTTGACAGGTTTTTGGCGGCAACCTATGAAAAATTAGGCCTCACAAATGACTTTAGAAATTTAAAAAGAGAATTATATGTCCCTGCCACAGACCTTGACATTGGACGCTATGATATCTTTGGCGAAGAAGGATTTGCAGATGTCTCTATCTCAAAGGCAGTAACTGCATCATCTGCCCTGCCTATTGTGTTTGAGCCTGTCCACATAAAAGGCAAGGATTATATTGATGGCGGTGTAGGAAGGGTGGCGCATATTGATATTGCCCTTACAAAGGGAGCAAAACTGATCCTTGTAATCAATCCTATTGTATATATCACAAACGACAGGAAGACACTCTGTATACCAACGATGGACGGCCATTGCGCAACGCTCAGGGAAAAGGGGATATTTTATATTGCAGATCAGGCCATGAGGGTAAATACCACAACAAGGCTCTATCTTGCTTTTAAACGTTACAAAAGAGAGCATCCTGATGTTGAATTCCTCCAGATACAGCCAAAGACCACAGAATCATTTTTATTTATGTATAATGTCCTGAGCTTTAAGGAGAGAAAGAATCTGGCATATTATGCCTATGAATCAACAGCAGGCATACTAAAAGAAAATTATGAGAATTTTAAAATGGGTTTTGCAAAGTATAATATAAAGGTATCACTTGAAAAATTAGAGGAGCTGGCAAGGAGTTTGAGATAGGAGGAAAGGCATGGGATGCGTCTTAGCAGTTGCGGAGCAAAGAGAGAATAAATTAAAAAAAATTACATATGAGGTGATATCTGAGGGAAAGAGGCTTTCTGAAAAACTTGGGCTTGATATGAAATGCGCATTAATTGGCAGCAGCGTGGCTGGCCTTGCTGATGAGACTGCACAGTATGGCGCAAAGGATATTTTAATTGCTGAGGGCAAGGAGTTTGATAAATACATCTCTATGACATATACCACAGCTTTGCATGAGATTGCGAAAAAGACCAATGCAAGCATTATCCTTCTTGGCGCAACGAGCATGGGAAGGGACTTGGGCGCAAGGCTTTCAGCAAGGCTCAAGGCAGGATTTGTAAATGACTGCACAGGTATAGATGCAGACAGCAATAAGGATATAACATTTCTTCACCCAATGTTTGGCGGAAAGGTGTGGAGCTATCTGAAAGGCACAGGGCAAAATCCTGCTGTGATTACATTAAGGCCGAATGTATTTAGCGCATTAACACCGGATAAAACACAAAAGGCTGCTGTTGAAAAGATAGATATAAAATTATCAGACGTAGATTTGAGGGCAAAGGTTATTGAGCTGATAATGGCAGCAGAGGGCGCTGTTGATTTGGCTGAGGCAAATATAATTGTCTCTGGCGGGAGGGGCATGAAGGCGCCAGAGAATTTTAAGTTGATAGAAGAGCTGTCATTGGCGCTCGGCGCTGCTGTCGGCGCATCAAGGGCTGCTGTTGATGCAGGCTGGAAGCCGCATTCATGCCAGGTTGGTCTGACAGGAAGAACAGTCTCTCCAACACTTTATATTGCCTGCGGCATATCAGGCGCCATACAACATCTTGCTGGTATGTCGTCATCAAAATACATTGTAGCAATAAACAAAGACCCTGATGCGCCGATTTTTAAGATTGCAGATTATGGGATTGTCGGAGATGTCTTTGAGGTCGTGCCATTGCTGATTGAGGAGGTAAAGAAGATGAAGGGGTAAGGTTTTTGTTAAGGAGGGACAATGGATATTAAGAATATAAAAATAGATATCCCTGAAGGATGCAATATAATTCTTGGCCAGACGCACTTTATAAAGACAGCAGAAGACCTTTATGAGATAATTGCAACAACAGTGCCGCAGGCAAAATTCGGCATAGCCTTTACAGAGGCATCTGGCCCATGTCTGATAAGGACAGAGGGGAATGATGATGCGCTTATCAAGACCTGCGTGGAAAATCTCCAAAGGATTGGCGCAGGCCATGTGTTCTGCATTTTATTGAAAGATGCCTACCCGATAAATATTCTCAACCCAATTAAGAACTGTCCTGAGGTCTGCAGTATCTATTGTGCAACAGCAAATCCATTGGAGGTGATTGTCGCCTCATCAGGGCAGGGTTGCGGCATCTTAGGCGTTATTGACGGTTTCCCGCCAAAAGGAGTGGAGGGCTCAGAAGATAAAGCAAATAGGAAGGAGTTTTTAAGGAAGATAGGGTATAAGTTGTAAGGCAATGTGTCAGATTGGCTAAGAATTGTTGTGTTGACACCTATTTTTCAATAGTATATGCTTTTAATATATATCAATAAATAAGTTTTTAAAATGTCAACCACAAAGAAGATGCTCTTTAAAGCATCAAATTTTTAGATGGAGGCGATATCAAATGTCAAAGGAAAATGTGGTAACAATAGAACATATTGAAATAAAAAAAAGCGATATAGAGAAAGTAAAAAAGTTTTTCAAGATTAAAGACAATGCAGCAGCGATAAAAAAAGCAATTGATGTAATATCAGGAAATATAGAGCTTAAAGCTATTTTTGAAAAACACAGGGGCGTAAAAATAAAGAAGGTTTATGATTAAAAAAATCATAGATACTAATGTCTATATAGACCTTTTTTCAAATCCCGATTTATATGAAGATATTTTTCTTAAGTATATGATTTAAAAAAGTGCGATTCCATCACTAACGATTGTCTAATTGCAGCCTCTGCAAGAAACAGTATAAGAGGCATTGGCAAGCACCAAATTAAAGCAATTGCCACCGACTGAGACAGTAAGCTGAAGGAGTTTACCAAGTAAAGCAATCATGACGAATCATGGATTCAAAAAGCTAACCGAGGATAACTGGTTGCAGCCCGACAAAATTTCCTCTCTATTTGTGAGCATCTCACCTATTGATGGACAAACTCAACCTATTACAGGTAATGAGAGGGTGCGTGACATTCTCAGAATCAGCCTGACGGATGAGGTTCCCCAAGAAATCCAAGCGCAATTTGAAGTAGCACGAGGTGCACTTGTATATGGCTATTTTTTCTATCCACTTTATACATTGGCTGGGGAGCAATTGTTTAGAGTGGTAGAAGCGGCGGTCACCTTCAAGTGTAATGCATTGGAAGCTCCGTCATCTATCAAAAATTTTAAACAAAAGATAGACTATCTAATAAAAGAGAAAGTCATTCCAGAGCGAGAAAAAGAAGTATGGCATGCAGTTCGTAAACTGAGAAACAGTGCTTCTCACGCTTTACATCAAAATATCTTCACACCTGGGATGGCGATTGTAAATCTAAATAAAATTGCAGATAAAATAAACGCTTTATTCAGAAATGTATAATTGGGACAATTTAATAATATTATATTGCCAGCCACAAAATTTTCTTGAAAGCTAATAATATGTGTGATTAAATGCAAGGTGATAATGGCTTACATGCTTTCGCCCAAATGCCTGATATCATTTTGGCAAGCCGCAGCCCAGTTAGCTGCAACCGCTGGAAAGGAGAAGAATTTGTGATTATACGCATTTTCATTATTCTCAATATTTTTATTATTACGGGATGTGCAGGCATTCAAACCGTTCATACAACGTCAAACATCCAAGTAGACAAATCAAAAAAATATTTGGTATTCCCTTTTAGAGACCCTTCTTTTGAGGGGAAAGAATTCTCAGGAGTTGGTAGTCGTCTTACAAATAAGCTTGTCGCTTCTTGTGCTGAATATGGTCTAAACATGACACCTATTTTTAATGAAAAATTTCAAGCGAGCAAAGACATCAACACGTTAGACGCACTTGCTTACGCTAAAGAGAATGAGGCTAATTTCATAATTACTGGACAAGTTACAAAATGGATTGATAGGGCAACCGAATGGTCAATGAAAAGAGATTTTCTTGGTCTCTCAATATTTGTTCGAGAAGTAAGTTCTGGCAATATTGTATTTACATTAGAGATGCAGGAACATAGTAATATTTTTTGGAGCGGGACGCCTGATGATTTTGTTGATAGTTTATCAAAAGCAATGGCGCTAAAATTATTGAGTGCTGAAAAATAAAACTTCCAGCTAAAGAAGGCGGAACGATGGTGTTCCTACAAAAGATTAATGAATAAACTTTAAAGGTTAAAAATATAGTTATTATCAATTATATAGGGAGGTTGTATATGAAAAAGAAGTTGATTGTTATATTCTTATTGTTTACGAAGAACAGGACTTGGGTAGGTAGCTGTACATTTCCCATATTTTTAATGTAGGTTCAGGTTTTTGAACCTCTGAGCATTTTTGATATGGACGAGGGCTATCCATTGGGTAATTTGGGGATTTGATGATTTGGTCTTCTCCAGAGGCGGGCTGCTTCCGCCAGCCTGTGGGATAGTACTATTGAAGAATTTCTAATTTAGATATACCACAGTTGATTTTTTATGTCTTTTGCTGAATGGCGTTCAAGGAAGCTGGCAATACGACGTGCAAGCTCATAAACATTTCGTCTGGCTGATATAATAATGCCGTAATGTTCTTTGCCTTCCTTGACGAGTTCATTAAACAACTGTTCAAAGTGGATGCGATTATGTGTAAGGAATGAGCATTTAAGTTTTATGGCATGTTCCAGTTGTTCTCTATCTCTTTTTCCAATCATCGCTTGCTCTTGGGTGGTGATTACGGCAAGGCCTTTGGCGTGGAGTAATGGTTTGAGGAGGACATCAATATTTTCATCTGTGTAAAGGGAAATCATCGCATGGAGGCATGGCTGAGGTTTTCAGGAATCTTATTCTGTTCTATGTATTTATTAATTTCATCCTGGTTATCGCTGTAATAGCTCAATGCATCAAAGACCTGCGCCAAGGTAAGGTGTGGAAAATGAATAACTATTTCTTCAGGAGAGAGGCCCAAACGCCAGTTCTCTACAATATCGCGGACAGAAGTTCTTGTGCCTTTAATAATCGGTTCGCCGCCCAGTATGGTGTCATTTTGAACTATATAAAAATGCTTGGTAGCAGTAACCATAATTTTAATATTACCTAAAAGCTTGCATCGTGTCAACTGATAAATTGCCTATGCCGGTTGGCTGGGAAGTAGCGGGAGAAAGTTATTTTTGTTTGAGTAGCTCATGTCTTGCCTTTACCACCCTCTCAATTTCTGATAGGTCTTTGACTATTTCTATTTTGCCATAAGCAGGGTGCTGAGCAAAGAGATCTTTCACACCCTCTGCCTGGCCATAGGCGATTTCTAAGAGCAGATAACCTCCTTTTTTAAGATAGGTCAAAGCCTGTGGGATAATTCTGCGATAAGAGTCTAAGCCGTCCTCGCCGCCGTAGAGCGCAAGAGATGGCTCATACTCTTTTACCTCAGGCTGTAATTTTCCCATGTCTTTTTTTGATACATACGGAGGGTTGGAAAGAATAATGTCAATCCTGCCTTCAAGCCTCTTATCTTTTAATGGCTCTAAAAAGCTCCCTTGAAGAAAGGTTATTCTATCTTCTACTCCATGCCTCTTTGCATTTTCTTTTGCTACAGCCAATGCCTTTTCTGATATGTCTGTCGCATATATTTTGCTATCAGGAATCTCCTTTGCAATGCTTACTGCAATACAACCACTCCCTGTACATAAATCAATTATAATGGCCTTTTGCCCTTTGCCTTTTGCCCTTTGCCTCTCAATTATTTTCACTGCCTCTTCCACAAGAAACTCTGTTTCTGGTCTTGGGATTAGGACATCCCTTGTTACCTTAAAGGTAAGCCCCCTGAATTCTTCCTCGCTAATAATATACTGTAATGGCTCTCTTTTTGATCTTTTCTGGATAAATCCTTTGAAGGTGTTTATCACTTGATTAGTGAGCTGCCTCTCTGAATTGAGATACAGCTCCTGCCTTTTGCACTTTAAAATATGGGAAAGGAGATATTCTGCATCTATCTTTGCCTCAGGGATTTTGAATCTTTTAAGATATGTCTCTGCCCAGGATAGGGACTTAAAGATGGTCCAGATATCTTTTTCTACTTGACCCATGCCCCTTAACCCTATCTTTCCATTGCCTCGTCAACAATTATCGCAATGTCCTTTACCTTTATCTTATCCTCAAGTCCTTTTGCCTTAGCAGCATCGTCAAGCATTACAAGGCAGAAGGGGCATGCAGTTGCAACAGCATCAGGATTTTGTTTTGCTGCCTGTTCAATGCGCATGTGATTAATCTTCTTGCCTATATTAATCTCCATCCACATATGTCCTCCGCCAGCGCCGCAGCAGAAGCTCTTTTCAACGGATTTTTCCATCTCATTCAGCTTGACGCCTTTAATAGAATTCAGGATATTTCTCGGCTGGTTATATATGTCATTGTATCTGCCGAGATAACAGGAGTCGTGATATGTGATATTCAGATTCAATTCCTTTTGAGGTTTTATCTTCCCTTCTTTAATCAGATTGGCAATAAATTCTGTATGATGAACAACCTCAAATTCTCCGCCAAACTGCGGATACTCATTCTTTATTGTATTAAAGCAGTGCGGGCAGTGCGTAAGGATCTTTTTGATGTTGTGTTTTTTTAAAGTTTCAATATTCTGTCCAGCGAGCATTTGAAAAAGCCCTTCCTCTCCAATCCTTCTTGCTGCATCGCCTGTGCATGTTTCCTTTGTGCCGAGGATTGAAAATTTTATGCCCGCTGTTTTTAATATATTTACCATTGCCTTTGAAACCTTCTGATTCCTTGCATCATAAGCTCCAGCGCATCCGACCCAATAGAGCAGGCCGTTTTCTTTTCCTTCCTCTGCTATCATTACTTCAAGACCCTCTGCCCAATCTGCCCTTGCTGTTTGCGGCTGGCCATAAGGATTTCCGTTGTTCATCATGTTTTGCAATATGCGCGAGGCATTTCCTGTCAGCTTCCCTGAAAACAGGAGATATCTCCGCATGTCAACTATTTTGTCCACCTGCTCGCAAAGAACAGGGCACTGCTCCCTGCATGCGCCGCAGGTTGTGCATGACCAGATTTCGTCCTCTGTTATCATCTCATACATTGGTTTGGCATCCTTAATTCTCTTATCATTCTTCTCATGCATGTGCGCATCAAGTCTTCTTAAAAAGCACTTTGGAGACAACGGCTTTTCAGATAAATGCGCAGGGCATTCATCCTGACACCTTCCGCATCTGACATTCTTACAGGCATCCAAATCAAGAAGCTGCTTCCATGTAAAGTCCTCAAGCCTTGCAGCGCCTATGGAATCCAACTTTTCCATATTATACACAGGGCTTAATGCGCCTTTTGGTTCATAGGAGCGGAGGAATATGTTAAGAGAGGCTATGAAGATATGAGATAATTTTGTATAGGCAATAAGACTGATAAAGAAAAATGTCAAAATAGCATGGAATATCCAGAATACCTTATGAAGAGATGGTATCTGCTCAGGCGCATGGACTGTAATCATAAGCTTTGCAGCCATGTAGCCTACCGGCGACCAGGCCTCAAAGGCAGGGAAATTTTTTGATGCAATCCTTGCGCCTTCTATAAAAAAGCCTGTAACAGCGATTATCAGGAGCGTTAAAAGGATTATTATATCCTCTCTGTTTGTCTTTATCCTATCAGGCCTGATAATAAATCTCCTGTATAAAGCCATGAGAATGCCTGCAATCAACATTATGCCTGCAATATCCATTATGAGTGAGAAGATGAGATAGAAATTGCCATAGAAAAAATGCAGGGGTGAGCGGTGCTCTATCCATACTATAACTGTACCTATAAACAGGGTTACAAAGCCGACAAAAATAAGAAGGTGCATTGTGCCGGGATAGGCATCCCTTATTGTTTTTTTGTGGCCGATTGTATAAATAATAAGGTCTTTTATCCTCTCATTCATATTGCCAATTTTTACTCCAGCCTTGCCGCTTGTCCAGAGCCTGTAATAATAAAATGCCCTTCTTGCAAGTATGGCCAATACAAATATTAAGACAAAATAAATCCCAACAGACGCCCATGCCGGGATGTTCCACAGAATCTCTCTTGTAAATTCCTGCATTACTGCCTCCTGAAAACCTCAAAAAGATCTATCTGTCCATCAAAACTTGTTACAAACCCATTTATCGGGGATGCTAAGCTAAGTTCAAACTCTTTAGCCTGAAATCCTTCTGAATTTAGGATTAATGCCAATGCTCTTCCATTGGATTCCCTTGAACACTCACATCCAAAAATAAAATCTCCAAGCCCATAGTGCACACCGCCTCGGGAATCAGTTTTTATAGCTGCAGGTTTATGTTCACCGCCTATAATTACCCAATGGATGCCATTTTGTCGCAGTCTTGAGATAAATACTTCACTTTGAGTTTTATCGTTTAAATGATCATGTATAAATGCAATAGAAATATACTTTTCTTTTTCAAGAGCATATCTTTTTGATATAATTTTGACGAATTCTGTTGCATTAATCGCCCATGGATGACTATGCTCTGGGCTAAAAATATCGACATTCCACAGATGAAGTTTAATCCCGTTTTGCTCAATTATTAAGGGTCCGTTTTTTGGCGGCGGCACCCATAAAATATTATTATCTTTTAACACTGTTAAGGTATCTTCTATGCCTTTGTTACCTGCGTCAGCAATATGATTATTTGCTAAAAGCAAAATCTTAATTCCTGAGTTTCTAATTGCCTTCGCAAAGATCGGGAGTTGCCTGAATCTCCAACCCTTTTTTTCAGACTCAGGAGACCAATCAGCAAATGTTAACGGCCCTTCAAGATTAGCGATTGCAATGTCTGCTTTTTGAATAACTGAGGCAGCAGCATTAAAAGGGAATTCAGGGTTGTATCCATTTTTGGAGAACTCTGCCATGAAGTTCAGGCCTGTAAAATTAAGGTCTCCAAGTAAAAGAAGAATTATTGCTCCTGTTTTTATCATAGAATCTTCTATTAATTACAAACCAAGCTTTTTGTTAATCTCATTCCAATTTAGTTTTGCACGCCAGATTGCCTTTGTTCCATCCCTATTTGATTCAAAATAGAGACTTTCTCCCTTAGGATCTATTTCCGGCGATGAATTGTAAGTGCCGGATTCTGTTATTTTGATAGCCCGGTCCATCCATTTATTTCCATTTTTGGCAACAAGGTATATGTGGCGATTAGTGTAATGGCCAGCCTCAAACACGGCAAATCTTCCATCTTTTGATATTGTAGCCCACTTCTGTGGCAAAGGGGCGGTGGAGAGGTCTTTCACCAATGGTATAAATGGCGCGCCAAATACATCTGTAATCCATAAACGCGGAAAAATCATCTCTTGAATCTTTAAATCATAGCGGTTATCAAGCAAATCTATCAGTCCCAATATCCATGCCAAAAAGAGATGCCTTTTGGTAAAACCTGGCGCAATTGTGGGCTTTAATAAGGCAGGATTATCTTTTTTCATTATATCATCAAAAGCTTCCTCAGAAATGCTCTCTGGTGAGATAATTTCTTGCTCGTTGAAGGCAAAATTTTCAGGATTTATTATGGTATAAAGTTCTTTTGTGATAACCTCTTTTTTTACTCCAATCAATTTCTTCCAAAGCGCATATATCTTTTGCCTGTCAATGTCATTCAGAACAATATTATATTCTGATTTGATACTTGTTGTGCTTGCTGCAAATACAATAGTTGTTCCATCAGGGGCCAGCGAAGGATGAGAGACCTCAACGCTTTTATTTACCTGCTGAATCGGGCCTCTCAGCTCAAGCCATATATTTTCAGAAGGATTTACAGGGTCACGGCCTAAAATCTGATATGCTAATACATTATTAATTCTACCATCAATCACTTGTGATGTTTCAAAGAATATAACATGGCCATTGGGACTGGAGAACTGCGGTCTTGCGCCCTCTGCAACTTTTTTCACTTGGGATAACTTCCCATCAGTAATTATTGAAGTAAAGATGCCCCCCCTTTTTATATTTCCTTTAGGCACCTGATTAAAGACAAGATATTTTCCACTGGGGTGCCAGAAGGCATTTTCAAGGCTCATTTTAAAGTCGCAGGTTAAACAGCGCACGCTTGCTCCATCTGACTTAGCACTATAAAGTAAGGAATTCTTATTAGAATAATATTCAAAGACAATCTGATTTCCGTCAGGAGAGACACGAGGGGCCTGTGGGATTTCTCCTGAGCGGCTGTTAATAATCTTTTCTGCTTTCAGCAGAAATGGCTCTGCTGAATATGATATGGAATTTATATTTATTATAAGCATCAAAACAATGGCTGTTATAATGTGAGGTTTCATTAATATCCTCCTCAATGTTATATTAATAATTAACATGCTCCACCAAGGTTTCGTCTGTCTTCTTGCCTGAAAAATTCAATAGGTTTTTTTCTTAATGACGCAGGGATATCATTTATCCCGCTTCGTATTATTTTTTGCGTTATTTCGTCAAGAATCTGTAGTTTTACCTGAATCTGAATTGGAAGGGTTTTGGGGTCATAATCCTTTTTCTTTGCGGTAATGCCAGTTATCTGGCTTATCTCCCATCCCAAGACGCCTATATATTCCTTTCCATATTTTACCTCAATGGCTTTTTGTAAGAACATAACATCACTAAGGTAAAGGCCAAGAAGTTCCATCGGATCAAATTCCTCTACATTCCTTATAAGCTGCAACATGCGGTTATAGCCGTGCAACTCCCTGCGAAGGGATAAATGGCCTGATGGCATGTAAGTGTTATAAGGGATTGTTTTCCCCAAGACCCATAAACTGGCTCCATTCCACGGCATTTTTAAAAACTCGTTGTCAAGCGCTTTGTCAATCTCTTCCACACTCTTCAATGATTCAATCTTTTTATACATTGCCACACGAATATTGGCTATTGCCTGTTTATGCTCTTCTTCAAGCTGACCCCCTTCTTTACATATACCCGGAAAGGCATAAGCTTCTAAATCCCATTTTGTTTCTTTTCTTATAACATCAAAATTGGAATGTTTAGCGTCTTGTTTCAAACGGCTGAGATCAGCTTCTGCAGAGATTGTTTCAGGCAGCTTTTTTTCTTTCTTGATTTTATCTGCTTTCTCTATTCTTTTTTTTGTCTTTTTTACTTTTTTCTCTTCTTTTTTGCCTTCTTTGCAGAAGATATGCCTTAGCCATTGACGGTCTTCGGCAAACTCATATCCCTTTGATGCATACACTGCATTCTTTAGGATGTTCAACTCAAAAAAGGAGAGATTTTGAAGGTCATTTATGCTTGTTCCTTTAATACGCAACACCAGTTCTTTGGGGTCTTTTTTTTCTATTTCTTTTGCTTCTTCAGCAGAGTATGTGCTTTGGAAGATTAAGAGTAAGGATATTAATATAATCAAGCCTGAAAATATTTTAGCCTTAAGCATTGCTCCACCTCCTATTTATATTTAGTTGACAAAATTTATAAGTTTTCTATATAGTATAATAAGAATTACAATTAATAATTATTAGGAGATTCTTTTGCTAATATATATCCTGACAGCTATATTTTTGATTATTCTATCAATAAAACCAGCAATGTCAAGCACAGATTCGCAGATTCAGGATATTGATTCATCCCACCAGCTTATTGTTGTTCTTACAGATTCATGGAATGATTCAAAGGCTGTGTTGTTCCGTTTTGAGAAAAAACAAGGTAGATGGGTTAAAGAGGACGGTTTATTTGATGCGGTAGTCGGCGAGAAAGGCATGGCATGGGGAATTGGGATGCAGCAGAAAAATCCACAAGAGCCTGTAAAAAAAGAGGGCGACAGAAAGGCTCCTGCAGGCATATTTCGAATGATAAAGATTATGGGATACGATGCCACTTTGCCGCCGAGTGTTACCTTCCAATATGAACAGATAAATATAAAAACGCACTGTGTAGATGACCCTGATTCACAATATTATAATAGAATCATGAATGAGGCTGATTTTAATCCTTTACTTAAAAATCTATGGAAGTCATCCGAGGTGATGAGGCGTAAAGACAATTTATACAAATGGCTTATTGTGGTTGATTATAATATCAAGACACCAAAGCCCAGTGCAGGAAGCTGTATCTTTCTGCATGTCTGGCGTTCAAAGGACAAAGGAACTGCAGGCTGCACAGCCATAGCAGAAAAAGACATATTAGCGCTTATGGGATGGCTAAAAGAGGAAGCAAACCCCTTAATTGTTCAATTACCCAAATCAGTGTATAAGTTATATTGGAAAGACTGGAAGCTTCCTTCGCTGGGCCTTGAGGAGCAGCAGTGAAGATTTCTAATTCTCATTTACAAACCTACTGGCCCAGATACCATTTCTTTTTATATATACTACTATTCCATTTTCACTAGCAAAATTCTTTATATCTGTGTCAATTATCTGTGGCTTGCCCCACCCCTTACCTACTTCATAGACAGTAGCCAAAAGACTGGAACTTACACCGCCGTCTTTTTTTAAAGACCACACTATTATAGCGGTATTACTTGTATATATAATATTTAAGAATACCCTTCCTCCTTTATCTGTGCTAATAATCTTTGGGGCATTCCACCCTTTACCTTCCTCATAAGTTGCCCACCAAATATCATAATTTATGCCTCTGCCATAATAATCAGACCAAGACCACACAGCTAAGGCATTACCGTTTATATCTACTATAATGTCGTCATCTATTGCAGAATGATCTGATGATTTACTATAATACTCATGAATAATCTGAAGCGGCTCCCAACCTTTCCCAACTTTATAACGAGAAGTTCCGATAACTCCTCTACCATTATAATGCTGATGCCCCAAGAAAAAGATATCATTGTTTGGGGCGACAGTAACCCTTGTGCTAAAAAAAGGCTGCTCAGAAATTATTTGACTTTTTCCCCAACCTTTACCTGCCTCATACCGTTTAGCATAAATTCCTTCATATTCTTGATTAAACACAAGCATGGCATTACCATCCTTATCCATTACAATCTGAAAGTCAGAAAGTCCTTGTAGATTAGTTTCAATAAGTTCTGAATCAGCCCATCCTTTCCCAGCTTCATATCTTTTAATCCAGACATCGTTACCGTTTTGACCATCTTGTTCATCCTGATTTTTAGCTGTTTGACTCCAAACTAATATAGCATTACCTTTTTCATCAGAAACAACATCCATTTTTATGTTACCTTTAAGATTTATCTCAATGGGTTCAGTTGGTCTCCAACCTTTACTTACATTATATTGTTTAGTCCAAATGCTTGCTTTATTAGCACCAATAGGTTGAAGCCATACAATTAAGGCATTTCCTTTTGAATCCACAACAAGACGAATACTACGAGGTGTATTAATGACTTTACTTTCTCCTCCAATATTTTTTTCAATAATCTCTGCCTTTCCCCACCCTTTTTCTTTAACATAGCGAGCATACCAAATATAAAATTGTTCGCCCTCTGGTAACATCCATATGGCAATAGCATTACCATTCTTGTCAAATGCAATATTAGGTCGGGATTGAAATTCCTGCGCGGATATTACGTCTACTTCACTAAGCAGATGAGGCTTTTCCCATTTTCCTCTTTCAGATGCAGTTGCAATAGTTGTTGTGGATGTCCAATAGGCTATAAAGATAAGGGGAAAAATCGGCAATATTAGTGGCAGAAAAGATTTTTTTATATTCATTATGTCTTCTCCTTTTTTAGGCTCCAATTATTTTATGTTCCGATTATTTCATAAAACTTTTAGAATTTCAAGGATTTTTGTATTACAAGGCAATATGTTAATATTAGACCTTGACAGAATTAATAAGATAATATATTATTAATCTTGTAAAAGTAGATTAGTAAGGAGGTTGTAATATGGTAAGTATTGCTAAGGTTTCTTCAAGAGGGCAGGTGGCTGTCCCAAAGGTCATAAGAGAAAAGCTGCATATAAAAGATGGAGACACTTTGCTTTTTGAGGAGAGGGATGGCAAGGTATACATCAGGAAGGTCAAAAATTTTCTTGAACTAGAAGGAAGCCTCCCTTCGCTAAAAATTACCATAAACGAAGCAAGGGAAAGAGCTATGGAGGAGATGGCAAAAGAGGCTGAGGATGTATAAAGGCATAATTGATACCAGCGTATTGCTTAGATTTCTAACAGGCGATTCTACTGAGAAGAAAGAAAAATTTAAAAGACTTGTAAAAGACGCTGAAAGAGAAAAAAGCATTTTATTTATTCCCTTAATAGTAGTAATTGAACTTGTTTATGTTCTTGAAAAGATATATAAGTTGCCTAAAAACGAGGTTCGTGAAAAGGTTGAGAGTCTTGAGGCATTATCAGTTGTAGAAGTAGAGTCTGAAGATGTTGTCCTTGAGGCATTAAGAATTTATGTTGAAGAAGGCCTCAAGTTTGGCGATGCGATGATATTGGCAAAGTCAAGGACATCTATGATCAAACCAGTTTACACCTTTGATAAAAAGGATTTCAAGAAATTTAGCGATGCCCATATATTGTAATGAATTAATATTATGCTTCATAAGCCTCGCCCCTGTTTGGCACATGGGCAGTAAATCCAAGTTGTTCTCTTATTATCTCTGCAAACTGCAATGATGTTTCTTCTTCGCCATGCACCACAAATATCTGAGGGTTGTTTTTAAATGCAGAGAGCCACTGTAAAAGCTCTCTCTGGTCAGCATGAGCAGAGAATCCGCCGATTGTGTATACCTTTGCAGCTACTGCAATGTCTTCTCCATAGATGCGGACTACTTTTTCTCCGTCAACGATTCTTCTTCCGAGCGTGCCATTTGCCTGAAAGCCGACAAAAATGATGCTGCACTCCTGCCGCCATAGATTATGTTTAAGGTGATGTTTGATTCTTCCGCCTTCGCACATGCCGCTTCCTGCAATAATTATTGCATGTGATTTGATATTATTTAATGCAATAGATTCCTGCACAGAGTTTACAAATTTAATCCTTATTGCATTCTTTGAGGCCTTTTCATTAAGCAGCCTCCTTGCCTCTTCATCAAAACATTCAGGGTGCGCAAGATATGCCTTTGTTGCCTCCTCTGCTAAAGGGCTGTCAATATATATATTGATATTATACAGCCTTTCCTCGCGGACAAGCCTATTAAGTATATATAATAAATCCTGAGTCCTTCCAACAGCAAAGGATGGAATAATGACATTGCCGCCCCTTTTAAACGTAACCTTTATTGCCTCAACAAGCTCTTCAATAGTTTTATCCATTGCCTTGTGCAGCCTGTTTCCATAAGTTGACTCTATAACAACATTGTCTGCTTCTGCAATCAGAGACGGGTCATTTATAATTGGATTCCCCTTTCTTCCAATGTCGCCGGAAAATACAATCTTCTTTTCTTTAGCGCTCTCCTGAAACCAGATTTCAAGGCTTGCTGAGCCGAGGATATGGCCTGCATCAAGAAACCTATATTTTATCCCTTTTCCTGCATGTTCAATCTTTTTGTATGGAATCCTGTTAAAGAATGGGATTGCTGCCTTTACATCATCTATAGTATATAATGGTGATACAGGTTCCTTTCCCTGCCTTAATGCCCTCTTTGTCTGCCATTGGGCATCTGCCTCGTGAATATGCGCAGAGTCATAGAGCATTATTTCTGCAAGGTCTGCTGTTGCAGGCGTTGCTATAATCTTTCCTTTAAATCCTTCCTTAATTAATCTTGGCACAAGGCCGATGTGGTCAATGTGGGCATGAGTGAGGAATAAATAATCTATCTCTGCTGGCTTAAATTCAAATGGCTGCCTGTTCAATTTTTTGGCATCAGCGCCCTGATTCATGCCGCAGTCAACAAGCGCATTAAAGCCATTTATTTGGAGATAAAAACATGCGCCTGTTACTGTTCTTGCACTGCCTAAGAATTGTATCTTCAAGTTGTTATCCTTTGAAAATATTTAATTTCCTTAAATATGCCATTATTTTAGGAAAATTTCAATCTGTTTCAGATAATTTACTATCTTGATTTAATATGCAGTCAAGTATATACTTAAAAAGTAATAATAATGAGTTAATAAAATTATTATGAATGTATTATCGCTTTCAAATTATGTATATAATCCCCATGCAATCCCGCCGTTAATTACAGGGCTTGCGATACTGCTATTAGGCATCTTTGTCCTTTCTAAGAATATCAAGGACTTAAAGCATATTGTATTTTTTATTTTTACAGTGAGCATTGCAATATGGCAGATCAGCAGTTTCTTTTATCACTCTGCGGTAAGCAATGATATTGCCTATTGGTGGGGAAGATACATTCTCTTTTTGGGCCTCTCTTTTATTCATATCCATCCCTACTACTTTTCTGTGCTGATATTTAATCTTAAAAACCAGAGGAAATTTGTAATCCTCGGTTATATCATCGGCGCAATATTCTGTATTATGCAGGTAAGTACAGGATATATCTTCTCTGACATGAAAAGGGTATACTGGGGCTATTCGGCTCTCCTCGGGCCGTTAGGGGTATATTATTTAATATTTTTTTACACCTATGCAGCAGCCCTTTTGTTAAATTTCTATCTTGGCTATAGAAGGGCAGTTACTGATGCAGAACGACTTAAGCTGAAATATCTTTTTGTGGGACTCCTTGTTGCTACAGCAGGTTCAAGCGATTTTATTGCCATGTCAGGATATGAGCTCTATCAGTTCGGCTATTTTTTTGTGGATGCACTTGCTGTGATTATGGCATATACCATTGTCCGCCACAGGCTTCTTGATATTGAAACAGTTGCGCACAAGACATTATTATGGCTAACTATTTTGATATCTATTGTTGTCTCAATATTTGTCCTTATTACCATGTTAAGGAGCTGGGTTGAGACATTTAGCAATATCCAGCAGACTATCTTTTATACTATTATATTTTTTATCTTTCTTTCAGCGTTTAATCGTTTGAAACCATGGATAGACCATTTTCTGCAGAGGAGGAAATATAAAGCAGAGGCTGTATTCATCAAGTTTATAAAGGATATTTCCCTGATAAAAAGCGTAGAAGAGCTTGCAGATAAGATTATCAATACACTTGCGGACGTTTTTTATGCTGATACATCCATAATTTTATTTGATGAGGATTACAAGAAATGTATGCTGAAAAAAGGCATTGGCAGCAGCATTATTAAAGACAAAGATTGCCTTCCTGACGCTGTGCTTCTGAAATGGCTTAGAGATTATGATGATGTAATAGAGGTGGAGCAGATTCAGATTGACCCTGAATATGCTGATATAAAAGATAAAGCCATGATATACTTTAACAGCCTTGGCGCAAAGATATGTATACCGCTTGTATTTTACGGCAGGCTTCTGGGTTTGATAACACTTGGGAAAAAGGGAAGCCTTAGCCCCTTTACCATTTCAGACATAAAACTCCTTTCAATGTTCAGGATAGAGGCTGCTGTTGCGCTGAGCAACTCATTATCTTATACGGCTCTTCAGATGCTTAAGGGTGAATTGGAAAACAAGGTAAGGGAGAGGACAGACGAGCTTGCAAAGGCATATATTGAGCTTAAAAAAGAACACGAAAAGACAAAAGAGGTTGCAAGGTTGAAATCGCTCTTTATTGCCAATGTCAGCCATGAACTAAGGACGCCGCTCAGCTCTATAATAGGTTTTTCAGAACTGCTCGGCAACAAGGATTTTGGAGAGCTTACTGATAAGCAGGATAAATACCTGAATATTATCCAGAAGAGCAGCAAGCACCTTTTGCATCTGATAAATAACGTGCTTGACCTGTCAAAGATTGACGCAGGAAAGATGCCTGTTACTGTAAGTGAATTTTCTATCTCTGATTTATTAAGGGATGCTGTTGAGGAGTTTCTTCCGATTGTATCAAAAAAGGAGATTAAATTAATAACTGAATTTAAAGATAAACTGCCTGAGATTGCTGCCGACAGTGTTAAGCTCAAAGAGGTTATTGATAATCTTTTAAGCAATGCAGTCAAATTTACTCCAATGGGCGGCACTGTAAAGGTTAGGGCAAGGCTTATCCACCCATCAGCGCTTCGCTCTACAGCATCTAAACAGAATGACTTTAATCCTCCGCCTGATATTAATTATAAAGACGATTTAAATTATATATATGTATCTGTAGAGGACAGCGGAATAGGCGTCAAAAAAGAGGACATTGACCGCATATTTGACGCCTTTGAGCAGGTTGACAGCTCGTACACAAAGCAGTATCAGGGCACAGGCCTCGGCCTTGCTATTGTGAAAAGATATATTGAGCTTCATAAAGGAAGGATATGGGTGGAGAGCGAGCTTGGAAAGGGAAGCAGATTCAGCTTTATAATACCTGAGAGGATAATATCAGATATTGCATTAAAAAAGACAAGCTTTGATTTATACAAAATGCTGCACGGCATTATCTATATGATGTCGTCAGAGACAGAGGCTAAAAAGGTGAAGATAGATTTCAGATGCGAATGGTCGTTTGGGTATAAGATTACTGCAGATAAAGAGCTGTTAAGGGGCATATTGATTAATATAATCAATAATGCTGTGCGGTATTCGCCGATGGATGGCAGTGTTATAGTAGAGCTAAAATCAGTCGGCAGGAGATATATTATTTCCATTGGCAATAAATGCGACAATGAATTTGGCGGCATGGCATATTCATTCTTTGTTCCAAAAAATGATTATGATATAAGCCCAAAGATATGTGTCGGCCTTTCAGACGCAAAGACTATTATAGAAGCCCACGGCGGCTCCATCTCTGTAAAAAATGACTCAGAAGACAAGATAACATGGCTTGAGATTTCCATCCCTGAATAATATGAAAAGGCTTGACACCTGAAATCCAAACATGTATTATAATAATATAGATATATTCATATATTCGAATATGAGGAGATAAATGGCTAAGGTAGAGGAGCTCGAAATCGTAAATCCTGCCCGTCAAAGCGAGGAGCTTAAAGGCGTTTGCAAGGATGCTGCAAAGCTGTTTAAGATACTTTCCAATCCAGTAAGACTTGAAATACTCTGTCATATACTTTCCAGCAAGGAAATCTGCGTAAAAAACCTTACAGAATTCCTCGGCAGGAGGCAGGCAAATGTCTCCCAGCATCTCGCAATTCTTAGAAATACAGGGATAATTGATTTCACAAGAAGGGAAAACTATGTTTGCTATTTTTTGAAAGATAAAAATCTTGTGAAACTGCTTATGGAATTCAAATCAACTGTTGGAAAGGGCAGGATAGCAGGCAAGATTTCCGCTGAAAAGATGGCAGAGGGATATTAATAAATCCAAAATCCGAAATTAAAAAGAAAGGGGGGGAGAAGAGTATGGATATCAAAGCAGATAAGGTTCTTGACTGTAAGGGACTGAGCTGTCCATTGCCAGTTTTAAAAACAAAGAAGGCAATAGAAGAGCTCAAGAGCGGGCAGATCCTTGAGATGATCGCTACTGACCCTGGCTCAAAGAATGACATGGAGGCATGGGCAAACAGGACAGGCAACCCGATTGTCGGTACAAAAGAAGAAGGCGGGTCGTATGTTTTCTTTATTAAAAAATCTTAACAATTAAAGGGGGATTAAAATGGCTGACAAAAAAAAGAGAATAGCAATTATTGCGTCAAAGGGGACTCTTGATATGGCGTACCCGCCATTGATTCTTGCCACTACTGCCGCTGCAATGGATATGGAGGCAGGGATATTTTTTACCTTCTATGGGTTGAATATAATCAAAAAGAGCACTATGGCTTCTTTAAAGATTCCGCCATTGGCAAATCCTGCAATGCCAGTTCCGATGCCGAATATTATGGGCGCGCTTCCAGGTATGACTGCAATGGCAACAATGATGATGAAGAGCTGGATGTCCAAGGCAAAGGTTGCAACAATTCCGCAGCTTATTGAGAGCGCACTGGAGAGCGGTATAAAGCTGTGGCCATGTCAGATGACAATGGATGTCATGGGCATAAAGTTTGAGGATTTGATTGACGGAGTAGCAAAGCCTGTTGGCGCTGCAACATTCCTGGATTTTGCTGCTGATGCTAATATTTCCCTATTCGTATAATATTTGATTTTCTAAATGGCCAATCCAGTTGAACAGTTTTAACCGTTCGGGATTGGCCATTTATTTTTTTAGCAGGGTGTTGAAAAACTCTAAAATAGCCATAAGTGTCATTCCCGCATGCTTTTAGCGGGAATCCAGTTCTTGTAAATTCAATAACTTCTGGATTCCTGCTTTCGCAGGAATGACAATCTGGCGGACAAATAAGCACTTTTTCAACAGCCTGTTAGGAGTGCAAATTGAGCGATAAGAAGAAATTATTAATAATCCAGACGAGCGGCATTAATACACCTGAAAGGACTGCCGCGCCTTTTTACATTGCCACTTCTGCTGCAACAATGGATGTTGATGTTACAATAATATTTACTATAAACGGCTCAACAATCGTTAAAAAAGGGGCTGCAGAAAAGATATTTGTAAAGGAAGGAAGCAATCAGAGCCTGAGGGTGTTTCTTGATCAGGCAGTTGAAAACGGCGTTAAGCTTATTGTCTGCTATCCCAGCCTTGAACTCCATGACATAAAAAGAGAGGAGCTTATTCCAGAGATAAAAGAGATAATCGGCGGCGCTGCATTGGTAGACATGGCGCTTGAGGCAGACAGGGTCTTGACATTTTAGTTTACCCTATTACAAACCCTTTCTTTTCTCTCCCCTATGGACTTTCAGTATAAGGCCTATATGGCTGTCGCGATGCTCTATTTCAGCATTATTAGCCAATGCACAGGCTGTAATTACTAAATCAGCAGAAGGAACTGTCTGCCCTGCCTCTCTGCATCTTTGAGCTAATAAACGGGCTGTTTGCCATACTTCGGGCGTGGTCTCCAGACAGATAATCTCTTCTTGCAGTTCTGATAGCTTTTGTCTTTCATAAGCGCCTCTTGCACCATTCCATAATTCCACTGCCACCATATCACACCATGCTGCACTACCATCAATCATAAGGTTTCCCACCTTATTTCTGACATCAGGCCTTCCAGTTGAACGAAGGGCTTCTATCCAGCTTGATGTATCAATCAGGACTACCTTCTCTTTTCCCACTTTTTGTCTTCCCTCATGGTTTTAAGCTCATCCTGTGTCATAAAGTCTTTAAATGTGCCGAGCATCTTTGCAAGCTTGGCAAGCCTGCGCCTTCTATTAAAATCCTTAAGCGCATACACTACAGCGTCCCGTTTGGTTTTTGCGCCGGTATATTTAATTGCTTCTTTTAAATCATCATCTGGAATATCAATTGTTGTTTTCATAATTCTAT
>ERZ1292623.647-Hain-H51-01um-R1-647-length-36272-cov-8_pt1 | contig 27591 bp, 26 predicted proteins | sample MGYA00564398_ERZ1292623 | MGnify/ENA primary metagenome ERZ1292623 (study PRJEB36523, sample SAMEA6512633) | groundwater metagenome | collected 2019-01-07 | study: AquaDiva: Metagenomics assemblies of 32 groundwater samples | reverse complement strand
GAGAACCATCTATCCCATCCTGATAATCGTCTTACGGAGATTCTTATTATGCAATAATTCAGATTGGATAAGAGAGCTCAAGATATCGGCATTGCGGCGAAGATAATCATGGAGATTTGCCCCATCCAGGGTATTAATATTAAATTGGATGCTGCCCATGCCGGTTCCCATACGGTCTAAGGGAATAACCGCTTCTGGCCCTTTTTCTCCCAGCATACCCAGTACAGGACTCTTAACAATACCCCCTTCCTGCAAAGGCAGAAAAGGAAGAAACTTAGCAATCGATCCTAATATGCCACCTATCCCCTTACCCATGCCACCTAATATGCCTTCCATTCCACCCATCCCGCCTATCGATGCTAAAATACTACCTAACCCGCCTTTAAGTTTATCAAATATTCCACCTAAACTACTTTTGAGTTGACCAAATATCTTCTCTAGATTCAGATCTCCAAGAATACCCTGAATGCCTTCTTCAATTGGTTGGCCCCCACTTGGTCCTTTAGAGACTGGTCCTTCCTCACCTTCCTCACCTTTCCCCTTACCAAATATTATCTCACCTATCTTTTCTATAAGACCTCCAGTTCGCTCAGTTACTTTTTCTTCTGCTTTCTTTTCTTTCCCAAAGATGATCTCAATCAGCTTCCGCACTGCCTCAGCAGCAATAAAATCAGAAATTGCTCGTAAGATACCTCGCAAGAAATTACGGAAAACATTACCCAGAGAGTCTAATTCACCTGTTATCCAATCAAAAAGCGTATCAGATAGAGTTGTCCGTATATTCTCTATAACCTCTTTAGCAGCTCCCCGTAATCGTTCCAGATATTTTATGCCCTTCCCCTGGGCATCCTCAAATCCTCTTACAATGGCATCAAATACCCCGGTAGAGCGGTCCTCCAAGACCGCCGTCTCCTCGGCAATGGCCCGTAATACCTCCTGGTACTTATCCAGTCCCTCAATCGCCTCGGGAGGTAATCCAATTTTTTCTAATTCTGCGCTATATATCTTTAAAGCCGCCCGGGCCTCCTCGATAAATTTTCGGCGTGCCTCATCCTCTTCATCCATAGAGTGGACCACCTTTTTCCCGGTCTCCAATTCTTTTTCGGCCCGTTTCATGACCCGCTCAAGCCGTTTATCCTCTAATTCAATGGTCCCTTTCTGTATAGCGATAGTTCCTGCAATAGCTGAGCCAGTCTCTTTTTCTGCTTTCTTGCCCTCTAAGGATATTCGCTGGGTAGCAAAAAATCTTTCTTCATTGATATCGCCCACTAAACGTGCGGCCTCTTCTTGCAATTCGACATATTTAAGAAGGGGTTCAATAGTTTCTTTGAATCGTTTATCATCTATTTCTTTTAATTTATCCTGATAAGCCTTATAAGCTGCAGCACGCATCAAAAGGCTTTCCTGTTCTGTACGGGCCAATATATCTATCTCTGCTAGTCTTTCATATAAACGCAATCGTTCCTGAAGTTCTTCATTATCCATTACTTCCTGACGGCGTTTTTCATCCTCTATTTCAGCTTTAGTCCTGGCTAACCGATAAAGCCGCAATGCTTCGGTACGCATCTTCGTATCGCCCTGGACTAATTTGAAAATCTCCGCAAAATCTTCTTCCAGCAAAACGGTCTTTAAAGTGAGTTCTTTCCGGTAGGCATCCAGCCGTTTATCGGCTTCTTTCAAGGCCTCAGCCGTCCGGTCCCGCTCTTTACGTGTCTGTTCCTCGATGATAGCCGTATATTTTCCCGCAGCTATATTGAGCTGTTCCTGCTTCATGAGGACATTGCCTAGCCCTTTTATCTGTACCCGGTAGAGTCCTTCCACCGGTTTACCTTCTGGGCTAATCACCGGTCTTTTTGCCCGTAACCCGGCCTCTACCGCCTCGGGTTTAATGCCTGCCCTTTGCGCCCTAGATATTAACTCCTGGGCACTAATCGCCCTTTTGCCAACAGTCTCAGCAAAAGCAAGCCCCGCAGGGGCTTCGGATATAAAGAATTCCCAAAACTTCCTCGCCTCTCGTAACCTTTCAATAATCCAATCTAAGGCTTTGATTACAGTATTCTGGATCAAGCGAACGAAATTCTTTAATACATCGGGTATAAGCCCGATAAACCCTTCCCAGGCCATACTCATGGTTGTAGTCGCGGCAGAGAATGCAATACCGATCCCATGAAAAACGACTTTGGCTAAAGTGAACATAAGCTTTAGGGTCTCAATGAATATAGTTGCTAGGCGAGATAAGCTTCCAGGAAAAGCCACGCTCAATATAGTCACAATGCCCATAATCACCCAACCCAGGGGACCAAAAAAACTCATCACAATCCTTAAGGCCCCAATAAATCTTGGCACAACGGTTGTGACTATTTTTAAGATAACACCTCCCAAAGTACCTAAAGCGGCTATCGGGTGTAATAAAGCATTGCCAAATCCTTTCACCCCAGTAGCCACAATCCTCCAGGCCTTCTGGAATATAGTCGGTGGAGGCAAGGCCAAGGCACCTCCCTTCATGGTGGTAATCATCTTTTTAGCTTCTATGGTAGTCACCCCTAAAGTAGGCGCAAGAGCCGCTGCCGCCTGATTAATCCCCATCATCTTCCGGCGTACCTGCATGGCATAAACCGCTAAGGCACCTGCCTGTTCTTTGCTTAAATTGGCAAATTTTTGTATAGCTCTCGCAGCCAAACCTGGAGCAAAGGCTAAAACCGCAAATTGGTTCCCCAATTTTCTTAATCTTAAAGTCAAGGTTGATGCCGTCCCGCCCAAGCGCCAAGCATGGGTAGACGCCGTTAAAAGTCCCTTGCTGAAAAAAGGGAATAGACCATGGATCGCGTGCAACATAAAGCCACCCATCATTAAAAAATTTGATGCCAATTTACCGATCATGCCCACCAGAAAGAATATACCCGTCCCAGCTATGGTTAATCCGCTAAAACCTAATATCACAGCATGGACCGCACCCGGAATCTTCTCTAAGGCTTCAAAAAGTTTCTCTAATCCATGAACCATCGGGGTAATGGCGACCAGGGTTGCATCTACCATCTTATCCCTTAAAGCCAGGATCGATGCCTTGACTTGATCGATCTGCAGAGGCGTCTGCCCCATCACAAAATTAAATTTTTGCCCTAAGGTTTCTGCCGTTGATGCGGCAATCTTTTGATTAATAGCGAGAAAATCATTAAGATGTCTTACTCCCTCTGCAACCGCAATCCTGGCCCGTTTTTCTTCGGTCATTACTCCAATGGTCTCATCGGAGATATCTCTTAACGAGGCCAACCAATTGGCTAGGCCCATAATAGCTAAAGTATTGGAATCATAGGCCACGCCCTGTTCCTTGGCTATCTTACCGGCTTTAATCCCATGCTTGCCAAATAATTCAAAAGCTCTTGCCGCTATGGTACTCGCTTTAGCTGCACTATCAGTTTTAAATGATACTTGGGTAAATAAAGTAAGGGCATCATCTAAACTGGCATTTACCTGACCTGCAGCCGTAGCTACCCCTACAAAAGCATTCAAGAATTCCTTAGCCGGAACAGGGGCAATATCGATGGCTTTAAATAATTTGCCAAAGAATTCTTCGGTCTGTTCCGTCGTCATACCGAAGGTATGCATAATCTTGACAATAGCAGCAACCGATTCCGATACATCAGCACCAGTAATCGTTGCAAATTTTGCCGCCGCCCCAAGCCTCACTAAGGCTTCTTCCCCCGGTATCCCAACCTGGATTAATGCAGATAAACCCCGGGTCAAATCGACAAATGGCCGTCCTGTTTCTTTAGCTATAGAGATAATCTCTTTTCTAAATCTCGCCAATTGCTGATTGACCGTACCCAAACCACCGGCCATATCATCTTTTAAAAAAGTCCCCAATAAGACCAATTCCCGTTGGAAATCCAGGGTCCCTCGTATTAATCGCATGAAAAGGATCGTGCCCGCTGCTGCCCATAACCCAAACTGGGCAGTATTTCGCTGTAAGGCGGAATTAACCGTATTTATATTACTATCTAATTGCTGAAAGACTCCCCGGGTAGCTGTAGAAAAGCGATGTACCTGGGCACTGGTTTGCTGAAGACCCCTGGATAAGGGTCCCATGTTAGCTATTATATAAATAGAAAGATCAGAAAGGCGTGCGATGGTTATGTCCTCCCAAATATATTTACAGAATCATAGACCTGAGAATCCCATGCCTTTAGGCGTGGGAGTAATCACAGATGTTAGGGCAAGGAAGCCCCTGTTTTTAAACAGGGGAAGTTTACCGTTTACAAGCACCCACTGCCCGGAAGCGCATATCAAATAGGTTAACAAAACGATGCATCTGTTTAACCCTTAAAGGCTCATCGAAGATGACCTTATAGGTTATAAAAATATCCGCTGATGTATCATAAGCATGGCTAACTGATCTAATCAAATTTACCGTATTCCCAACAATACTTGAGATGCCTACAATATCAAAATAGTTGCGTTCAGGTGGTGATAAGGTAATCACATTGCCCTCAGCTCCATCTTCAGTCGTCAGCCCTACAATAGAAGCTAAATTTATAGAAATAGCCCCATCTGCAATTGAATTATTTAATTGCAGATGGGGCCGGGGAAAGAACTCAGGGCACCAGAAAGGCTTTAATGATCCTTTACGGTCATTATAAAAACGCCATATGTCTGCACCATAAGGCCGGGCTACGGGTTGTGTATTATCTGGATAGGTGACACTTATTGGCGTATTTATAGTAGCAAAAGCTCCTTGTAAGAATACCTGCCCGTATTTCTGATAGGATTTAAAAGATATGGGACCAGAACGATCCCATAAAGAGCCAGAGAATTGCTTCTGTCTTTTTGCTGCCTGGCTCTTTAAATCAAGAGCAACTAATCCCTCAACACTCCATTCAAAAGGCCAGAAGACAGGTAAAGGTATTATATCGGTACCACAGGGAGCAAATAAAGGCCTCGAAGGAGTAACTGGGACTACTTCTTCTAAAAAACTCCAGAGAGAATCTTCATAAAGTGCATAAAGCTTTTCGGGACTAGCATCTACTGTAGTATAAAATAATTCTTTTCCTTCCCCTTGTTTTGTTTGATCATATTGATGATACAATAAATAGGCATGCCTAATAGCGCCTATAGCCGCACCATTATCATCTGTACTGGTTGTTGTATAAATAGCGGTATTATCCCAGCCAGAACCATTCCAGCTCCAGGTACTTAATTGAGTGGCAGATGTCTTGGTAACAGCTATAGGTAATCCACTGGGATTAAGGGCCAGCATTATTGGTCCTTCACCAGCTCCTATTTGAATACCAGAAGTAGAATCAATTCCCGTATACCATGAACCGCCACTGACATAGGAATAAAGATAAGAAGTTCCATACTGAATAACGTCTGCTAACCCTACCGCTCCCGATAATAAGGTTGTTGTAGAACCGCCCACTACAGTTTTAAAAATTCCCTGAGCACTCCCTACATTCCAGTTATGAAAAAGAATTACAGAATTGCCTTCTTTAAAAAGCTTGGTATTCTCTCGGCCCCCAGTGGCGTTAACTTGTATTGGAACTCCCCAGGTTTGCCCTTCATCTACACTATTCACAACTAATATAGTATTAGCTGGATAAGTATTGTCTAGGAATCCAAACCAGGTGTATGAAGCCCATAACTTTCCATCATCAGTGATAACAAAACCAACCCCTTCCCTGGGAAACTGCCCTGGATTAAAACCTTCATTAAATATTTGTGTCTTTCTCTCTTCTGTCTCTGTAGCTAGATCAATTAGATAGAAACACAAAGTTAGGTATTCACCAGAATTGGCTACTACACCATAAATTTTATTATTTTTCAATTGCCACTCATTACCTGAAGGCGTCCAATAACCATGATTGAGAGCTACCAAAGACGGAGGCGCAGTTAGCCCCAATATTATAGACCATATTATCCCTTCATCGACTGATTTAACTACGTCCAGATAAGCAGTTGCTCCAGTTCCAAGACTAATAACAGAATAAATAATATTGGTCGAATTTTCATAGAAGAAAGGATTTGGGCCATCCTGCCAATAGTCATTTAGTGATGACACTGCGCCAGCATGGACTTTTATATTTTTAGTAACCAGACTTATCGTAGGTTCGACAGAAGCAGATTTCCGGACAATAAAATTCTTTAATGAGAAAGTTATCGTTCCACTCGTTGACCATTCTTTACCAAATAAAACAATATTGCTAAAAGTAATATCGCTATAGTTACTTCCAAGTTTTATCCAGGTTGCTCCATTAGTAAAACTGCGCCAAAAACTGAATTGACTACCAATTTTCCTTATTGCATAAATAACAGGTGGGTCAACAGTATTCTCATCAGCTATATTCCCAGTACCAACTCCTCCAACAATCTTTTCAACCCTAAACCTCTGCGTACCCCACTCTACATGATAATGGCCAGACAGATAAACATTGGCATCATCCTGATAAGCTGCTATACCTGCATGCTTATTCAAATTTCCGCCTTGGGCAGACAGATATACCTCAGCATGAAAATCACCTGAAGGCAAAGTATTTAATTTAAGAGCCTTACCATTTCTGCCTGAACTCCACCACTGATTATCCTGACTGCCAGTATAGGTAAAATTAAGTGCCCCACCGCTTTCAATAATCGTCCCATTGCCACTTAATTCTGTCCATTTGGAACCTATTACATCATCATCAAAAGCATCATAATCCAATAAGACCGCATCTAAATCGCTTACTGCCGTTGCCGAGGAATTACCATAATACATCCATACACTGCTATTGCCATTGGGAATAGAAGGTATCTTGATAAATATCTTTGTCGTAGTGGTATTGATTGTCCCTGGCCATAGCCCATAGGTTAATAGAGTTTCTGAAGTACCCGATATTTGAGTAAAACGGATATCACTACCATCGGCCTTCATGTCTCCAGCAGCAATCAGACCCGTAGTATCAATACTTATCTGCACACTATAATCCGTCAGTGGGCCACCTGAAGCCAGGTTAATCTTAAATGCCTTTCTATGACTCCAACCTGTCAACCAGGGCATATTAAATTCTTAGTTCCTCTTTGCAGTTGCTAGTTGCTAATTGCTAGTTTAAAGATTTAATCCTGGTTCTTTGCTATCCCATATCATATATCTTCAACCAGGCCCCTTGCCTTTAGGCCATCAAGCTTTTTCAGGGTATCAACTACAGCCTGTTTCTTAGAAGGCTTACCGAATATACCTTGAACAATCCCTTCAATCCAATCAACCTTACGTTTCGATATTCCCTGGGCTAATAAACTGAGTGCATCAAGGGATAGATCAAGGGTCTGATCGGGCGACCAACCGCATTCTAAGGCAAAGAAAGAGAGTATTTCAATTAAGAAGTCTGCATGGTGGGTATCGGTACCTTCGGTACTGTTTGACCTATCACCTGGAACTGTTCGATCCACGTTTTGAAGACGTATAACAAAAAAGGGACTAATACCTCAATCATATAGGCCAGAGTAAACCGATCTAATACCTCCTCTTCGGATAGATCAATGAGGATAGAAAAACATTTTACAATATGATCTGGCACAATATTTAATAGTTTAGGTAGATGGGTAAATAAAACCCTGATGCTATCACTGTCCAGAACACCATCATTGCTTATTGTTTCTTGCGAGGAAGTAATTTGTAGCAGGAGTTCTGAGATCCCAGTCTCTTCCAGGGCTTGAATCAGTAATTTAAGGATAGGTATCTCTTTCTTGGCAGGTATTTGACGCTTTAATCGACAAACAGGGTTACCCTCGATATCGATAATATCGAGATTTTCGGGCATGAAAACTTCTTCAGATGGCGTAGACCTCATGGACCTCTCTCCTCTTATGACTGGCCTCTCGGACCCGGGAGTACCATTGTTAATCATCTATTTTTAAATTCCTTAAGACTTTATTCTCCTAATCTTAAATAGTGATTTATTATCTGCTAATGTCCCTCCAGCCCAATCGCTTCCGGCATGCAGGGCCTTAAAAGTATAAGGGAATTCGGCTAGATCGTCCCCAAAGGTTATATTTATCTCTCCACCTCCCTGGGCCTTCCATAAATAGAGCTCAATAGTATGACCAGTGGGCATACTGTGGACCGTCCGCACGGCCACATTGTCCACAGACATATCACCGCCGAATGCAATATTGTCCTCGCCTGCACCCAGGGTTAGCTCACCGGCACCCAGGGCATATTGTAAATTCTGTAGATTCCATTCAATACTGGTAACTGTTAAGATGGCTTCTTCCTTGGTGGCAAATTGGGCGGTCAATCTCTGTGGGGCACCCTGCAGGACTTCCAATAAAGTCCGGGTGACAACCAATTTTGCATCACCCCGAATAGCCCCAATATCAACCGTAGGGGTAGCTCCAGCCGCCCCTACATATAAGACCCCCTGGCCAAAGGAATAATTCTCTGTATTATATTGTGGTACATTACGCCACGTCATTATTTAAACCCCCCTTTTAAAAATATTTTTTAATTCTCCTGGATTAGCTTAGGACATTCCCGGCAATCATCATCGGTCATAATATTGGGCGTTCCACAATAACGACAATCTACAATCACCTGCCCTTTAATAATTTTTATGGATAGTTGCTTCCATTTAATCTGTATCTGATTGGTCTCTCGGTTGGTAAACCCGATCAGTTTTCCACATCCATAACACAGCCATTTATCTACAAGCGGCATAAATCTCCTATTCTTTGGCCTGTGTAGCGGCTTCTATAGCCTCTGCCATAGTTCTCCAATACCGTTTAGTAGTACGATTCAAAACCGGGGTTAGGAAATCCCTCGGGATCATCTTGCTCGTACCCGTTATCAAATAATCAAGGAGCCGTCTAATAGTTATCATATTTGCTCCACCCCCGGGAACTCCCCCTTTAGTCATCATCTTTTCATCAAAACCTATCCGGTATCCTATTGCTTCTCGCATAGTAATAAACTGGAGTCGTTTCTTTAAAAATGACCTGAGCAAATTCCCTGATTGGGTATGAATAATAGGGACCCGATGGGGTGGGGTCATCCTGGGGGCATAACCAATACCACTTTTATTCAAAATACGTAAGGCCTTTTTAGGATGATCCCGGGCCGATATCATCACAGTAATGTCTTCCCGCACCCGGTTCGCCTCGGCCTTTAAGGCCGCCTTTGCCGCAGCATGATAGCGGGAATTCTTTTTACTTATCTTGTTGATTACTATCTGAGCATTATCCCTATAAGATATAAATTTAGGCATTGGGATTTCCTATTCGTATCCTTGGTTCATATATCTGTCCCAGAACTTGAACCGCTTTTTTGCAAAGACTGGTCAAAAAACTATCTGGCTGTCCCGTCTGGGCTACCCGCAAAAACTCTTTATAAGATGCCTCCAGGAATTCAAAAGCCAACTCTTTATGCGGTAGCAATAAATCCGGCTTTAATACCAGGGCCTTCCGAAAGCATTCCCGCCCCTTAATATTATTCCCTTCATTGATATAGTGCAGCGCCAGATCATAATAAGGTCTTGCCCGAAATGGATCCTGGTTAATCTCTTCATACAATAATTCTTCATATTGCTCCAATTTCTGTTGTATCCGATCAACCGATTTTAGATAGCCATAATGATTAATCTTAAAATAATTATTCATTTGGACATTCTCATTTCGATCAATAATCGACTCTAATACCGATTCATGTACCTTTCCCTGATAGCGGATCTCAGGTTTATTACGGAATAGACGGATATTTTCTGTTTGAGAAGGCTTACTTTGCGGCATATAAGATAATATCTGGATAAAATATCCCTGTACCACCGGATTATGAACCTGGAAGAAATAATCTTGCTCCAGAAGCAATTCTTCATCCCAATCCAAATGCATAATCCAGGGAGTCTTAACTCTATCAAGCAGTTTATTTCTTGCACTACTGAAATCCAGAAAAGAACCATCATTAATAACCTCTACTGACCAGTGGTTCAATCGTTCTACACTATTATCAATAGAACCAGTATCCATAATAATCAAATCATGGAATAAATGGCTATGCATAAATAAGAATTTATCGATATGAGCCTCTTCATTCCGGGCAATCATACAGGCTGTTATTTGATGATCGGCAAAATAGGGTTTTAAAGTTGTTATGTCTTTTATGTCTAAATCTAAGAGTTCAGTTATCCGGAAAGGCAATATTCTGGCTGTGGGAGCATCTTTTAATAGCGATTGAAGCGTTTTGCGGTGGGGCAATAATTTAAACAATCTTATTGAAAAACTATGGGTTTGAGGGTCATAAAAATCTTGATACAACTTAAATAAAGGAAAAGAATATATTGTAATTAATGGATCTAAAGGATTCATTAACTCTTGTAATCTATCCGCAGTCAGATAAGGATCAAAATTATCATCGGCTTCAGCAAATAATATCCAATCTATCTCTAATTCATGCGCCCTGGTCAAAAGCTTATTGATAGCCATCTCTTCTTTTATCTTTTCATCAGCCTTATCCAAAAGAATGTCTTCATCTTTCTCTAGTAAAAGAATGGCATCCAGCCGTTCAGCTAATCCCTGGATCTTATCAAGCCGTTCTGGTGATGGTTTACTATCATAATATCCCAGGGCAATAGTCTGTTTTTTTGATTGAAGGCCACGCCATTTTTCTAGATAGACAGATAAATTATTAAGCCCAATCTTATTCTGGGGATAAAAACGTTTAAAAGTCTGGGATCCTTTATGTATTACGAATGTTCCTTCAGCAATAGCCGTCCGATAGCCAGCATGCCAGGCCCGGGCACAAAAATCATTATCCTCAAATCCACCAGGGAAATAACGTTCATCAAACCCACCAATCTTTTCTATAAGCTCCCGCCGGAGCATCATAGCAAACCCCGATACCCAGGAAACAATGCTTATTTCTTTTCCAAATTGTTGATGCCGCATACTCGCCAGGCCCCAGGGATCTCCAAGGTATTTTGTCTCTTCTTCAGTAATGCAACAATGACTAACTGCATAATTCGTCCGTGGACTAATAATGCCAATAGGACCTAAATCTCTACTATGCTCTTCCATCGCCTCAGATAAATATAGATTCCATTTCGGTGTCGTTATTACATCATCATTCAGACAAATAAAATAAGATCCTTTAGCCTCTTTCATGCCCGCATTTATTGCCCCACTATAACCTTTGTTGGTATCGAGGGAAATGATCTTCAAAAAATGCGCATATCGCTCATGCAAAAAATTCAAATAGGCCGATGTCCCATCAAAAGACCCATTATCAACCACAATAATCTCTGGATCAATACTGGTTTCTATGACTGATTCTAAACAGGGCTTTAGATTCTCTAGATTGCTATAGGTTGGAATAATAATAGAATATCTTGGCATCTTCACTCTCTTTCTAAGAAAGTTTTATAATACATAACCTTACCGCCAAAATCGATAATCGGCGTTGGTCTTCCCATAACACGGAACCATTCTCCTTGTCTCATCAAAAAATCCCCTGTGCAAAGTCCTGCGACTTTATGATAAGCTATTGCCTTGCCGATATCCTCTGCCCCCGGGATCATAATCCTCAAGTCACTTCTGAAAAAAGATACTTGCCCTTTAAAAGACCCTAACAGCCTGCGCTGCGTCATGGGCTGCAAAGATGCTGTCTTTGCCCTAATAAACAGGACCGTCGCATTGGTCAGCCCTATGATTGCCACGGAATCAATCTGATCAAATTCAGCCGTAGTTAATTTTTGGCTATTAGCTACCAGAACTATGTTCTCTGTCTGCCCTACAGAAGCTAATTGACCACCAATCGTTACTGTCCCAGCGACAGGGGCATTGGATGAGATCTCTATCAAAGCCGCCTCTAGGGGCTGTCGGGATATTGTAGTCAATCCTGCTATGCCACCAGCATAGAGCAGATCATCTTCCCGGTGTTGATAGATCGTCTCTCGTAAAAAAAAATCTAGGGCCATCTTAAGGCCACAAAAGCTTAATAATTAGCGGGAAATAAACAGATATTAAAATTCCTATGATATAATAATAACCCTTTTTCATCTTTACGCTTGAAGCTATGGAATCCTTGAATTGCCGGTGGTTTATACCATGAAGTTTTAATTCCTCATGTGTAAAGCCTTCGGCCAATAGGCAGGTAAAAATATGTTGCCTGAGTTCATCTTTAATTATATTTTTTATGGCATCAAGATCGTTATTGTCCAGCATGGGCAATTGCCTTTTCCTATTAGTTAAAGTCCTGGATCGATAAATTGATCCAGAATTAATTGAACATCTCTCGGTAATCCTTCTTCCGAAAGCCTCCCTTTTTTAAAAGAATAATCCGCTAGTTTAGCTGATTCCATACCCATGAAATTTCGATCCCGATGATCTAGCATGACCAGTTTTTTTATGGCTAGTTTCAACCGATCCGGTATAGGGTCATAACCAGCCTGATACTTGATCTCAACTTGATCCCTGGCCTTGAGCCAACGGTTAGTATAGGGAAGCTTGATTATCCCTGCATCCAGATCATAATGCCATTCATCAACATCCAGGGTTACTCCAGCCACCTGTACCCAATTGACTGTCGCTGCTGGGAATTGCCTCAGTATAATCTCATTCTGCCAATCGAATGGGACATCATATTTCTCCTGATAAGTTGCAAGGCTAAATGTCCGTCCACAATAACTCTCTGTCCAATCACTCCAATCAGTGATAAGAGAAGAGATAAGGGCATCATCGGCAGTATCCGTGATGCCCATATAAGTTTTAGCCTCATCGAGGGAAATAAATCCCATAGCGCAAATTTAATTCCCAATGACTTCATAATTTACCAGCAAAGTAGCCCTGACCAATTTCACCCCACTACCCTGTGGTAGCACTTCCAGATACATATGATGACAACTGGCAACTTCTGCCACTGCCGCTGCCGGAGTAGAGAAATCTCTGAATGTTTTAGCCGTTATACCGGTAGTGGAAGTATTTAAGCTACAGATCGTCTCTGTAGCCGATCTGCGCAGCCGGATGTCAACAAAATTACTAGCATCGGCTGTCACATTACAACTACCAGTTATGGCCGCCCGGGTAACTTTGATCGTGCGCTGCGGATTCACTATGGGTAGTTCAAAGCTGCTTAAAGCAGGCACGTCTCCCAGAGCTACTAAAAATCCTTGTTGTTCTAATCCACTAAGAGCCATTGTTCTATGCCTCCTTTTTCTCTTTTTTAATTAAAAGTTATACCCAAAGGCCACGACCTTATCTGTAGTCGTATCAAAGGGAGATTGAAAATCTAATCGCTCAGTGATAATTAATTCCTGTTGATCTGTTCTGGGATCTTGCCATACTTTTACCGTTACCTGTCGCCGATCACCAATCATAAAAGCATCTCGGTTGACCAGGATAAGGAGCGATTTAGAAGTTGTAACCCCATCATAGACCCCACTGGCATTAAAATCATCCCGGGCATATTCAGATAAAACAACTGGAATATTATCGATCTTGGCAATCTCGCCCGTCAGGATAGAGGCTTTTGGACCATATTTATCGACCGTGAGCACCTCAGCCACACCCATTAACGTAATCATCCCTCTAACGGAACAGATATAGGCTAACTTATTGACATCCGCTGCATAAATATTAGTCAAACTGGAACGAATTGTCCTCAGGTTGGCTATATTAAATGTCGCTAAATCAACCTTAGCCGCTGCCAGGGTTGTCTTACGATATCCATTCCAGGCCTTCCGGGCATCTTTGGAATCGGTCACATCGGAATCCTGATGGGTTGCCGCGGTATCTCCATCGATAATACCTTTTTCTTCTCCCGCCCGAAGAGCCGTCACGATCTGACTCTTCAAATGAGGTAAAATCGGAACAATGGAATCTTCGGTTAATTCTTCGGAAAAGACGATCCGCACTGCCAGTTTCTTCGCGGTAAATTGGAAGTTCCGGGTTACATCCTGGGAAGTCTTGAACTTAGGTGCTTCATCGGAAGTCGATTCAGCAATCAAATAGGCAATAGGGTCGGTTTTTAAGACTGGAACTTTAAAGGGGTTGGTGGGCATCGGGATCCGCTGGTGCAGGGTAGCTACCTTCATCTCAATCCGCACCCTGTCAATCAACTCCTTGGAGAATCCGGTCGGTATCCATTCGGCACCCCCGCCCGTCTCAGCAGTATCCATCGCCTTCCTTAATTCTGTTATGGCATTGGAGTTCATTTTCCATAACTGAAGTGATTGAGGTGTCTGGTGAAGAAGGGCGGAAGTTAGATAAAGATCATCGGCAATAGTCAGAAGTTCCTGGCTAACTAATGGGTGACGCTCCTCAATATGAGAGAATTCGCCTTTGCGAAGCGGTATTTGTGTTGCAAGTAACTGTTGTTTAACAACATTTATTACTGTTTCTTTTTTGCTACCTAGTTTATCATGAAGTTGCTTTAAGACAGCCTGTATTTCGGCATTATTCATTGATCTATCTCCTTTTTTTTATTATGCGAGTTTTGGTTAGCCACTTTTTTTAAATCGCTTTAGAGATAGATCAACGGGCAGTAAGATGGCTTTAAAAAATATACTACTTATAGGCTTACTTACATTTTTTTAGCTTCGGCCAGGATAGCCTCCGCACTGAACTCTTCAATCTGTTGCTGCAATGCAGGCAAAAGGTCATCAACCGTTTTCTTATATTCTTCCAATTCTTTGTTCTCGGCCCTTAAAGCAGTCATTATCTTTTCCTCTTCTTCTTTCTTTTTCCTGGCTGCTTCTTCCTCCTCCTTCTTTTTTGCCTGTTCCTCTTCCTGGCTCATTTTCTTACCATCAGGATAAGGATATTCATAACCCTTCTTTGTGGTTTTCTGTAACATACGATTGACGAGTTCATGCACGGTTGCGACCATCTTCTCCAAGGATTCTAAATCGGAATTCAGTAATATCCCTAAAACCGTTTCATCGGCTAGCTTTGGCGGTTCTTCCGATTTATAGAGCAAAAATTTTTCTTTGTTGGCTGCTCTATCAACCAACGAAAGTTCTTTAACAATTAATTCATTAAAATGTTGATTCATTATGATCCTCCTTATTTAAGCTTCAATACCCAGGCCCCCGATAGAGAACCCATTCAATTCACCTTTCTTAATCTTTTGCCAAATATCAAGATTATGAGCTTTTATTCCGGCTAACCAGGTATCAGCAGGCAACAATCTTCCACATATTATCATCTCATGTGGTAAAACAAATGAATCCACGATTTGCACCCCTGGATATCCTTTAAACTGCTCTTCCTTCTTTAAATCAGGCATTCTGCCTTCCCGATCTCTGTGTTGTATCAACATAATATTATATTCTGTCCAGAACTTACGGGCACCTTCTCTGATAGCCTTACCACTATAAGTATCTCCATGTGCATCCGGTTCATCAGGTTTCAATACAATACCAAGGGCATATTGCTCTTCCTCTTCAGTCTTCAATAATGCCACCGACTCTTGACTGTCTTCCTCTTCTAAATCAGAAAAGACAAATTCATCCTCTTCGTATTCATCCCCTTCGCTAAGCATCAATTCCTTACCACCCGCTGGATACAAGACAAAAGCCCAGGATTTGGGCTTAATTTCTATAACTTCTTTATTCTCATTCTGCTTGACAGCTAATCTCGGCGATATTCCCCATTTACTCTCGTCCTGTTTGCTCATATAATCCAACTTTTCTGCCGCATCATGATCCACTATCCACAAATCGCCTATGAGTTGTTTTTTTTCATCATCATAATGATAATTTCGGACTTCACCTAACCAAACCGCACAAGAATCATCATGATCATAAAAAAGAGAATCCCGATTCCTAAATTCTAAATCATCTTCGGCAATATCCTCTTTCAACCAACCAAGGGCAGTCTTTAATACAGATCCTGGATAGAAGATATCATTGGCCTCTCCTTCTTTTATTAAAACCGCCCCTTTTACTATATATGGTATTTTAACCGTCATGAGACTTCAACTGTCACGGAATTATAGGCTCGGCAATGCCGATAAAGTTGCAAGCCTTAATATCCGTCAGGTATATCTTGATACGCTGACGGAGGGGCTATCGTCAATAAGCCCTAAAGTAACACCATCTTTGGTAGTTGCAAGCTCCTGAATTTATTCAGGAGAAGTTGACTCATTTATCTGAAAAAGAATTGCGATCTAATAATCCTAGTTTATATGAATTAAAATTAACTTGTCAATAACTATTTTAAATTATGTATCATATATGCTACAATTATTTTTTTTGAGTCTCCCCATGCAAAGATTCAACTTTTTTTAGGCAAGGAGTCCCCTTCCAATCTCTGATTGGTGGGGGAGTGTTCACTAAAAAAACGCTCTTTGGCTTTTTGTAACTTAATCATGGTTTTTGAATTTGGATTTTTTGAAAGGACCAAAATGCGGCTTTAGGATCTTCTCTCTTCATAATATAATGACCTTTTAAATCTTTTCCTTTAAAAACAAAAGATTTGAGAATATCTTCATCTTTTTGAATTTGTACAAGACCTGAATCTATTGTTTCTATAAAAGCATCAATACGCTTATTAGGATTACCGAATTTACCAGGAGATATCCTTCCCTCCCACTTAAACCAATCAGAAATTTTTTCTTTATCAAATGGAGGTTCCTTTAATTCGTTCAACCTTGCCGATAATGGTTCTTGTTTTTCCAAGGGATTAAATTCAAATTGATATTCTTCTAGATAGTTATTGCTATTAGCCTCGATAATCAAGTCCCAATGCTCGATCGGTAGATCTCTCACTACTGTATTATGCACTGGTCCTATAGCAGATAAAAAAGATCGTACTGATGTCCACCGGCTCTTGACTTCTAAAGAGATAAAAGAACGGAATGTCTGTTTCCAGACAACTGCTTTGATAGGTGCATAAACAAAAAAGGTTTGTCCTATTTCCAATGCCGTTCGGATTAATTCCTGACTATAGGTTTCTTTAGTCATTCCTGGTTTACAAATTGGCAAATGTTTATAAAGAATAAAAGAGGGTGCACGGAAACCACAATAAGGACAGATAAAAACAGGAATTTTAAAATGATCTCCTTTTTTTAAGGCATCAGCTCGTAGCCAACCCTCATACAAATTATCTTTCGCCCGAATCCAGATAGGTGTATTCTCGGGCATGGACACCACCCATTTTCCCGATTTCCAGATATCTTTCTGCGGATCATATATATTACTTAAACCATAAGTTATTTTTAGATAGCGCGGAAACATAATTCGCTGTGCTTTAATAACCTCTAGCGGATTAAGATCAGAAGCTAGAATAAAATCTTTATCTTTGAGCTTACGGGCTTCTATCAAACCTTCTGGAGCTGCAATCTCTAATTCTCCATGAATACATTGTCCTTGCCACCAATGCCGTTTTAAGGCAAACTGAACCGTTTGTTTAGCCACCAATAATTTTTCTTTATTTGATTTAGCCTTAACTTTCAGATATTCATATGCTTTATCCATCAAATCCAGCATTTCATCCTGGGATAAATTCTTGCCCCACCAGTGCATTTCCTGCGGAATTTTCTCTTCCCACCAGGGTGGCAATCCTGAGATAATCTCTTCCCCATCCGGCACCCAGTCTCTTTTCTTTCTTCCGCGAGCAGACAGAATATAAGGGGTATCTGTTTTCGTCAAAAAGGCAGCCCAGAAGGTTGAAGTCTTTATCGCGGTGCGCATCTTTTTTGGTTCTTCAGGTGTTGCTATTTGTCGAAATACCAATCGCTTGTGATAATAAGTTTCTTTGGGTCCTTTCATGTCAAGCCAATACTCTTCATACCAAGGTTTACGCGCCCCCGGATAAGCAAATCCTACAGCCCTGGTATTAAAGACGCCTTCTTCATATTTAGTATTGTGAGAAATACCCATAGAGGTCAGATAATTCTCATTCCCCTTAATACTTAAATTATAAGTTGTTATCAATCCTTCAACCTTCTGGATCAAAATAGGATGGAGTAACCAATACTTATTCTGCGATTGTTTCCAACCCCATCGTTTAAATTCTCTGATAGTCTTTAGCATAAGCCCCTGTTTTGGTATAGCCATATGCATATAAGGATGTTTATACCAAATTCTATCCTCACACTTTTCTATTACTTCTTCAGGAAAAGCCTCAAGGAAAATATCTTTGGTTAATTCCCAACCTATACTATCAATATTGCTAACTAAGTTATCACCATGAACATGGGCGCAATACCAAAGATGATCGTAGGTTGCAACTGTTTTGAAATCACCTATTTTTAATTCAAATTTTTCTTTTGGATCGTCTTCAATCTCAAAGGTCTCCTGGACTTTTCCCAGCCTCATCTCTATCAACCCAGATTTCGATGTTATCTTACTAAACACTCTTCTACCAAGCCCGATGGCTTTGATATTTTCCCATCCTCTGGCTGTCAGGACATCTATTTCTGTTAAGCAGGCACCCATAGATCCCGGTTCGATTACATTTTCTCTCGCGAAGTTGATCCAAATTAAGGGTTGTATAGCCTTTCTTTCTACCAGAACCTTCCTATTCGGATCCATATCCGGTCCAAATTTCCAATCTGTTTGATCTGTAGTCTTGCGTCCCTGCTCTATGGTATCAATACCTTCCTTAATAACCCCTTCTGGTTGATCATCGATGGTCCAGCCCCTCAGGTAAGAATTAAATTTTACCCGAAAGTCGAGGTGGCTAGAACGGCCTCTATAATGATTTGACATGATAGCGTAGTGCTGCGGATACTTATTTGGTGCAACTTTTAACTGCCAATCCAGCCATTGATCCCGATCTATTTTGGCCAGAGCCGTTGTAGCTTTTTCAGGTTTGCCTATCATCTTAGCAGAAGCCGCAATAATCCGTTCAGCATCAGCATAACTATCCGGGTCTTTTCGTTCGGTATCGATCTCTTCTAACCGCGGATTCTCCCAACTGATGCCTTGAGTCCCATCGGGGTTATTAAAGAAACGCATAGTGGTTGGCCTAATGGTAACAACATCGGATATTTTAGGAGCCGGGTTTAATCGCTTGGCATAGGTTTTCCCTAGTGCATATTCTCCTTTTCCTCTAGATTTAAACCCAGCTCCTATCTGCCAAATTTGCGGATCCTCAGTCCCGCTCCATACTTCACGCTTAGCATCCCATCTTAATTCTAAGTCTCCCTGACTTAACTTATGATCACTCTCTATAGGCATCAAATCCTTTCCGTCCTTGCCTAAAATGGCTCCCCGGAGAATATAAGTCTCAGATTTTTCTTGCAGCTTCTTAAAAGCATCTAAAGCTTCTTGTCCAGTCAAATCTTTATCCGGTTTCTTATCCCATGGATTAGGCTTCTTTAGAATGCCTATTGTCTTAATTTTAATTTCTTTGGTGATCTTCATTTTTATCCAACCAGGTCCCCGGCCAACTGTATAAAGACTTTCCAATTCCTTTCCCATAAAACCTTCTGAACCTGAGAAAGCAATCGCCTTTTTTACTGCTGCATCATATTCTTTTTTGTTGGATGCTTCCCAGGAAGGCATCCGTTTGATATATTCCAGGTCTTTAGGAAGGATCTTATTGAGGATCTTTATTCTTTCGGAGAGAGGTTTCTGAGAAATATCCTCTTCATAAAAGGGCACATCGAAAACATAGTATCGTAATTCTTCCCCTTTAATCGGTTCCTTACCAACTCCCACCCTGGCCATCTCTGCCCTTGGTATTGGCTGTCCATTCTTAAGAAGAATCAATTCGCCATCCAGGATAAAATTATCAGCAGGTAAGGATTTCAGCTCGGCAGTCAGATCAACCAATATTTCATGGCGTTCTTTACCACCATCTGTCAGAATCTTAATGTCATTTCCCTGGCGGTGGGCTTGGATCCGGTAACCGTTTTCTTTTGGCTCAATAATTAAAGGCATCTCAATTTATTTATCAATTAATAATAAAAAGGTAACTTTGGGAAAACGATGCACCCCGCCCAATTTCTTGCCAATTATCAGGATGAATTATCATAATTATCTGCATCCATGACAATCGGGAAATTCATAGTTTTTTCTTTTTTTATGGTTGGTTTCTTATAAACTTTTTTAATTCTATTCTCCTTGTGGGCCTGAGATTTTTATTCCTGATGCTAAATCCCATCCACCACCAGGTAATTTTTCTGTAAAGCGAAACCACTGTGGCTTATTCCGTTTTCCATGTCCTCTTGCTGTCGGGAGGTTGATTTTATGTTTTCCATTGACATGCTCAGTTTTGTAGGGATTACTCGGAGGCCCCTCACAATGAGTTCGGCCTTCTGGATCGTGTTCGTAATTGTGAAAATATTGCAATGGACCAGTATATTTTCGTTCTGATTTCTGAGAGAGTTCTTTTCCTTCCATGAATACTTTTGCCCATTGTTCCCAGGCTTCATCGGGAGCAAAAAATTCCCCTTTATGATAAGCTGTCTTCGTTGTCTTCATCGGCGCAAAGAATTTACCCAGTTCTATTTTTTCATCCGCCATCCGGACAACCTTCCATTCTTCTGGCAGTTTAAACTTCACTTCTAAATTGGCTAGGGGTATATAAGAAGTAATTGGTCCACCTTCATGACTGGGAACCATATGAAGCTTATTTCTGTATTCTTCGGGTAATACAGATTTTAAACGATATTCAATAAGATCGATCAAACGTTCCGCAGATTTATCAGTCCAATTTATCCAAATGTCGAGATCCGTTCCTCGCCCTGATATTACAGTGCCTCCAATCATAGCAAGAAAAGGCTCTTTAATGACAATATCAGTAAAATGTTTCTGTAATGCCTCCAGGGGTATTTTATTCAAGACTGATAAAGTTTTATCAAGAGAATCCAATTTTCTATGTTCCAACTTTCGTTTATATAGTTCGTCTGCGATTAATTGATGAGAATTAATAATCGGTTCATCGCTCAAACGGCTTCCTCTTTGGGCAAAACTATCATGGATTTGACCATGTAAGATAATAAGTTGCATATCAGTTATATTGGATAACTTTATTGGATCAATATTAAAGACATCAATCTTATCCAATTGCTTCATCAATTGAACAAAGGTCTGAGTGCCCGCCTTCACCCGTATCGGTTTAGGCTTAAGCAGGACAAAACGATCCCTTACAGGATAGTAATAAAATTCCTTGGCTCTTGGCCATTGTTCGATTTTTTCCTGTTGACTAATTTTATGCTTGTCAAAAAGATCTTTAAATTGTTGATGATCAATTATTTTAGGAGATTTAAATCGGGCATAACCATATAATTTATTATTACTGATAATACCTAACGGCTCACCAGTAATATCAAACTTTTTCGCTTTCACTATAGCCGTCTTCACACCGCTCATCAATATCTCCCCATGCGGTTCGATTAGATAAAGGGCACGCTTAACCAAGCGAGGTAAGACCCGCAGCATCAATTCTTTAGTATAGGGTTTAAGCTTATCCCAATGATAACCCATTTTGCCTCGACGGAAGACTTCTTCCACTATTTTGGTCATAAAAATAATAACTTCTTCGGTAGATTTGAACTCTGATTTGCCACCCCTTCGCATAGTCGCATATTTAGCCGCAGTAAGACGGCTATCGTCTCCTAATCTTTTATCATTCATTTTACTAGGATCATATCCGTCTAGGCGGAACAACATAACCTCAGCTTCTAGTTTTTTAATCGTCTTATAGTAATCGGGATAATCCATCTTCATTCCATCCCGAGCTAGTCGAGTTTTAATCCCATATTTACTACCCATTTCGGCGATAGCCAGAATCAGGTCATTATAAGCAAGCCCAATATGTCCTATGTGGGAAAAGATTACATTACGGATATTGAATTTATTTGCCGTTATTAATGTAGATTCCATGCTGGCATGACCTACATCACGTGAGCGTTTAATATCTCTTCGCAGTGATGACCCATCGGCAATCAATAATTTAACTCCTCGTAATTTCTCTGGCTCTAAAAACCGTAAATAATCAGGGGCATAGACAATATTATTGAATTTAATGGCAATGGCAGGACTTAATTTGCTATGGGCAACTTTTATTGAATCAAAAGAAACCCCTCCTATTTCCTGGGGTAATTCTAGAAAATTTCCCTTAAGCTGGAAACGATCTTTTATTTCTTTTAACGTAGCTTTATGGCTCATCACTGGAAAAGGAACATCACCATGAGCAAATTCTCGCAAGGCATTAGCATGATCATGATGACTATGAGTTAATAAAAGGGCATTATATTTTGCGGTAGTCAGTTCCCCCTCGGATTCATCCCCAGCATCTATTCTTATTTGATGGTTATCAAATTCTATTAAGAGTGAGGACTGTTTATAATGAAAATAACGGTCTTTCATTCTTCTGGCCTCAGCATCCATAGCCGTTTTCATCCCTTTTCTGGGAAAGTCCTTTTCTGATCGAGTTCCTAAGAATGTTAGTTTCATGGCTTTTCTGGCCTTCGCAATTTTATGATCGAGCGTATTTTTTTATCAGGCTTTGATTCTTTTGGCTTAGAAGGATTGTTGCTAAATTCTCCATTGGTAACAGTCCCTATATTAATTCCGTTAAGAATAACATCAGCTTCCTTCACTTTATAGCTCATCCCATCGATAATAGAGACAATGTTATCGGGAGAGTCTGTATTTATTGTTATTTCATTTGTTTGCAAGTTTGCTCCCTCAATCTTTATTATCTCGTGATCTGCAATAAAATAGTGTTCCAGCATATGTTTAACAAAATCCATTTTGAGAGGTCGAACCATAATGTTTATTTTCTAGCTAGTTTTATAATATGACGACTCTTATGATTCGGAAAATCAAAGATCTCCTTTAATTTCTCGCTGATCTCATCCTCTCTTCCCAATAGCACTATAATCAATCTGGAGAATTGTTTCTCTAGATCTTCTTTCTGGGATATTAATTCATAAAGTTCCTCTCCTGGGCCTTCGCAATTTAATAATAAATCTGCTGAACAGCGGCCCAGAAACTTATCAGGGATTTGTTTGCCTTCATTATTCTTTGCCCACTCTAAAAAATCCGGATTGACCCGATCCAAAACGCAAATAGAATCGCTCAGAGAATCAATCCTAACCCGATAATCAGGCCGGGGTTTAACAGGCTTTTTAGTCTTAAATTTAAGTTCCACCTATTTTCCCCCGATAGGCCTCTACCTGCGCCCCTACATATTCTATCCGCAGATCCAGAATATTATGGCCTGCCATCCGTCTCTTAAAATCCATTTTATTTTTGGCATAAACCAGATAAAAACCATGATTGCCTGCCCCACATCGCCGATAAGCGGCAGCCCCACAACTATCCAGTTTCTTTAAAAATTGCCTCTGTTCTTCGGTAGAGCGGTTTACCTGGTTCTCCTCTTTTAGGGCATGACTCTGTTGAATAAGTTCTATAACTTCCTTAGGAGACAGATTTGGTTTGTTAATAATCATCGCGTATTTTAAGGCCAAATCTGCACTCTGTTTTAATGCATCGAGATTGAGTTGTCCCTCCAGATTTTGGTCCACATAATGGGATCTCATTTGCGCATTGTTCGTTTCACTCACCAATAAAAGATGACTCTTGACCAGTTCCCGAAAAACATTGGCATATGATCTATCTATCTTTTCACAAATACCATTTTTAATGACGATATAATTCAAACCACCATGGGCAGCCGGGATAAAATCCTGAAGCCCGATAGGGGCTCCTACCCGGTCAATCTCAATCTCCTTGGCATCCTGTAGGACTCTTTTAGGTAAACTATTTCTCCCTTTATATTTTCTTAATGCCTTGACCAAGGCACAGGTCAAGGCTGATGAGCCGCCCAGCCCCGTTCCCACGGTACTGATATCGCTTATGACATGGACTTCTAATGGATCCGAAAGTCCATAATATACTAGGGCTTCCCGGATAATATTATGCTCTATCTCGACTATATCCCTTACCTTTTCTAATCGGCTATATTGGATAACCCAATGGTTATCAAACCGTTCACTGATGCTCACACTTACCCGGTAGGGAATAGCAAAAGAGAGGATCATCCCGGTATAACCCGCATTTTGATACGCAGGAAGATCTGTCCCTCCACCAATTAAACTAACCCTCATCGGTGAAGAAGCAAGGATAAACATATTATTTCTTCTCTAAGACTTGACAGGCCCTTTGACTAATTTCTTGAACAATCCCACTCAAATATCCCGTAAAAGATTTTAATTCTTGAAGACTGTAACTTAAACTATAATCAGCATCTCGGCAAAATTTGATTTTTTGGTTAAAGAGATCTATCACCATTTTGCGGAACTCAGCATGGCTATCATTAAGATCTTCTGGTGTATAATGAAGTTGGTTCATGCTTGAAAATATGTCTCCCTTATTCGTTTTCTACATTCTTCCCAGACTGGCGCCATACCGACTCGAAAAGTCAACTGATCTTTATGGATTCTGTAACTATGTAAAGATTCATGCAGAACGGGAATACCGCCCCTATGGGCTAGTGCTTTTGCGGCTTTGATGCTTAGAGTCCAGTCCTGGAAACCCATAAGCGATAGATCAAATCCACCAAGGGAATTAAAAAATTTTCGGCTAACAAAAATCTCACCATTATCAATATAATTATCTGTGCGTAATAAACCTAAAGTTATATATGCCGGTTTTGGTGTCCGACAGATCACTCCTGACTCAGTAATTCTATGACTATTAATAACCACTGAATTACAAACGACAAAGGGACTATTTATTTTTAAAGCAAAATCGAGCATCTTTTCAAAAAAGTCCGGATGTTTTTGATTATCATCATCAAGAAAGGTGAGATACTCACCACCGGAATGTTCAACGCCATATTGCTGAGCTTTTGCTGGCGAATCAAACATACCGGGAAATATTTTTATCCTGAATGAATGCTGGCTTAATAAAGGAGCAAGGCGATGGGTAATTTCCTTCTGATCCATTATGACTAGCTCCCATAATGGAAAGGTTTGTTTAAAGACCGATTCAATTGCCTCTGTTAAAAAATCTAATCGCTCCCAGCCACAAAGAATCACCGAGATGTAGGGCCTACCGTTTTCATCCATATCTCAAGCTCCTTTCTGATGAAATGACCTATTGCCAGATGAATATTTTCTACTATACCAAACTCGGTAGATTGTATGGGAATTATTATATTAAATTTTGCCGCTGGGTTATAATTTTTACCTGTAAATAAAATGCTCTGAGATATTTTCGATCCAGCCAATAAAATATTCCCTGACCATCCAGAAACACTAAAAGCAATAAGAAGTTCATTATGGAGTCCCAAAATTTTAGCAAAAGAATGTTGATAACCAAAATCATTTGCTAAGGCAGTTAGGATGCCAGGAGAAATAATTTTAGTATTAAACCCTAATAGGGATAAGTCTGTAGCCCAATGCTCTGCTGAGCTATATGAACCACCATTACCAATGAGCACAAGTTGAGTATTATTCCTTAGCGCAGATTGCAAAAGGTTGATGATTTCAGCAAGTAAATCCTCAATATTATGAGGAAGATAATTTGCTAAATCATAAAGATAATCTGAGATCTTAGCTGACATTAACCGCAATCCTTTGTTGGAGCCTTTTTAAGAACTCATAATCAATTCCTTTAATTGCAATGCAACAAGGAGAATAAGAACTCCAATTCTCATTTAAAATCAGATCATTTTCTTTGCAATAATCATATAGCTCTGAACCAGGAAATAGCGTATAGAGAGAAGGCGATAATCGTTCCGGCTTAATTTCCTCAATAAACTGTGCCGTTTCTAATGCCTCAGCATGACTTTCAGTGGGAAATCCGAGAATCATGTTGCCGAATATCTTGACCTTATTATCTCTCAGGATAGCCACCGCCTCCCGAGTTAATTCTGTAGTGGTCTCTTTATGAATAAATTCCAATATGCGGTTGCTACCTGATTCTATACCCAAACTCACCCAAATCAATCCGATCTTTGCCAATCCAGCTATAAGTTCTTTCTGAGTCACAACCGCCTTTGGATGTATTTGAGCAAAGAATGGCTTATAATTAAATTCTTTACCAAATTTTTCAACAAAATCTTCTATCCATGATGGTTTTGCAATGAGGTCATCATGTATCATCAAGCTATTGAAATGATATCTTTCATTTAATTCCTTTAATTCACCCATAATATGTTCTACAGAGCGCATCCGTGGAGGGCCATTAAGTTTATTTCTGTTGCAACAGAATCGGCACCTATAGCCGCAACCTCTTCCTAAAACCATAGTCAGTATTGGTCGTATCAATTCTGGAAATAAAGGCCAATTCATTTCTTCTATTCCAAAAATTTCCCTATCGATAAAAGGCAGCTCATCAAGATTTACTGGAACATTATCAAAACTACATCCTGCTTCGATAAGGTAAGAACCATCTTCTATGATATTAGGTAGGCGATATTCCCCTTCGCCTCTAACGACTTCATCCGCCCCAGTTTCTTCTTCTATAGTCTCACTCAGTGAGGCATGTGCTCCACCAACAATTATCTTTGCATTGGGCCTATTTTTTCTCAGTATTTGTATCGCCCTCTGTCCGTGCAGATAATCGGTAGATAGATAGGAAAAGCACCAATAATCTGCATCAGCAGATTGACAGCTTTGATGCCAGTCATGCCAGGAGTACAATTTCCTAAAATCATATAACTGCACTATATGACCCTGTTGCTTGAGTATTGTGATCAAAGAGGCCACCCCATGACTGATTAGTGTCCCTTCAAACCCCTTACCAAAGCTATTAAACCCCGGTATCTGAATATTTACATAAACGAAATTAATCCTGGCCATCTTGTTTCTTTTATCTCTTTTCCTCTAAAAAGATCTTATTTATTAATTAACCTTGCCATACCAAAATCCTTAATCCTAAATGCCAGCCTGGTATCAAGACCGGATCAAAATAAGCCAGCTCCTTCAAGTGTCTAAATAAAGAAAGCAACTCTTCTGTCGCTTCCCATACTTCTCCTACCCAGGAAGGCAATTCTTCATGGGCTATGCCTGCATCATCAAATATTAAAATGGCAGACTCAACCAGATGCGGTTGCACCATCCGAAAATAATCCATCGTTGCTTCATAGGTATGTAAGGCATCAAAAAAACTACGCCAATATTTTTCTCAGAATAGTTTTGAAAGAATTTCTCTATAGCCAGATTATAAAAACAAAATCCTTGGGGAATGCCTTGAGGAAAAAAGGCATGTATATTCTCCAAGAGTTCTACTGCCGATCCTCCATATTGACTAAAATCATCCACGGCAATAAACTGCTTATCCTCATTCTTCAGCATCGCCCCAATAACGGTAAGGCCCGTATAAGTCCCTAGTTCCAGATAGCTTTCGCCTTTATCCAGACTCTTGGCAGCCAGATTAAGCACTTTGAGAATATTTGAAGAAGTCATCCCACCAAAACTTTCTGCGCCTATCTTAGGGATCAGCTTATCTAAACACCGTAGCGTTATATGATCTAAATTTTCTAGAGCTGATTTAAATTGTATAAGGTTCATAGCATTAATTTCTTCTGTGCCCTCACCCAAATATGAACGCCCGGATCATCCCTATCAGGGGTATCATATCGGATAATATCTCCATTAGTTTCATGTACCCCTGAAAAGATATCCAGTGTACTTAATTGATTTTCAAAAAAAGATAAAAACTCTTT
>ERZ1292623.1048-Hain-H51-01um-R1-1048-length-27628-cov-5_pt1 | contig 27628 bp, 24 predicted proteins | sample MGYA00564398_ERZ1292623 | MGnify/ENA primary metagenome ERZ1292623 (study PRJEB36523, sample SAMEA6512633) | groundwater metagenome | collected 2019-01-07 | study: AquaDiva: Metagenomics assemblies of 32 groundwater samples | reverse complement strand
CGAAAGATCGCCTAATTCCTTAGCGGCTAAGATCTTTTTGGTTATTTCTGCCCGGATAGTGCCTTTGCGCTCCTCAAGTTCCCTTTTTAATTTTTCTAACCCTCCGCGACTAAAATATTGAAACATAGATATGACTAAAGGGGCAAACTCATGAGTCCTCCCCTTCGCTAGTGGCTAATAAATTTGGATTATATCACAACCATTAGAAAATATAGCTATAGTTGTGGATAATTGTGCTGGCTAAAATACCACAAAAGAAAGTCATGCGCAACCCTGACGGCTAATCCTTGCCCCTGAACATTTTCAATTAAGATAGTCATAGCAACCATCGGATTCTCATAAGGACCAAAAACAATAAGCAATGAGTTTAGACCCCGGTTGGAAATTTCTGCCGTACCGGTCTTAGCCGCCACCGGTTGCGGCAAATCCTGAAGCAACGTTGCCGTACCTGACAGAACGGTCTGCCTCATACCTTCTTTCACCACGGTCATAAGCTTATCATCATATGGCGCGGTAACCAACACTTCCGGATCATTTTTATAAATTAACTCCCCATCGGCGTTTTTTATTTCTTTAACTACAAACGGCCGCATTAGCTTGCCGCCATTGGCTAAAGCGCTGTTATACACATTTAACCATAAAGGTGTAACCAACAAATCTCCTTGGCCGATGGATATATTGTATGTATCACCCACAAACCATTCCTCACCTTTCGCACTCTGTTTCCATTTTACCGTCGGCACAAAGCCGTTAACTTCACCGGCTAGATCTATGCCTAACGCGCGGTCGATCCAATAGTTTTTGTAATACTGGATAATTTTGTCCACCCCCAGTCCGTGGATGTTACCGAAACCGCCACCTAACGCATAATAATATATGTCTACCGAATCAGCGATTGATTTTTTTAAATCGGTTAAACCATGCACCTTCCAATCGCGAAAGGTATAAATCACATTCGGATCATACTTACTAGGCACTGAAATACTACCATTAGCAAAAACCGTCGTATCTGGCTTTACCACCCCTTCCTTTAAACCGGCAAAAGCCAATAATGGCTTGATGGTTGATCCAGGACTATAGCGGCCGCTAATCACGCGGTTGAAGAGAGGTTTATTTTTATCCTCAAGGATTTTGCTAATTTTCTTGGCGTTTTCTTCGGCAAAATAGTTTTCAAAAATATTGGCATCAAACGCAGGAAAACTCACCAGTCCGAGCACGGCACCAGTATTGGGATTTTGCACTATAGCTGCGCCACGCTTCAAACCGGATGCATTAAGCACATTATTCATTACCCGAAAAAGCTGCGTCTGAATTTTTTCATCCAGGTACAATGTCAGGTCGTGGCCAGGTTTGGTCACTGTTAAATCAGACGTTTTGCTATTCAAAGCAATTTGTCGATGTTCTCCCCGTAAAAATTTTTCATACATACTCTCAACTCCAAGCCGGCCAATCCGATCAGTGAGTAAATAATAATCATCTTGTTCCAGATCCGTTTCGTTGACTTTAGCCGTATAGCCAAGCACCGGCGCAAAGGCGGAGCCGTTGACATAATAACGCTGAAAATTATCTACAATGTATAGGCCCTGGGGAGAAAAGACTTTGATTTTTGCTACTTCCTCTTTCGAAAGATATCGCTTAACAATAAAAGATGCGGAATTTTTATTAGCCCCGAAAAGCCGCCCGAGGTCGTCACGAGACATACTAAGAATCGGCTCAAGTTCCCAAATGACATTATCTATTCCTTCAGTCGTTTTGGGTAGGTCAGAATGAATTGCCACCAGATCAAAAATCGGAACATTTTCCACCAGCGGCTTACCATTAACATCATAAATAATGCCCCGCAATGCCGGTACGGAATACTGAAGGGAACTGGTTCGATTTGCAATGCTTGAATAATGTTTGCCTGAAATAACTTGCAAATCGAAAGATTTTGCAAACAAAAAACCGGTCATGATGATGGCTAAAATGTAGAAAATTTTGAAAACTCCCCTGCCAATGGGCATCTCCAGCGTTGAGTACTGACTCAAAGCGTCGGCCAATGTCTCTTCCGGCGCAATATCTGCCCGATCAGTTTCTCTAATATGATATTTTTTTGTCATTGGTATATGAGCTCTATTTTTTGGTTAGCTGTAAAATCGCAAACAGAATAGCAAATTCAATAAACAAGAGAGGTAGTAAATGAAAAAAGACCGTTACCGAAATCTTGGTTAAAAAGATCGAATAAAAAATTAAAACCAAAAACGAGGTAAAAAATAAATTAAATATAACAGACTTATCACTAACCATGATAAAACCGCGGCTTAAATGTATGAATAGGGAAACAATGAAAAAAGAGATGGTAAATAATCCAAAAGTAATGCCTGAAAATATATCGAAAAAAATTATAGCGACCGACGTTTGAATGAAATCTTTTGACAAATTAGCGCTTGAGGCTAAGATCAGAATGGAAAAAATTGGGAATAACGAAACAGGTAAAAAAATAAAATACATGAAAAATCGTTCTAAAATAAAAATCGTTAATGCTATAGTAATAAATTTAGGTGTATCCATTTTATTAGGACTCACGCGCTAATTAATTTATAATGAGAAACAGTAACGGACTGGAGACAGGATTATAATAAAGGTTGGCTGTCACTGACTTAAACAGATTACCGCCTTTCAATTCAGAACGACTAATTTCCCCTACAATCAGGGATGAGGGAAATTTATCCAAACCGCTGGTTATTACCAAATCACCAACTTCGACCGGGTCTTTATTGGTAATAAGATCAATCTCTACTTCACTGTTTGAATCCTTGTGGGCATTGGCGCGAGTACTGCCCAGGACCGCAGTGGCACCCACTTTCACACTAATAATAACTCGGGGATCGTCCAGCAGCAGAACTCTGGATGATCGATCATAAACTTCCTCCACCAGACCCGCCACCACATTTCCGGCGGAAATAACCGGCATAGATTTTTTGACTCCATCCCGAGATCCCCTGTCAATCAAAAGAAATGAGACAGTGCCAGTGCGAGAAATATTGAACACTTTAGCAGTCATCAGCTCCTGCCCTGCCTCTTTACTTTGCCGAAGTTGCCCGCGCAAAAGTTGATTTTCTTTTTCTAGACTTTCCAGTCGAGTTAGTTTACTCAACAGTGATAGATTTTCGTTCTTTATGGCAGCGTTTTCTTCCCCGGTCTGATTGAGGTTAAGTAACGTGCGGCCTAACCTGACAATGAATCCAGCATTGTCTTGAAGACGATTGGTTCTGGCAGTAAAAAAGTAAATGGAATTTTCGACAAAGTGTTTTAGAGAAAATTTGTTAAGTAAAATAATGAAGACGAAAAGTGTGACAATTAAAAAATATCTTTTGTAAAAATTAACATTCACCATGTCAGTGGCCGTCACACCAAACTTTGGCGTGGCGGCCGGCTTAGATATAGGCCTCCTTCGGTGTCCAGACTAGTACCGACTTTAATGAATCAATATGTTCAAGCACTATACCGCAGCCTCGCACCACCGAAGTAAGCGGATCATCTACAATTTTCACCGGCAGTCTAGTCTCATACGCGATTAATTCATCCATACCCCGCAACAAACTGCCGCCACCAGTGATAAAAATACTCCGATTAAGCAGATCAGCAATTAATTCTGGGGGGGTTTCTTCGATGGTATTTCGAATCGCCAAAACTATGCTTTTTATGGATCGGTGCATCGCTTTTCGTACTTCATCAGAATTAACAATAATTTCTTTCGGCAATCCGGTGAGCAAATCACGGCCTCTCACTTCCGTAACAAGTTCTTCCGCCAGTGGATAAGCAGAGCCGACGGCAAGTTTGATATTTTCCGCGGTCGAGTCGCCGATTAGCATATTGTGTTCCTCACGGATAAAACGATTGATATCTTCAGTCAGTTTATCGCCGGCAATTCTCAATGAACGCGAGGCGACCACACCCCCCATGGATATAACGGCCACATCGGTGGTGCCTCCGCCAATATCTACTATTAAATTGGCGGCGGCTTCTTGAATTGGCAGTCTAGCGCCCACAGCGGCGGCCATGGGTTCCTCAATCAGATATACTTCACGAGCTCCGGCGTTGTAGGTGGCGTCCTCGACGGCTCTTTTTTCCACCTCGGTAACACCAGCAGGAATGCCAACCACGACACGAGGACGAGGCATCAAGGCAAATGACTTCTCATGGGCGCGATCAATAAAATATTTGAGCATTTGCTCGGTCACTTCAAAATCAGACACCACGCCCGCCACTAATGGCTTGGTGACTACAATATAGCCGGGGGTGCGGCCCACCATTTTTCTGGCTTCATGACCGATAGCCAAGATCTGGCCGGTTTTTTGATTGACGGCCACAATAGATGGCTCGTTAATAATTATTCCCTTGCCGCGCACATAAACCAGAGTATTAGCCGTACCCAGATCAATACCGATATCTTTATACAAAAAATTAAAGAGTTTACTCATCATATTGGACTATTTAATGTAGCAGAAAGTTTAGTATCAGGCAAAGATAGGGAGGATTGGAGACTATTCCGTCCGGCTCCGGCCGGTGCCGGATGCCGGACTCCATATTCCACCCCGACACCGGCCCGACGGTCTCCGCCAGAGCCATGCAAAATAGTTTCCAATCCGCCCTATTTAACAATACAAAAATGCAAAATAAATTTTTGCTCCATATCAAATTATTTAATAAAAGAGCCCTCGAGATGAGAGCTTTGGGGGGACTGCCTGCAAGAGAACAACAAGTAACTTAGCAAAAAGCAATAAAAAGTGCGCGGCAGAGCTGCAATAGAAAATAGATAAACGGGAACTTCCCCCGAGACTCCCGCTATCTATATCTATGTGGTCGTCACAGCTCCACCACGGTCATCCTAGCAGGAAGGAACGTAGCGAGTCAATGTTAACAAGTTTGGTCTCATTTTCATTACGTTTCTTTAATTCAGCACAATTTTGAGCAAGCGTTTTTTTGCTTACCACCAGCCGGATTGGACAGCCAATGAGATCGGCATCGCTAAATTTTTCGCCCGCCGTTTTATCTGCTCTATCATCATATAGAACGTCAATTTTTTCCCTGGTCAATTGAGAATAAATTTTATTAGCCTCTGTCTCACCGCCTTTAAGAGCAATGAGCTGCGCCCGGTAAGGAGTAATCGTTTCCGGCCAAATGATACCCTTATCATCGTGATGGATCTCCACGACTGTGCCCATAATTCGACTAACACCAATCCCATACGAACCCATAACCACTAATTTTTTCTCTCCTTTTTCGTCAGTAAATCTAAAATTAAAACTATCGGAATATTTAGTACCGAGCGGGAAAATATTGCCAATTTCAATTGATTTTTCTTTGGTAAGTTTGGCGCCGCATTTTGGACAGCCAGCACCGCTTTTTAGCTTGGAAACTTCACTATTTTCAGCGTACTCACACTTTGCGCAAACAAAAATTATATCTTCGCCGATGGGAGAAATTACTTGAAATTCATGAGTGTTGCTAACCGTGAAATTTCCGCCGGCAGCCACGGTATAAATCGCTTTCAGGCCGATCCGGTGGAAAATTTTATGATAAGCGCCTTTAACTTCTTCGTAGTACCTAAACATATCACCCTCTGTTGTGTGAAAGCTATACAAATCTTTCATTATAAATTCGCGCCCACGCAGAATACCAGACTTCGCCCTTGGTTCGTTTCTAAATTTAGTTTGAATTTGATAAGCGGCAAAAGGCAAATCCCTGTATGAGCTAATAAAGCGGGCGACAATCTCCGTTAATACTTCTTCATGCGTCCAACCAAGCACAAAATTGGCTTTTTCTTCGTTCTTCCCGCGGATCTCAAAACCGACCGGCACGTCCCAACGCCTGGTGGTATCAAGATACTTTTTTTCCACCATGGCCTGCATCAACATTTCCTGTCCGCCAATGGTGTTCATTTCTTCGCGGATGATATCGGCAATTTTTTGCATTACCCGCCAGCCCAAAGGGAGATAAGAATAAATACCGGCCGAATTTTTGTAAATAAAACCACCGCGTTCGAGCAGTTGGGCGTTAACGCTAGTTTCATCCTTAGGGTTTTCTCGGACGGTTTTAGTGAAAAGTTGAGACAATTTCATTGTTTTGATAATAGCAAAAGAAACGAAATTAAAAAAGAACGGCCTGCTTAGAAAAATTTCAATAAGTCCTTGGTGGTGATAAAGATCATGAGCATAATTAAAAGCATGAAGCCGGCGGCGTTTATACCCGCCTCAATTTTTTTCGGTACAGGGCTGCCCTTAATTTTTTCGATCAGCACAAATAACAATCGGCCGCCATCCAGGGCCGGAAACGGAATAATGTTTAATACGGCCAAATTTATGGAGATCAGGGCCATCAGCTGGATCAAATAAGCAAAACCTAAGCGGGCAGCCTGGCCGGTAATCATGGCAATACCCACCGGACCAGTCAGTTCCACACCGGCACGTCCTGTAACAAAAAGATTTTTTATTATCGTAGCATAACCGATTACTGTTTCTTTGAGGATGTAAAAAGAATTTTCGATTCCCTTTATTGCCGCAAGATACCAGGGATATTTGACTATTCCGGTTTCGGCCAACAATATACCTAGCGCACCTTGTCCCGGTGGCGGATTAACCCGCGGTACCACGTTTACATCCCGCACGGTCACACTATCGGCTATTTCGAGGGTGATCTCACGGCCGCGGTACGAGTTAATTACATTTTGCATTTGCGGAACAGTTTTGATAGTAGTGCGGTTCGAATTAACCCGGACGGCAATAATTTCATCCAGCGCGCGCAAGTCCGCTTCCTCGGCCGGACTATTTTCGGCTATTTGAATAATCTGAACTTTTATATCTCTGGCCTTGGCTTTTATCTGCTCATCAACCAATCCAACCCTTAGACCTACAGTATTGCCAATCGTCAATAAAACAACAGCTAAAAGAAAATTCATGAGGACCCCCGCTATCAAAACCATGGCTCGGATTCTGGCCGGGGCCGACCCGAAACTACCGGTTTCCCGAGCATGCTCACCATCCTCACCAAAAATTTTTACAAAACCGCCAAACGGAATCCAATTAAGGGAATAAATTGTGCCATTTCTTTTAAGGCCGAGGATTCTGGGCGGAAAGCCAAAACCAAATTCTTCCACCTTCATGCCGGCGCGTTTAGCAAAAATAAAATGCCCCAGTTCGTGGACAAAGATTAAAATACTCAAAACAATTACAAAAATTATTAACGTAAGCATAGATCAATTAGTTTAATAGCTCACTCTCTTTTTTCTTCTCCAGATCCTCGGTTTTTTTGTTATATTCATCAACCAATTTTTGCAATTCATCCTTGGCTCTAAACTTTTCATCTTCCCTAATCGCGCGATCTTTCTCCATGCGCTGGATACGATCCCAGATGTCTTCCCGCGTACGGCGGATTTTAATTCTAGTTTCTTCCGTTTTTTGTTTTAATAATTTAATAAATTCTTTTCGCCGCTCTTCGGTTAATGGGGGAATGTTAAGTCGAATAATCTGCCCGTCTACCACTGGATTTAAACCTAAATCACTTTTTCTGATGGCCCCGCCAATGGCTTCTAGTACCGTTTTGTCCCAAGGTTGAATAACGACGGTGCGCGGTTCGGGCGTATTGATGGAGGCCAGTTCTTTGATTATCATTTTTTGTCCATAAACCTCTACGATAATATCCTCCACCATAGCCGGATTGGCCCGGCCGGTTCTGATCGCGGCAATATTTGATTTATAGAAATCTAAAATTTTATCAAATTCAGGTTTTTTTTGATTGAACAGCTCCTTAATCACCATATTTAAAAATAATATGACTAACGTGCTTGGCTTAAATATTAAGCATAAAGTTTTCCAGCGCCAGCCGAGTGTTATACTGTGGCTGATTAATAACTTTATTTAAAATTTGGAGATTACGCAATATTTGATAACCTTTCGGATCAGCCGTTTTAGTCCTAGCAAAAAGCAGCCAATACATAACTTTTCGGCTTAGTAGCGCCCGGTTTTTTTCATCACCTAGTTTCTGGGCATAACTTAATTTCGTTTCTAAATCAGCCCTGGTTAACGCCAGTAATTCTTTGACCGACTTCTCAACTTCGGCCATCAAATTACTTTCGACCATCGCTTGCTTAACCAGTCCCACTCTGCCGTTAGCTAAAGTTATAAGTAGTCTTTTCCTATCTTCCGACAGATTTAAGGAATTGACCAGATTTGAAATAACTCCGGTCCTATGTGAAGGAAATCTCATTTCCTGGCAACGGGACGATACAGTAGACAAAATGTTATCAGGATTGGATGAAATTAATATCATAATCACTTGCCGATTTGGTTCTTCTAAAATCTTCAAGAGGGCGTTTTGCGCCTCTTCGGTCATGAGATGAGCATCATTAATAATCGCGAACTTATAATTTGGTCCCATTGGGCTCAAAACGGCAAAGTTTTTTAAGCGTCGAATTTCGTCTATGCTTATCGAGCGGCCTGAATCAGAATTTTCCGTTCCTATATATAATACATCATGAGTCCTAAATTTCCCCGTCGCCAGGGCGGCTAACTCCAGGACAAAGGTCCGTTTGCCGATCATTTCCTGACCGCTAAAAAAATAGGAGTTAAACAAAGTGCCAGCCGCCAAGTTTTGGCTGAAAAAGTCTTTGATTTGATCAAAACCAATGGTTTGCCAGGTCATAGATAAATGTTTAAATTAGGACTTACGTGCTTGAGCCACGAAGCCCAGGTTTTTTAGGGCTTACCGTGGCTCAAGCCGCAAGGGTTTGGCCAATTTCTTCGTTAAAATCTCCGCTTGGTCCTCACCATAGTATTACTATGGTTCGTCCCAATGCTCGATTTTGCCTTGAACTTGGCCAAACGCGTAAGTCCTATATAATATTTCAATATTTAAGTATTCAGGAGCTGATTGGCAATTATATCAGCCGAGTTTAAATTCGCGAAAACTCTGACTTTTTCGGAAAGAGATTGACGCTGATCATATGCCTTCTCAATTTCATTGATCAAGATGTGGGGTGTAAGATTATCTTCCTCGATAACAATAGCGCCAAATTTAGCAAATTCTCGCGCATTGGCGCGCTGATGATCCTGCCCAGAATTTTTTAGAGGAATAACAATACTCGGCTTGCCGACCGCGGCCGATTCAAAGATTTGTGATCCGCTGCGTGATATAATGACATCGGCCGCGGCGTATCCTAAGGCCATTTGCTCGACATCAAATACCGGATAGATTCTATAATTATTTTTCAGGCCTTCAGCATATGTGTTCTTTCCCTCGGCCAGCAACTTGGTTATCTGTCCATTTACATTGTCAAAGTTCCTTAGACCCGTCTGGTGGATCACTTGAAACTTTTTTGATAGCTCTACCAGTGATAGTAACAAAACGTCGTTAACGATCTTGGCTCCCTGACTAGCCCCGGTGACAAGAACGGTGGGCTTATTAGGATCAAGCTTGAAAAATGTGTAGGCTTGAATCCTATCTCCCTGCAAAATTTTTTTTCTAACGGGGCACCCGACGACTTCTGTTTTATCTGGCATAAAATATTTCGCTGCTACTGTCAGAGCCAGGTAAACTTTTTTGGCAAAATGACTTAGAAATTTATTGGTAATCCCCGGTACAGCGTCAGATTCGTGAATAAAAATAGGAATTAAATAGAGCCGGCCAATCAAACAAGGTAAAAGCGAAGCATATCCCCCTTTGGAAAAAATGATATCAGGCATGTAAAGCCAGAGGAAAAATAATGTTTGGATTATGCCGATGGGCAATTTAAAAATATCTATGAAATTTTTAAGACTAAGATATCTGCGCCATTTAGAATTTAAGATCTGATATGATTTAAGGCCTAACTTTTGCGCTTCCTGTTTTAATATATCACCATCTCCCATAAACCTAATATCTATTTCGATGCTACTTTGGCTCGCGGCCTCGCCCAAACTTTCTGCCACCGCAAAAAGCGGATAAACGTGCCCTCCGGTATTGCCGCCAACTAGTAAAATTCTTTTAATGGTCATAAATTTGACATGGTGATATATTTTAAGCTAATATGAATTAACTCGAAAGGGAAGAAAATGACCTTCGAGCTTATGGGGTGGTTTTGAGTGGTACATTATTAGTGCGCGTGCCCGGCGGCACACCTACACTAAAAGTATCCGGCCACCCTCCAGATTTCATCTTATCATTTTTAGGACTTACGCGTTTGGCCAAGTTCAAGGCAAAATCGAGGCTTGAGACGAGACGTACTAGCAGGTACGGCGAGTCTCAAACGTAGATTTTAACAAAGAAATTGGCCAAACCCTTGTGGCTTGAGCCATGGTAAGCCCTAATAGCCTTGGGCTTCGTGGCTCAAGCGCGTAAGTCCTAATTTTAAACGTTCGTTTCAGCCCAAGCCTTACCCCGGCCTTACGCGGGGTTTTTTAGTGAGCTTCATCTATCTTTAGCGGCGCCATGGACTTTCGTTTTAATTTTAATGCTTGGAGGCGTTGTTCTCGTTTGATTTGGGTTAGGGTTTTAGCATCGCGATGAAGAGGAATTAATATCATCGTTGATATGTAGCCAAATATGGCAAGTAAAATAAGAACCAGCTTGAAACCAAAAGTATCGGCTAATACTGAACCCAGGTAGGCGCTGATAGCCGCCGAGACACCAATGGCAATATCTTCTAATGACCACTCATAGCCCGTTTTGCCGCGATCAATATGATCGGTAAAAAGAATCCGCCAAGCTGGCACGGCCATTGAATTGGCCATGCCGTAAATAAATTGGATTAAATATAAATGCCAGGGTTGATTTATCAATAAATAAAAAAGCGGAATAGAGGAAATGATGAAGGAGCCAATCACCACAAAATAAAACTCATCTCTCTCCCCATCGGTTCGGTCCATAAAACGGGAGAGGGGCACTGTGGACGAAACTCTAGCCAGCCAATAAAAAGTAGTCGCTAACCCTATGACTTTTAAACTACTGCCTTCAACACTTTTTAAAATAAAGACAGCAAAAATTGGCGCCAGCAGTCCAAAAGCAAAATTCAAAATAAAATCCGAGAGTACTAGGTGGCGGATAACACGATTGACCATGAGGCAATTATACCAAAAAACAAAACACCCATCGAGAAAGACTGCTGGGAACTAAGGCAGGGGCTCAACCGGCACAATGGGAAGGCCAAAGCCAGAATCATTATCATCACCTAACGGCAATAAATCCTGGGCTAGTACATGGAGAAAATCACGTGTCGCGGCCGCCGCATTTTCAGACGCAAATTGCCAATATTTAGCGGCAAGACCGGCAACAAAAGGAGATGACATCGAAGTTCCTGAAAGAATGGCGTAACCACCATTATTATAAGTCGATTCAATATTTTCACCCGGTGCGGCAAATTCAATATCGTGGTCCTCAACCACATATGGAGTAGTAGAAAGATTTATCCCACGTGAGCTCCATTCCGTGACCGCCTTGAGCGGGTTTATCGCTCCCACGGCCACCACACTGGAAATTGCAGCTGGATAATCAATGCTATCTAAGAAAGGACCATCATTACCGGCTGCGGCAATCGGTAATACGCCCTTACTGATAGCATAATTAATGGCATCAAATACCAATGGTATTTCGCTATCCGCTCCAAAACTCATATTAACAACATTAGCTTTTTCATCAGCTGCCATGCGCAATGCAGCGGCAATATCGTCTGAATAGCAAAGTCCGTTGTTACCACACACTTTATAAATCAGCAGTCTAGCTGCCGGCGCCACCCCATTTATTCCCAAGCCATCAGCCCCGGTATCAGCCGCGATAATCCCGGCAACATGAGTGCCATGGCCATTTTTGTCTTCACACTTACCATTGATAACCGGATTTCGGAAGTCGGAAAAATCTTTGCATTGCAAAATTCTTGCCTTAAGGTCGGGGTGAGAGGTTAAAATACCGGTATCAAGAACTGCTACTTTTACATTGTCACCGCCAGCGGTTTTATTCAAACTTGCATCGTTGTAAATAACTTCAATACCCCAGGGCGTTTGGTCGGACGGCACCGGTCTGATCACCTTTTTGCCCCGTGGGGGCGCCAGCACTTTTGGCGTGGCGGTGGGCGATTCAGTTGGGGCTAGGATTACAGATTCGACATTTTCGGCCGGTAAGATTTGTAAAACCTTGACTGGCTCGATTTCCAAACCTAACAAGCGATGGAATTTTACCTGGAAATCCGAAAGCTCGGTGGTGAAACCGTTTTCGAAGTTATGCCTGGCGCCAAGCGCATTTTTCCAGAATGATTTGGTTGATTTTACTAAATAGCGACCTTCGTCAGCCGAGACGTTAAAAGCAGGAATAAGGGTTATAAATGCGGCTAAAAGCAAAGGAAAAACCAAGTTTTTCTTAGTATTCATTAGATTTGTTCCATTATACCTTAATATCCCCCATTTAGACAACCACTTAGCTATCAACAACTCTAGACAACAATCCCAATGTCAGCCATAGTATCAAACTCCCCTGTTGCAGCGAAAATAAAAAATGATCAAAAAATCCTAACATAAGCACGGCAACGCCTAAAAATATAAAAGTATTTTTCGCGATTGCCGCTTCCCTCATTAAAAAGGCAATAAATCCAAGAAACGTAGCCAAGCCGACAATTCCAGTTTCGCTGGATAGCAATAAGTAAATATTATGAACCGGCTGGTAAAAGAATTGGGGATAGAATTTATATTTATTAATCAGGTTCGCCACAAATTGACCATAACCGATACCGAGAAACGGCGCTGATTTTGTTATATTGCCGGCAATATTATTAAACCAGATCCTTTGCGTAACCGTTTCCTCGCCAGCAGATATGCGAAGTCTCGAATTAACCTCTGGCCAATAAACTAAAGTGAATAATAATGTAGTAATTACCGTCAGGAAAACCAGTTTTTTAAGTTTGGCAAAGTGAGCTCGAAACAAAAACAGCAATATGGATGCCAACAAAAAGCCCAAACTGATTATTGTTCGAGAGTAAGTGGTATAAATGGCAATTAACATTACACTATATCCGGCTAACCACCACTTTTCACGAAATGCCTTCTCAAATCGAAAATAAAGATACCAGAAACAAAAAACACCGACTAGCAACCAGGCCGCTAAAACATTGGGATGAGGGAAAGTCCCGTAAGAACGCATCACTTTCTCCTCATCGACCAAAAACACAGCCACATTAGAAATCTCTGGACCGATATGACTTTCACCTAGAATTTTTAAACCAATATTCCCCTGTTTTAAATACTGGGTAATGGCAATTAAGGATTGGAAGAATGCCGAGGCGGAAATGACTATCGCAATATTTTTCAGATTAAGAAAATGCCCAGTGTTTGCTCGCAAGTAAATGAAAAATAATGCAAATTCAACTAACTTCGCGAATTTATAGATGGATAGTCCCTGGATGTGCGCGTTAAATATTGAAAAAAAGGCAGTTATTATGAATAGAAACAAACACCAAATGATTGGACTGGCCGAGGTGGGAAACATTTTAAACCATGGTCTAGAACGAATTGACAAATATCTTTTCAGCAAAAAAACCAATAACAAAACAAAAAGGATGTCGGTAAAATACAGGAAGGCTGCTGTCCATTCGTTAAATGGCCAAGTCCACTGATGGAAAATAAGTCTTAATTGAAACGGAATGCAAAAAATAAAAAAATAAAACGAGTGTTTTTCGACTTTAGAAAAATTCGTCATTTAATGAGAATGGTATAAACCGCTCCCAGCGCGAAAACCAGCATAATTAAGTACAGCGACCAATTGGGAATTCTTATAGAATATTCCGGCACTCGTTCGCCGCTTTTCTTTGCTTTTGCGTAAAGGAAGATCAGGAGAATAGAATGAATGCTTACCGCCACACCACCTACCAAACTGATAATATCAATAAAGTTCCTGATCCCCGACAAAAACAATAGATACGGAGGCACTAACGCAAAAAGCCAAACCGCTCGATTTTTAATCTTGAAATCCTCATCCAAAGATTCTTTCAAAGCGGTAGCGATATTTATAAAAATGGTCGTGGATGTCAGAAAACCAAGCACTGAACCAATGACGACAATTTTAGTTCCCAAAAAACCCAGCAGGCCAGAAATGGAATCGGGAGAAGTTATTTCACCAGAGATGCCAACGACTAAAAAAGTAAAAAGCAGGTACAAACCGGCCGGAATTAGCGTGCCGACCGAAATCGCTTTTTTTAGACTTCTTTCTTGACCAACCAATACTTCCCGCAAAAGCGGAATACCACTGTTACTTAAAGAGAACAGGATCACCCCAAAAGGCAAAAACCAAAAATCAGTCAGAGCGAACGAGTAATTTACAAGCTGGATATTATTAAAACCGACTGCCGCGATCAAACCCACGATCCCGCAAAAAATCAACATCATTAAAAAATCCAGTCTGGAAACAGTTTTTAGTCCAGCCAAGACCAGACTGGCGGCAAATATTAAAAACAACGTGCTAAAAATAACCGGGGAAAAATTTAGATAAAAAGACAGGATATTAGCCAAAAAATCGCCACTTATGATGATGATGGCGATCATCGCCCCATAAATGGCTACCCAGAAAATGAAGAGATTGATCCGGCGCGCCCAGGGACCGAGATATTTATTTACATAACCCACCATCTGATGCCTGTGGTGCGTACGCAGTATTACTTCTCCATAAAGCAGATTAGTCAAAAGCATGAGAGCCACCACAAGACCAAAAAACAATAAGCCGAAACTAAAGCCGGCTTTTTGAAACGCAAAGGGGATACCGTAAAAGCCGACGCCGATGGTTGAGGTAACAAGCATGGCTACGGCACGCCAAAATTTATTGACCTTCATATTGTCAATTATACCAGTTAAAATTCCAAAAAAGAAAAAGACTAGCCGTATAGAGGTTTTACAGTTTACAGGATAGGTTACAGGTTTGCAGTTTCGGGTTTACAGGGGCGCCCTGTAACACTGTAACAGGGCGCCCCTGTAAACTGTTTAGTTCTGGAAAGCTTATGCTTTGCCGTTTTTGAGGGCTACTTTGAGAACTTCGTCAATGTCCCTTACAAATCTGAATTTGAGATCTCTACGAATCTCGGCGGGGATATCATCTAGGTCTTTTTTATTGTCAAAAGGTAAAATTACGGTTTTAAGGCCAGCCCGATGAGCGGCTAATATCTTTTCTTTAACACCGCCGATTTCTAAAATCTTCCCCCGCAGCGTCACCTCGCCGGTCATGCATACATCCTTCCTTACCGGATTTTTAGTAAATAGCGAGATTATAGCTATCGCCATAGCAATACCAGCTGATGGTCCATCTTTAGGAATGGCTCCCGATGGCACATGGACGTGAATATCTTCCTTGTAAAAATCTTCTTTGATACCCAGTTTGGCGGCTTTTGATCTGGTATAACTTAAGGCCGCATGAACTGACTCCCTCATTACTTCGCCAAGGTGCCCGGTCAAAAGTAATTTGCCTCGTCCAGGCATTTTTGACGCCTCAATTGATAGCACTTCTCCACCAACCGGCGTCCAGGCCAGCCCGGTGGTAACACCGATTTCATCAGTTTTTTCCGCTTCCTGATGGCTGTATTTCACCGCGCCCAAATAGGAATGAATAGATTCGGGTAAAATAGCGATGATACCTCTTGTCTTTTTCTCAACAATTTTTCTGGTAATTTTTCGAATAATGGTAGCTAACTGACGTTCCAAATCCCGCACACCAGCTTCCCGGGTGTGTTTACGGATAATATCGGCTACAGCTAAATCATAGAACTTAATGGTTTTTTCCTTTAGACCATGCTCCTTAAAAATTTTTGGCAGTAAATACTTTTTCGCAATGTGCAGTTTTTCGGTCTCGGTATAGCCAGGAAACTCAATTAATTCCAAACGATCGCGTAAAGCCGGTGGAATGGTGTCAAGCATATTAGCTGTGGCAATAAACAAAGTATCTGACAAATCAAAAGGCACTTCTAAATAGTGGTCGGAGAAGGCAAAATTTTGCTCTGTATCAAGAGCCTCCAGGAGTGCCGCCGATGGATCGCCTCTGAAATCCATCCCAATTTTATCAATTTCATCCAACATAAATACCGGATTTCTCGTACCTACCTGATGAATACCCTGGACAATGCGCCCCGGCAAGGCACCCACATAGGTTCGACGATGGCCTCTAATTTCGGCCTCATCGCGCAGTCCACCTAAAGATACGCGGGCAAATTTTCTGCCCAGAGCGCGAGCGATGGATCGGCCAATGGAAGTTTTGCCCGTCCCCGGCGGACCCACAAAGCACAGAATAGGCCCTTTAATTTTACCTACCTGTTTTTGAACCGCCAGATATTCAACAATTCTTTCTTTCACTTTTTTTAGCCCATAGTGATCATCATTAAGTATTTTTTCGGCTTCTCTTAGATCAATTTTGCTGGTGGATTTTTTAGACCAGGGCAATTCCACTAGCCAATCCAGATAGGTTCTTAGATAAGAAACTTCGGGACTAAAGGAAGACATTTTTTCAAAGCGACTTAGCTCTTTGAGCGCTTTAGCTTCAGTATCTTTGGGCATGCCGGCAGCTTTAATTTTGGCTTGTAAAGTTTCGATCTCGCTTTTCTCGCTATCAAGGCCTAGCTCTTTTTCGATACTCTTCATCTGCTCGCGCAAGAACATTTCTTTCTGCATTTTGCCAAGCTGCTTTCTGGTTTCGCGCACTACTTTCTTTTCCGCCTCAATAATTTCTAATTCCCGGGAAATGAAAAAGTTAATTTTCTTCAGAGCATCAACCGCATCAAAAGTTTCCAGTATGTCCTGCTGATCCGAAAGTTCAAGATTTAGGTTTATGGCAATAAGATCCACAATCTGCTGGGCGTCTTTTATCTGGTCCAGAGCGTTAATCAGATCGGGAAATGCCGATGCCAGAGGTATGGTTCTCACCTCAAGCAACCTCTTAAACTCGTTTACTGTTGCTCTGACTAGAGCTTCGGTCTCAATGCTTTCAGCGGTCTGCGATTTCACAAGTTCAACTTTAGCCTTGAAAAAGGGATCGATTTGTGAAATCTCTTTGATTTTAACCCGGGCGATACCTTCGACATCGATTTTGGATGTGCCATCAGGTAAACGATGGATCTCAAATATGCGCCCCACCGTACCAACCCGAAAGAGATCTTTTTGATCCACATCATCATAAATATTTTTTTGCGCTACAAATACTACTAGCCGGTCCTGAGAAAGCGCGTAATCCAAGCTACCCATAGACTTGGATCTTTGGACCAATAGCGGAATGGCCACTCGCGGGAATAGGACTACATTTTTCAATGGAATCAGCGGCAATTCACCTTTGAATATTAAGTTGTTGTAATTAATTTCAGACATGTCAAAAAAGAAGTATGCCTATTATTTAGACGAATTCATTCACCAATCGGTTCAGCTACCTTTATATCTTCACGATCTCGCTCAATGAACATAATCAGCTTAGAAATAAGTTCTGACGGATCATTACTGAAAACAATTCTACCCGAATCGTGCTGATGGGGATCTTTGATGGTTTTCAAGAGGCTTTCAATTTCATCAGCCGCCCCTCCAGTACCAGTCAGCACGCCAATCGGCTTATTATCTTCCAGGGCGATGGTCCATTCATTCAATGTTCCAAAACCACCACAACCGATTATTACCGCATCAGCCGCTTTGGTTAAAATTAGGTTACGCCCCGAATACTCAAATCCAGTAAAGATAATAAAATCAAAAAAATCAGTAGGCAAACGATAGGTTTTAACGTGGGCGGCATAGGTCGAGGCCGGTGAGATACCCACTGAAATTCCGCCAACGCTTTTAGCACCTTTAGCAGCCGAATATGGAAATCCGGTAGTAGCGCCGGTGATTAATATGCCTCTCTGATTCACTATTTCTTGCCCGAGTTTATATGCCTTGTCATTGGCATCAGCGGCACAAAAACTAGTATCCGCCGCCCCAGATACCACAAACTTGTATTTCATAATATCTATATTAGCAAAAAATAGTAAAAAATCAATTTAATTCAAAGGCCTCATTTTCTAGGGGCGATACGGCATCCACCCCAATTTTTTCACGGATTAAATAGGCCAGGGTTTTGCTGGGCGTTTCTTCACCCTGAACCACAAAAACTTTTTTTAGTCGCTGATCAGAGTTTGCCTTTTCAACCCATTCCAAGAGACTTCTTTGGTCAGCATGCGAAGAATAGCTAGAGATATTTTCAATATGGCAATTTACGGGAACGGTTTGGCCAAAAATTGTTATCGCTTTGTCCCCTCGCTGGATATGGCGACCGCGGCTGCCATCTACCTGATAACCCACGAAAAGGATCGCATTTTTTGGATCTGGCAGATATCGCAGTTCATGATGCAAAATTCTTCCCCCATGGCTCATGCCCGATCCAGCAATAATGATTTTGGGCGGCGAAATATTATTAATTGATTTTGATTCTTCCACCGTGGGTGTCATTCTTAACCCGGGAAAATTGAAAATGTCGTCTCCGGAGTCAATCAGATACACCGCCGTTTTGTTAAAGTATTTAAAATGTTTTTTGTATACATCCGTAAGTTTGATCGCCAGGGGGCTGTCAATAAAAACGGGTATCGGCGGTATTTTTTTATTATTTATTAATTCGTTAAGTTCATATAATAATTCCTGGGTTCTCTCCATGGCAAAAGTAGGGATCATTAAAACACCTTGGCGGTCAATGGTTTCTTTAATTACTTTAATCAGTTTTTCTTTTCTTTTTTCCCTCTCCTCATGCACCCGGTCACCATAGGCCGATTCTATCACCAAATAATCTGCGTGTGAAATGAACTCCGTCGGCATGAGTAATGGTGTGGGTGGATTGCCCAAGTCACCGGAGAAAAAAATATTTCTACTAACGCCGGTCTCTCGCCAGGTCAACTGAATGATAGAAGACCCCAAAATATGACCCGCGTCATGAAAAACAACTTTGACTTCGGGAAATAAATTTATTTCCGTGTCGTAGTCAAATCCTTCAACTAATGCCAGCGCTTCCAAAACATCTTCTGCCTCAAAGAGCGGAGGGTGGTCCGAGCTTTTTGCCTCCTCGATAATTTTATTTAGACTGTCAGGTAAACTTACCGCCATAAGATCTTTGGTCGCGGATGTCGCATAAATTTTCCCCCTAAAGCCATCTTTATATAATTTTGGCACTCGGCCAATATGATCAGTATGGCTATGAGTCAGCAGGACATAATTAATATCTGAAGGCCGATACCTAAATGTTTCGTAATTTAAATCTTCGGCATATTTCCTGCCCTGAAATAAACCGCAATCAACTAAAACTTTTATTTCCCCATGCTCCAATAGGTAATTGGAGCCGGTAACCCATCTTGCACCACCAAAAAAAGATATTTTCATGATTCACTAGGATTTACGCGTAAGTCCTAATTATATCACTGAGACAAGCAAATAGCCGACAATACTGGCAGCCGCAATGGGCGGCAACGCTGCCATTGGCCTTCTAATTTTTTGATTAGCGAAAAGAAGGCCCATAATGAATAGCCCGACGGCGGAAAAAACAACTACTACGGCGGCATGCCAGAGCGAAATTCGAACCAACGCGGCAGCCAGAATCAGGGGCAGAATAACGTCTCCAGATCCTAAAATCATGAACTGTTCTCCCGGCACGACGGTTTTCATACTGCTCATAAGACCTCTTACTTGGGCAGGCACTACGAAACCAAATATGGCCTTGGCCCGTATCATAATTTCGGCCAATTTGATCATATGACCAGTTTTATAAACCGCCACAATATCATAAAACGATAGGATAACAAGGATAATTACCGCCGTTATAGGAGTAACAGAAACACCAAGCAATGCACCAATGCTGGCCAGAGTAATAATCATGATTAGATTTTGAATTAAAACTAACTGAACGATCCAGAAAAAAACTACCACCGCCAGCGCCAGTATGGTTGAGTTAAGACTATTAAACCAAAAACTAAAAAACAGCTGAACCATAGTAAAAATGATCAGCGTCAAAAATAAACGGAAGACAAAAGAACCAAAGCGTGGAAAGCGTGAGGTAATGAAAAAAAATACTCCGGCCACCAAAACGATCATTGCCACGTGGTAAAAAGAAAAATCGTTGACGTCTTGTATGGTCTGCCCGCCAAATTCTGGCAAAATTCTAACCGCCAAATAAATACCCAGAACTTGGGTGGCTAAAAAGAGAATCAGAACCTTGCCAAAAAAAGATAAATTCCCGAGTTTATTCATAGTTGTTTCCACGGCCGGCTGGGATAGTTTTCGAGAATAAATTTAAACTTATTCATATCAACCGGAACAGGAATATTGTTTTCGGCTGCCCATTGATCAATTAATATGCGTTCATTATGACCAATCACCCTCGATTGAATTCCAGTGGAACTTAGAACTTCCAACTCGCTGTTAAAGTTTTTGTTAGCTATCAATAATAAACTGGTCACAAAACCAGCGAAGAGCAGAATTATTGTTGAACCCATTAAAGACTCGACTCTGAAGGTCAGTGGATTTTTCATTTGCCCTAAGGCCGCACAATGACCGTACCTCTTTCATTTTTATTAAATTTGTTGTGGTATCCGAACACTCCCTGCCTAGTAAAAGTATAGGCGAAAGAGCTGGTAGGCGGAATGTCGCCAATACTGTCAAACCCCGGAAGATTTGGGGAATCATCGGTTTCGTCAGAAGAAATATGGATGGGGTCGTCGCTATCGTTTTGAAATTTAATAGTGTCACTCACGTGAATTCTTATATTAGTCGGGCTGAAAACACCCAGATTATAAAATACTGTATAAATCCTGGCCTGCCTGCTTGTTGACCTATTATTAATTGTAGCATTATTTATATTCCCTAAATCAGGATTCTGTTTGGTGAAATAAACTAAGGCTCCTCCAAAAAGAACCAGTACAAAAATCACTAACAACCATATTCTGCCTTCCGGTTGGAATTCACCATCTTGAGCCATGTTGAAATCATATCATACACTTACGATCTTTTAAATTCAACAAAAAAACGGCTAGCACCGCTCACTCGCCAAATACAGTATTCGACGAGATATAAACTAATTAGAAGTTATCCAAAGGGACATCATCTAATTATTTCTTAACCTCGCAAAATATTGAGTACTGCCTGCCTATCTGACCAGGAAACGTTTCTGCCACCACCCACAGCAATGCTGGTTTCTGATCCTTTACCAGTAATCACTACGATATCATTAGCCGATGCGTCCGTTAAGGCAACCTTAATTGCCTCTCCCCTGTCTAGAATCCTTGAAACTTTTAAACTTTTAAACTTATCCCCTATTCCCTTTTCGACTTGATTCAATATTTCTTCCGGATCCTCATCATAAGGATCCTCATTAGTTAGAATAATTTCATCACAATACTGGCCAGCTATTCTCCCAAACTCCGGCCGCTTCCATTTATCGCGGCCACCACCCGCCGCACCCAATACGCAAATTAGCTTAGGGCTAAGAGCCCGGGGATTAGAGTTGACAACTCTCTGTTCTTGGCTCCCCGTTCCGTGCTCCGTGCCCTTCGCTTCTTTGAAAGTGCCATAAACTGCCTCGAGCGAGTCCGGTGTATGAGCATAATCAATTATTACTTTAAACTTTAAACCCTTAAACTCTGCCTCTATTACCTCCATTCTGCCTGGGATTGAATCAATTGAGTTAAGCGTCTGAACTGCCTTATTCATGTCTAACCTGTAGGTATCGGCCACACTAAGAGCGGCCAAGGCATTATAAATATTAAAGTCCCCCAGCAATTTTAAATTTAGGTGGTAGCGTGCGGGGTTAATTAAACCGTGCTGACCATAAGTAATTTTAATACTGGCCGGGAAATCTGAAAATTTTTCAAAATAAGGGTCGTCATGGTTAAGGATATGGATATGTTTGGTTTTTTCAAAAAGTTTCTGTTTGGCTCTGAGATAGTTATCAAAACCACCATGACTTTCCAAATGTTCCCGGTGCAGATTCGTAAACACGGCGCCATCGACGGCAACACCGGCCAGACGATGCTGGGCCAGCCCCTCGGAAGTGACTTCCAAAACCACAAACTCCGCGCCCGCCTTTTTTGCCTGCCATAAAAATTTCTGGAGCCTGGTCCGGCCGGGCATGGTCATTTTTAAAGTATTGGGCCATTCTTTATCTAAAATTTTGTAACCGAGCGAACCGATAGCAGCCACTTTCTCGCCCGCATTTTCCAGAATCCTAGTAATCATATATACAGTAGTTGATTTTCCTTTAGTCCCCGTCACACCAATAATTTTTAAGGATCTCGAGGGAAAGCCATATGCCAGTGCGCCAAGCATTGAAAGTAATAAATGATAAACCGGCGCCAGGAAATTGAAAATAGGCGTGGGAATAATCTTTTTAACGGTTCTTAAAAATTTATCAATAAAACCTTCATTAAACATGGGGTAAATAATTGATTCGGGTATCAGTGAACTGGTTTGGGTATAGCTGAAAAACACTATCATTTTACCACGATCGTGGTAAAATGATAGTGATGGAAATTCAATTTACCGGCGCAATTTTCTGGTCATCTGATAAACTCGATACCAAAATTCAGAAATCGGCAGATCGAACGAACCCGGGTATTCAACTATCCGACCACCCCAACCGAGTTTAAATCGGCTTACCCCTGGCCAGTTCTGCGTATCAATTCCCCACCAGTCATAACTCTTTAAACCCTTAGACTTTAAACTTTTTATTATGTCCCAATGCAGCATATATGGCGCCATGTATTTACGATAATCATAGTCCGAAGCTCCATGGAGATAATAGGCATTTCGGCCATCATTCAAAATGATGGCGCCGGCTACCGGTTTGTTTTCAAACCAAGCCAGCATTAAGTTTGTTTCAATTTCGCCTTCGAGTGTAAAGGAATCGAGCAGTTTTTTATAGTATTTCTCTTCGTGGGTGTAGAACTGGTCACGTCGCGAGGTTTTTTTTAATAACATCCAAAAAAAATCTGCATCGTGACTCGGTTTGATTTTCACACCGTATTTCTCGGCTACTTTAATATTATATCTGGTCTTGTGATGCATCATGTTCAAAAGTTCCTCCTCAGTCTGATTCATATCAATGATCACTGTTTTTCGGGGCTGAATTTCTTTTTTGGACACTTTAAACTTATTCTCCATAAATAGTTGCGCAACATGATCGATGGTGGGCTCGATTTTGATGTAAATTGCTTTTTCTTTTTGGGCCAGAGCTTGCAAATAATTGATGAATCTCGCCATCGGATTTTTAAAACCGCCGAATATCTGCGTGGTATTAAGGTCTGGGCCGTGGGGAATATACAGATAACTTTTTCCAAAAGGCAAGGGGTATTTAAATACTATTGCCTTGATATTATCTTCGCTATACTCGAAGAAAGGTCTACCCAGTGACTCCTGAAATTTTGCCCATGGTTTGGATTGGAGAAAAGACATCAAAATTTAGAAATTCATTTTCTGGCAAGTATTTTTAATGCCGCTTTGATCTTATCTTCCGATGATTTCAAATTGGCGGCAATGGATTTGATGGCATCGCGGGCCTGATATTGAGAATAACCAAGAGCCACCAAGGCTTCTACTGCTTCAGAATCAGTACCTAATTCTCGGCCGGCATCCGCACCCAAATCAACGGTAGCGATTTTGGTTTTCAGTTCTAAAATAAGCCGTTGAGCAGTCTTGGGTCCAATACCGGCAACTTTATGCAAAAAAACCTCATCGCCTCGAATAATGCCGAGCTGTAACTGCTGTAAATCAGCTGAAGTCAGAATGGCCTGCGCTGATTTTGGACCAATCCCGGAGATGGATGTAAGCAGTTCGAAAAAATTTAACTCTTCCGGCGTTAGGAAACCATAGAGCTCAATATTGCCGTCCCGCGGATTCATGGAATAGTGAGTGTAGAGCTTGATCGCCTCGCCCGTTTTTGCTATGCTATTCAGACTCTTTTCTGGCATGGTCACCCGATAACCCACCCCATTAACATCCACAATAATATTGCGCCCTGAAATAGCTTGAACCGTACCGGAAATGTAACCAATCATAGTTAAATCCTAGCTCTTTTGAGAAAGTTTATCAAATAAAAAAGCCTCGCTTTCACGAGGCGCGGAAACTACGCCAGTTTTCGACGGTTCTTATTGATAGATGGACCGCGAAAACCAAAACTACAATACAAAATAGAATTCGACTAGCAATTTTCCACAAAGGAACGTCAACATCAGAAAAAGCTGCCACGGCTACCATCACTCCAAGAATGGTCAGTCCCAATGACAATACCAGCGACCCCAAAAAGAGTAAGAAAAACCTAATACTACGACTACATGTCATAAATCACCCTCCCCACGATTTATACAGTAAAACCACAAAATGTTCAAGTTAGCCGCAAAATTTGATCCGACCGGTGATCAACCCCAGGCGATCGAGAAATTAACCATGGGAATTGAACATAGCCTGAAACACCAGACGCTTTTGGGGGTGACGGGTTCGGGTAAAACATTCACAATCGCTAATGTCATCCGGAATATTGGCAAGCCGACCTTGGTTATTTCCCATAACAAAACTCTGGCGGCTCAACTTTATCAGGAATTTAAAGAATTTTTTCCAAAAAACTCTGTCCATTATTTTGTCAGTTATTACGACTACTACCAGCCGGAAGCTTATATCCCTCACACTGATACCTATATTGAAAAGAGTGCCAAGATAAATGAAGAAATTGATCGCCTGCGACACGCAGCCACCCAAGCCTTGCTCACTCGAGACGATATTATTATCGTCTCTTCCGTATCATGCATTTACAATCTTGGTTCGCCGGAAGATTACCAGAAATTAAGTTTAAGAGTATTCGAGGGACAGAAAATTACTGCACATGAATTAGTTCAGTCGCTTACGCGCCTGCAATACGTCCGGGATATTGAGTTAAAAAGAGGCGCCTTTCGAAAAACCCGTGATGAAATCGAAATTGTTTCATCATCCGGCGATAGAATTATAAAACTCAAAATTGGCTCTAACAAAATAGCTAAAATATTTATGGCCGATAGTATTAATCTTGACACCGTCCTGTACAAAGAACCGAGATTTGAGAAAATAATTGAAACCCGGATATTCCCGGCAAAGTATTGGATCGCCACGGTTGATAAAACTGACCTGGCGATTACCAACATTAAGGCCGAGCTTCAGCAGCATTTAAAATACCTGAATAAACACGGTTATATTACCGAAGCGGAAAGGCTCAAGTCTCGCACCGAAGAAGATCTCCGTTCAATTAAACAGGTCGGTTATTGCCCGGGAATTGAGAATTACTCAAGGCATTTTGATTTTCGCGAGGCGGGGGATTCACCGTTTACGCTTATAGATTTTTTCAAAACCAAAGGAGAATTTCTAACGATTATTGATGAATCACATTTAACGATCCCGCAAATTTTTGGTATGCACGGCGGCGACTATTCTCGCAAAATCACTTTGGTTGAACATGGTTTTAGACTGCCTTCGGCCTTAGACAATCGCCCTTTGCGCTTTGCTGAATTTGATAAGAACATTGGACAAAGGATATATATTTCGGCCACCCCTAAACAATACGAATTAAAAAAATCTGGCAAAAAAGGAATAGCCGAGCAATTGGTCCGACCCACCGGTTTGATTGATCCAACGATTGAGGTCCGACCAACAAAGAATCAGGTGCCTCACCTGATCGGCGAGATCAAAAAAAGAGTTGAACAAAGCCAGAGAGTTTTGATCACTACCCTCACTAAGCGCATGGCTGAAGATTTAACTGATTATCTCTTAGAGGCCGGGGTTAAAGTCAATTATATCCATTCTGAAATTAAGACGCTGGAGCGACTGGAAATTATCCACGATCTGCGCTTGGGAACATATGATGTCATCGTGGGCGTAAATTTATTGAGAGAAGGCTTGGATCTGCCGGAGGTATCGCTGGTGGCGATTCTGGATGCGGATAAGGAAGGTTTTTTGCGCAATGCTACCACTCTAATTCAGACCATGGGCAGAGCGGCTAGGCATATAAACGGTCATGTGATTATGTATGCTGACAAAGTGACGCGCTCAATGACGAATGCCATCAGGGAAACCGACCGGCGCCGAAAAATTCAGGAAGAATATAATCAGAAACATAATATCACTCCGGAAACCATTAGCAAAGAAATTAAAAAGTATGATTTGCCCTCTTCAAAACAAAAGACAAAGATTGCTCGCTGGTATAGCTATGACCATATTGAAAAAGGGGATCTGGAGAAAATGCCCATGGATAAGAGAATTGAATATCTGACCAAAGAGATGCAAAGAGCGGTAAAAGAACTCCAATTTGAAAAAGCGCTTGTTTTAAGAGAGGAAATTCAGAGGCTTAAGAAACAAGCCCCTTGACCGGCAAAACCTAGATTTACCTAGGTAGTCGCTTGGCGGCCGGACCTAATAACTCCCCCAATACCTAGGAGAGGGTGGGGTGGGATGAATATACAACACCTCGTTTCAGCCCTTTCAGCCGATTCAAAAGAATCGGCTTTTCTATTATTTTCTATGAACTGGACTAGGCCTAGACGGCTTGTCACTTTGCTGTTAATATTTGAGAACTAATACGTATTAATATGCCCATAACAAAATCGGCCAAAAAGGCACTAAGACAATCAGCCACCCGAAAAGCGAGAAATATAATCCGGAAGAATAAGTATCGGGGTTTGGTTAAGGAATTTCGCGTGGCCATCAGTGGCAAAGAATTCGATAAAGCCAAACAACTTTTATCGCGAGTTTACCAAGCGCTTGATAAAACCGCTAAGGTCGGCACCATCAAAAAAAACAAGGCCAGCCGGCTTAAGTCTCGCCTTGCCCACGCCTTACCTCGATAAAGCTATCCCCCCACTTTCAGAGAAGTACCAGAAAGTGGGGAATAGTTTTTATCCGTGCCTAGCCATATTGGTAGCAATGCCCAGTGAAGCCAAAATAGCCACCAGCGACGAACTGCCAAAACTGAAAAAAGGCAGCGGCACGCCAGTTAGTGGGATGAGGTTTAAGATGGCGCCGATATTTACAAACGCTTGGGCTATGATCCAAACCGCCACCCCAAGGACATATAATTTGGCGAACTGATCTCTCGCATTATTTGCTATCTTGACGAGAGTTAGCATTAATACCAAAAATAAACCCAGGACCACGGCGCCTCCCACAAAACCCATTTCCTCAACAATGACGGCAAAGATTGAGTCGCCCACGGGTTCCGGCAAATAGTTAATTTTTTGTTTGCTTTGGCCATAACCAAGACCGAAGATACCGCCTGAGCCGACGCCCAAGAGCGCCTGATTAATATGATATGAAGCTCCTTGTTGATCGACGGACGGATTAAGATACGTTTTAATGCGATTAAAACGATACGGTTCGAGAGAAAGGGCAGCCAAGACCAAACCAAATGCTAAAAAGAAAATCATTATATGTGCCGGCTTGGCTCCAGCAAAAAAATACAACGACATCGAGATCAATGTGATTAAAGCCAGTGTCTTAATATCCGGCTGAAGAATAAGTAACAATCCAACAAAGCCGAGCACTAGCAAAAAAGGTACTACCGAATATGCCCAATGACCCGAAATATGGCTGTCCCGGCGGCTAAACCAGGCCGCCAGATAAAGAATTATGGCTAGCTTTAAAAA
>ERZ1292623.1046-Hain-H51-01um-R1-1046-length-27633-cov-7_pt1 | contig 27633 bp, 27 predicted proteins | sample MGYA00564398_ERZ1292623 | MGnify/ENA primary metagenome ERZ1292623 (study PRJEB36523, sample SAMEA6512633) | groundwater metagenome | collected 2019-01-07 | study: AquaDiva: Metagenomics assemblies of 32 groundwater samples | reverse complement strand
GGAGGTGAGGGGAAGGTGCTTAAAAGGGTTTTGTTTTGTTTCATGCTTCTTGTGATTCTGTCTGGCTGCGGTAGCGGGGGAGGCGGCGGAGCCGGAGGAAGCACATCATCAACAGGAAGCACAACCTGTGTGTGGGATAATTCAGCATCTACATGGGATAACTGCACATGGGGGCCATAAAGGTAGTTATAAGTCATAAGTCTTAAGATTACTTTAATATTAATATCTAACATAGTATTTAGGGGGGAGATAAAAATGAAATGCTTAAAGGTAAAAAGATTTTCTTTCGGGCAGATTGTTGGCCTGTTGACAGTAGTATTTTTTGGAATCACTGTGATTGGCTATGCAGTAACAATACCCAATAGATTTACTGGTGGCAATACTATCAGTGCAACTCAAATGAATGCCAATTTTGATGCTGTGAAAACTGCGATAGATGCGCTGGAAGCAAGTAGAACAAAATATTATAGCCTATCCATGTGGGCAGCCCAAAAATCCGCTCGGTCAGATTTTCAGGGTGTTATTGACAGCACCTCAGGGTTATATTATAGCAGTGGCTCCAATTTTCTTGATATTCCTATTCACTTGCCCTATGGTGCAAATATTGAGGAGATTGAGGCCTATGTCTACGATACTAATGTTACTTCTAACATTGAAGTCCGTCTTTATCAAGGCACATTAAATAATACAACAAGTGTGGGACTTGGTAGCGTAGCATCTTCTGGAAGCGCTGGTGCACAAACCTTGACTTACACGCTGCCAACACCACAGCAAGTTGCTAATAACTCTGCTGGCTTTTTTATACAAATAATTTATGGAACTACTGCTGGTGATACATCGGTTGGAATCTATGGCGTCCGCGTTAAATATTCTTTAACATTATAACTAAAGACTCCCGGCTACAGATTGGGGAATGGTTTAACTGCCCTTTATGTTCCCCGCTGACCTTTCACAATTTTATTGTTGCTAAAAAAATCTTTATGCCAAAAAGCCCCTTTCAAGGGGCTTTTTGTTTTTCTTTCTTTTGCAGCCTTTTTTCAATTTGAGTCTTTAATTTATAGAGTAGCAGAGGTGTTGGGTTTATGCAGCGTACACTTCCTCATGAGCCAGTCTCTTTGCTGCATACAGAAGCGCTGCCATTATATCCTCATCAGTGAGAAATGGATAATCTTTTTTAAGTTCCTCTCTCGTCTCCCCATATGCGATCTTTTCAACAATTATCTCTATCGTCAGCCTTGTCCCCTTGATTACAGGTTTCCCAAGCATTATCTTAGGGTCAATAACTATCCGTTTAAGAAGGTTTTTTTCTGTCATTTTATATCCTCCATAGAAACAAATCTTATTTTCTCTTTTGTTATTACTGTAAAATGATTTAAAAGCTTATCACTGTAATTCTGTAAAAGCTTTTTAAATAGTTTAACCTTATCCTCTGCTTTTTGTCCTTTCACTCTGATTAAGATTATTCCTGTTGAAAGTTTTCTTTGTAAAAAAGTTATCTCGCCAAAGTCCTTGTCATTTGTTATAAATATTCTTTTTTCTGCAATTGCCAGATTTAACAGATCCTCATCAAGCATCTTGCAATTATAATCAGGAATCCATTTTATATCATATCCAACGTCAGCCAGATAATCAACTATTGCTTTTTCTACATTTACATCAGCAATAAACTTAATGGTTGTCATTAATTTCAAATTATATCAGATTTTTTGTTTGTTAACTATAAAAAATGCGTGTCTTCATATATTCAATGGAATGGGGATTTATTGTAAGGCAAACTATATATTATATATTTAAAAAATAGCGCCACAAATTATGCGCAGCAAGCTACTATTAAATGTTTCAATAGATACTACTGCTGCTATGGCAGGAAGTGTTCTTCAGGTCTCTTTTACCGCCCTTTATGTGCCACAAACTCCCTTCCATAGATTTTATTTTTATTGCAATATTAAGAAAAATGAGCAATAATATAAAGTTATTTAAGCAAGGACAGCTAAAAAGGAGATATTTTTTGGAGCGGACTCGGCACAATGAAAAAACCATAATCGCAGTAGAAGGCGTACCTTTTATACTGATTGCTGCGTTTTTGTCGCTTATCGCCTATTTCACCGGCTTTACAATAGTAGCTATATTATTGGGCATTATCACCATTTTTATTGTCTGGTTTTTTAGAAACCCTGAAAGGGCTGTACCAAAGGGAAGGGGCTTAATAGTAGCGCCTGCTGACGGCAGGATTATTGAGATAAAAGAGGTTGAGGAGAGAAGGTATATAAAAGAGAAGTGTTTGAAGGTCAGCATCTTTATGAATATCTTTGATGTGCATGTAAACAGGGTGCCGTATCCCGGAACCATAACAGGCGTCTTTTATAATAAGGGGAAATTTATGGCTGCTGACAAGGAAATGGCATCCCTTGCGAATGAGCATAATGCAGTGCTTTTATCAACCCCTGAAGGCAAGAAAATCCTTTTTATTCAAATAGCAGGACTGATTGCAAGGAGAATTGCCTGCTGGGTTAAAAGGGGCGATGAGGTTGAAAGGGGACAGAGATTCGGCTTGATAAGATTCGGCTCAAGGGTTGACATATACCTGCCTCTTGGGGTAAAATTAAGGGTATTCGTTGGTAATAAGACCATAGCTGGGGTAACCATTTTGGGGGTGATAGAATGAGGGAAAAGGCAAGAAAAGGGATATATATTATCCCAAATCTCTTTACCACTGCAAATATGTTCAGCGGTTTTTATGCGATTATTGCAACATTTAATGAGGACTATTTCATTGCAGCAATTGCAATACTGATTGCAACAATATTTGACAACTTAGACGGCAAGGTAGCAAGGCTTACAAAGGCAACAAGCAGGTTTGGCGTAGAATATGATTCTTTGGCAGACCTTATCTCATTTGGTTTAGCGCCTGGTTTATTAGCCTTCTCATGGGCGCTGAATGCATACGGCCGTATAGGATGGGTTGCTGCATTTTTGTTTGTTGCGTGCGGAGCATTAAGGCTTGCAAGGTTTAATGTGCTTGTTGGCACTGTTGACAGCAAATATTTTTTAGGGCTTCCAATACCAGCAGCAGCGAGCCTTGTGGCAACTACCATATTATTAGACCAGCACTTCCTCGGCATGGACAAGGCAATAATAAGGCCCCTTGTTATATTGATAATGACGTATACGCTTGCCTTTTTAATGGTAAGTAATATAAAATACAGGAGCTTTAAGGAATTCAATCTAAGAGAGAGAAAACCATTCAGGGTTCTTGTTGCTGCTGTTCTTATATTGGTTCTTTTTGCTGCAGAGCCGTATCTGATGCTATTTTTGTTCTTTGCAGTTTATGCAGCATCTGGTATAATTGAGTTGGTACTCTCTCCTGTATTAAAAGCCTCGGCAGCAAAGCAGCAGAAGACAGAGGAAGAAGAGGATTTAGAGGATAGAGAGATTATCTTAAATAAAGAAAAGTAGGGGTTCAAAATTTTGAACCCCTACTAAAGGCAATGACGAGGAGCAGTAGGCATTTTTTGACTTGAAGAGAGCTGATGATTGGTGCGAATCAGCAGTCAGAAATGCTGAACTCGCCTCTGAGCCGCAGATGCGAAAGGCAATATGCCAAGTAGAGTCTGCCGTGAGCCTGCGTTAAGGGCTGAAAACAAGGGCCTTCACAAGAAGGCTGAAGAAGGGTGGCACCACGGGAGCATAAAGCCCTCGTCCCTTTTCCTGTCTGTTGACAGGCAAGAGGGATTGAGGGTTTTTTTATTTTTGAGGAGGAACGATGACACGCATTATAAAAATCTTTGACACCACACTCCGCGACGGCGAGCAGTGTCCGGGTGCAAGCATGAATAAGATGGAGAAGCTCACTGTGGCAAAACAGCTCGTCAGGCTGAATGTGGATATAATAGAGGCAGGGTTTCCAATTGCGTCGCCTGATGACTTTGATGCAGTGTCGCTGATCGCAGCGGAGATAAAAGGACCCGTTATTGCCGGACTTGCACGGACAAGGAGAGAAGATATTGAACGCGCAGCAGAGGCGCTTAAATTTGCGGAGAGGCGGAGGATACATACCTTCATCGCCACATCTGAACTTCACATGAAATATAAACTAAAAATGGAGAAGGAAGATGTGCTTAATGCAGCAGTAGAGGCAGTAAAGTTTGCAAGGGGATTTACAGATGATGTCCAGTTCTCTGCAGAGGATGCAACAAGGAGCGATATAGATTTTCTATGCAGGGTTGTAGAGGCAGTTGTTAAGGCAGGCGCAACTACTATAAATATCCCTGATACAGTAGGCTATGCTGTGCCGCAGGAATTCGGCGAGATGATTAAGACAATAAAAGGGCGCGTGCCGAATATTGACAAGGTGGATATAAGCGTACATTGCCATAATGACCTTGGTTTGGGTGTGGCAAATTCGCTGTCAGGCGTATTGAATGGCGCAGTTCAGGTGGAATGCACTATTAATGGAATTGGGGAGAGGGCTGGAAATGCCTCAATGGAAGAGGTAGCAATGGCGCTTCGCACAAGAAAAAATTTTTTTGATGCAGAGACAAGGATAAACACAGAGGAAATAATAAAGGCGAGCAGGCTTGTAAGCAATATTACCGGGATTGTTGTTCAGCCAAACAAGGCGATTGTCGGCGCAAATGCCTTTGCCCATGAGGCAGGCATACATCAGGACGGCATTTTAAAGAATAAGAGGACATACGAAATAATGACCCCAGAATCAGTCGGCCTGACGCACCACAAGCTTGTCCTTGGCAAACACTCTGGCAGGCATGCGTTTAAGAATAAATTGACGGAGATGGGCTATGAGCTTTCTGAAGACGATTTGAATAAGGCCTTTGAAAGGTTCAAGAGGCTTGCAGACCAGAAAAAGGAGCTCTTTGAAGAAGACCTTGAGGCGATTGTTGCAGAGGAGATATACAGGATACCCGAAACCTATCAGTTAACCCATCTTAACATTGCAAGCGGAACAAAGACAAAACCAAAGGCAAAGGTGAAGATGAAAAAGGACAGTAAAATTGTAGCCAAGGAAGGCACTGGAGACGGACCTGTTGATGCAACATATAAGACAATATCTGCTATTACAAAAACAAAGAGCAAATTGTTAAACTATGCTGTAAAGGCAATTACAGGCGGGACAGATGCGCTCGGTGAGGTTACTGTTCACCTTGAAGAGGATGGAAGAAGGGTTTTTGGAAGCGGCTCTGATACAGATATAATTGTCGCCAGCGCAAAGGCATATATAAATGCCTTAAACAAGCTGGCGTATCTGAAAAAAGCAAAAAAAATGAAAAAGACAAAGGGCTTGATTTGAAGTAATAGTTTGTGTATACTTTGCAGATTATTTAATTTTGCAGGGGCGAACATAGGTGTTCGCCCTTAATTAGGGCAGACACAGGGGTCTGCCCCTACAAAAACAGGAAATAACCATGAAAATGACCATAACAGAAAAGATACTCGCTGCCCACTGCGGAAAGGATGCAGTTACACCCGGTGAGCTTATCAACTGCAAGGTGGATATTGTCCTTGCAAATGATATTACTGCGCCTATTGCAATAAAGGAATTTAGAAAGGCAGGGGCAAAGAAGGTATTTGACAAGGACAGGATTGCGCTTGTGCCTGACCACTTTGCGCCGAATAAGGATATACAATCTGCTGAGCAGACAAAGATGCTCAGGGAATTTGCCAAAGAACACAATCTCTCTTTATATTTTGAAGTAGGCAGGATGGGTGTTGAGCATGCACTTTTACCAGAGCAGGGCATAGTCGGTCCAGGCGATGTTGTAATCGGCGCTGACAGCCATACATGCACTTATGGCGGACTTGGCGCTTTCTCAACAGGTGTTGGAAGCACAGATGTCGCTGCTGCAATGATTACAGGAGAGATATGGTTCAAGGCGCCAGAGTCCATGAAGTTTATCTATCGCGGTAAATTGAACAAATGGGTAAGCGGCAAGGACTTGATTCTTTATACAATCGGCGACATTGGTGTTGATGGCGCCCTGTATCGTGCAATGGAGCTTACGGGAGAGGTTATTGAAAACATGGGAATGGCTGGAAGGCTTACCATGTGCAACATGGCAATAGAGGCTGGCGCAAAGAACGGTATTATTGCGCCTGATAAGATTACAGAGGAATATGTTAAAGGCAGGGCAAAGAGGCCATATAAATTTTATCAGAGCGATAAAGATGCAAAATATGTGGATATAAGAGAATACGACTGCAATAAGATTGAGCCAGTTGTTGCATGTCCTCATCTTCCTGAGAATACAAAGTTTGTGAGTGAATTAAATCATGTAACTATTGATCAGGTCTTTATCGGCTCATGCACAAACGGAAGGATTGAAGACTTAAGAGAGGCAGCATCTGTAATAAAAGGCAAGAAGGTTGCGCCTTATGTAAGGATGATTGTAATACCTGCAACGCAGGAGGTATACAGGCAGGCAATGAAGGAGGGATTGTTTGATATCTTCCTTGACGCCGATGCATCTATCTCCACACCGACATGCGGGCCATGCCTTGGAGGACACATGGGCGTACTTGCAAAAGGCGAGAGGGCAATTGCAACATCCAACAGAAACTTTGTCGGCAGGATGGGGCATCCAGAGAGCGAGGTATATCTTTCAAACCCTGCTGTTGCAGCAGCATCCGCAGTGCTTGGGAGGATAGGCAGCCCTGAGGAACTTAGTTAATAGTGATTAACAAAGGAGGTTTATATGCAAACCTTAGAGCAAATAGCGTCAATCCTCAATGAAGACCCTAATGAAATTGAAAGGGAGGGGATTAAGGCGTATTTGAAACAGCGGCTAAGGGATATTGATGTTGAGATATATAAGATAGTAAAAAAATATGGTATAAAAGATATCTTTGATATGGACGAAAAATTAAAGGAAGGCAAGTTTGAGGAAGAGAATGTCCGCGAGGATTATCAGAGGTTAGACCATCTGGAATTTGAAAGGGATAAGATAAAAGAAGCGCTGGAGAAGTTTTAGTGGCAGACTATGCTATCTTCAAACGGCTTATTGAAATAGAATATTCAGAAATTGTGGAATTTTCCTCTGTGCTTCAGGATAAGCTCAGGATATATCTTAGAGATAATTCTGTTGCAGATATATGGTTTTCCAAGAAAATAGTAGGCCGCTACTCTTTTCATTGGGAAAGAACAGGCAATAACCCCAAGATATTCAGACATGATAATATACCGCATCCGAGGTGGAAGGGTGTTGCAACATTTCCGAAACACTTTCACAATGGCTTACAGGATAGAGTTGTAGAAAGTAGTATAAGTGAAGACCCAATCACAGCGACACGGGAATTTATGGATTTTATTAAAAAACAGATGAAGTGAGGGATGCTAATTGAAAGAAGACAAGAATGCAAATGTAGATTTAAAAGGTCGCGCTTGGAAATTCGGAAGCGATATAGATACTGATGCAATAATACCTGCAAGATATCTGAACACATCAGATCCTTCTGAGCTTGCAAAGCACTGCATGGAGGATGCTGATAAGGATTTTGCAAAAAAGATTAAAAAGGGCGATATCATTGTTGCAGACAAAAACTTTGGATGCGGCTCATCAAGAGAACATGCGCCAATATCAATAAAGGCATGCGGCATCTCATGCGTTATTGCAAAATCCTTTGCAAGGATATTTTACAGAAATGCCTTTAACATAGGACTCCCAATATTAGAATCGCCAGAGGCATCTGAAAAGATAAAACAGGGCGATGAGATTGAGGTTGATATAGAAAAAGGGATTATAAGAAATCTTACAAAAAAAGAGGATTATAAAGTCAATCCAATACCAGCCTTTATGCAGGAGCTTATTAATGCAGGAGGGTTGATGGAGTGGGTAAAGAAGAAGGTAAAAATTTAAAACGCAAAATTTAGGAAGGAGAAGTAGTAATGTCAGTAACACACAAGATTGCAGTGCTGCCGGGTGATGGAACAGGGCCAGAAGTCGTTGCAGAGGGCATTAAGGTATTAAAGACTGCTGCTGCAAAAAGAGGATTTAAGATTGATTTAACAAACTTTGATTTAGGCGGCGAGAGATATTTAAAAACAGGCGAGATTTTGCCTGACTCTGCCTTAAATGAGCTTAGAAAATTCAAGGCGATATTTTTAGGCGCAATAGGCCACCCGGATGTAAAACCCGGCATACTTGAAAAAGGGCTTTTATTAAGGCTCAGATTTGAGCTTGACCAGTATATTAATTTAAGGCCTGTAAAACTTTATGCAGGTGTTGATACGCCTTTAAAGGGCAAGGGGCCGGATGATATAGACTTTGTTGTTGTTAGGGAAAACACAGAGGGTCTTTATGCTGGCGCAGGCGGCACATTAAAAAAGGGGACGGCTGATGAGGTTGCTGTTCAGGAATCAATTAACACGAGAAAGGGCGTTGAGCGCTGCATCAGATATGCCTTTGAATATACAAAAAAGAGGAACAAGAGAAAGAAGCTGACGCTCTGCGGAAAGACAAATGTCTTAACATACGCCTTTGATTTATGGGAGAGGGCATTTAATGAGGTAAAAAAGGAATATCCGGGCATAACAACAGACTATGCCCATGTTGATGCAACAACCATGTGGATGGTAAAAAATCCTGAATGGTTTGATGTTATTGTTACTGATAATATGTTCGGCGATATTATTACTGACCTTGGCGCAATGATTCAGGGAGGAATGGGCATTGCTGCCGGCGGAAATATCAACCCGCAGGGCACATCCATGTTTGAGCCAATAGGAGGCTCTGCGCCAAAGTATACTGGAAAGAATGTTATAAATCCCCTTGCTGCAATATGCGCCGGTGGTATGCTCTTGGAGCATATCGGAGAAGAAGATGCAGCATTGGATATTGAAAAGGCTGTAATGAAGGCAGTGAGCAAGGATATTAAAAACCTCGGCGCTGGCAAGATGGGGATGAGTACGACAGAGGTAGGAGACCTGATTTCAAAATATGTAGCAACTTTGTAAAAAGTCCATCTGCTGCGTTGTCGCTTCGGCCTCGCATCCTCACATACTAACATGTATGCTGCGGTGCGAGTCCTCGCTCCGCCTTGCATCTGGAGCTTTTTACTTCGTTGCCTTATAAACCTTTTATGATTGAATCAAACACGGGGGTAAGATATGGCACTCTTGCAGAGAAATTTCTGGATATTTCTTGTATTTATTCTTTTAGGCGCCTTTTTAGGAAGCATACTCGGCGAGATACTCGGTATAGTAGCGCCAGAGGGGCCTTTAAGAAATATCTTTCTTAAAGCCTTTAAAATCGGCATTGACCCGGCATTTACGTTGAATATAAGGATTATTACCTTTACAATCGGTTTTACATTCTCAATTAACTTGATGAGCATCTTGGGGATGATAATAGGGGTATACCTTTATAAGCAGTCTTAAAGATCTTATCATTAAGACGCTATGACCCAACTAATGTTTTTTTCCATATCAATCTAAGATGTATGAAGCGGTCTGTAAAAAGGCTTGACACGCAGGCTAAATTAGTATATATTTTAAATATATATTTTTGGAGGTCGGCAAATGAAGACAGCAAAACTATTTCAGAACGGCCAGAGCCAGGCTGTACGGCTGCCAAAGGAATTCCGGTTTGATGGCGATCGTGTATATATAAAGAAGACCGGAAATGTTGTGGTTATGATACCCATCAAGCACTCATGGGATTCATTTTTCAACAGCCTTGGCAAGTTTTCCGATGACTTTATGGCCGAGCGAAGTCAACCCAAGACCCAGAAGCGGGAAGACTTCTAATGAAGTATATGCTGGATACTAACATCTGCATCTACATCATCAAGCAAAAGCCCTCCAAAGTCATTAGCCATTTCAGACACCATGCAATAGGCGACATCGGCCTTTCATCAATAACCCTTGCCGAGCTTGAGTATGGTGTTGCCAAAAGCCGCCATGCAGCGCAAAACCATGAAGCCCTTAAGGAATTTCTTCTTCCCCTCGAAATTGCACTCTTTGATGAAAAGGCTGCCAACATATACGGCCAGGTGCGTGCAGAGCTTGAGAAGAGCGGGATGCCTATCGGCTCAATGGACACCCTCATCGCTGCTCATGCGCTGAGTCAGGATGTTATATTAGTTACGAATAATACAAAAGAATTCAGACGCGTTCAGAACCTCAAGGTTGTAAATTGGTCAGCATAAACTGCTAAAAGCCATTGACATTCATGAGGGTTTAAATATAATGTGGTGAGAGGAAAAACCTTAAATCGTGGATAAAGAACAAATAAAGCCCTTATGCCGCGCATATTTGATAACATAAAGCAGCAGCTTCTTTCAGCCCTTACAGAGACCCTTGATGTCTCTAACCGCGCTGATTTCTGCGTGGGGTATTTTAATCTACGCGGCTGGAAGTAGATTGATTCACACATAGAAAAATGGTTGGGTGGAGAGGGTAACTGCTGCTGTTAGAATAATATATGAAAGCCAAAGCAAAAGGTGAATCAAAGGGAATTATTTCATGGCCAAAAGAGGAGCGACCACGCGAGCGGCTACTGAGTCATGGGCCACATGCTTTGACAGATGCTGAGTTGATTGCTATTTTAGTGCGAGTTGGTTTTCAGGGGACTAATGCTGTTGAGTTGGGTCGCCAAATATTGAAACAGCTTGGTTCATTGCGTGCAATGGCAGCAGCACCATTATCAGCATTGCTTGATATTAAAGGTTTGAAGGGGGCAAAGGTGGCTCAATTGTCGGCTGCAATGGAGATCGCAAGGAGAGTCTCTTTGCCTGATAAACGTGAACAGCTATTAATTAGAGGAACTGTGCAAGCATGTGAATACTTGAAAGAACGATTGAGAGGACTTCCCGATGAGCATTTCCGGGTACTCTATTTGAATCGCCGAAATCGTTTACTTGATGATGTGCTTATTGCCCAAGGGGCTGTTGATGGTGTCAGACCGCCAATCCGTAATATAGTTTCTCGTGCTTTACAAGTAAATGCAGGTTGTCTGATAGCCGCACACAATCATCCATCTGGTTTACCTAAACCGAGCGAATCAGATATTATTCTGACAAGGGATTTGATTTCTGCCACGAGGCCACTTGGCATGAAGATATTAGATCATGTCATTGTCGGTGAAGAAACTACATACAGCTTCTCCGATAGCGGGTTGCTTGATGAACTGGAACTGGAATCATTTTCACCATATCCGGCAAAGAAAAATTTAAAGAGAATAAGGGAGTTGGCATGATAACGCCAGAGCAACGACAGGAAATCATCAGATTACTGGAAAAAGGAGAAGATTTATCACCTGAATGGGCGAGGATTCTCTTTCCTCCTGAGAAAAGGGAGTATGAGCTTGTCTATCATGGAAAAGAACGAGAAGAAGATATTCTTGCCAATACTCTGGCTGTGCCTTTGCAGCCGGTGCGAACTTTCGGAAGCAATGGTGAGTGGTCTAATATGCTCATCTTCGGCGATAATCTTCAGGTAATGAAATCGTTGCTTGAGATGAAAAAGGCCGGAAAATTCTGCAATGCCGACGGCACTCCCGGAGCAAGACTTATTTACATAGATCCGCCGTTTGCTACTAAGCAGGAATTTCGGGGAAATCAGGATCAGAAGGCATATCAGGATAAAATTGCAGGGGCAAAGTTTTTGGAGTTTTTGAGGAAAAGACTTGTGTTTTTAAGAGAGTTGCTAAGTGATGATGGGACTATCTATGTGCATCTGGATTACAGAAAGGGCCAATATTGCAAAGTTATTTTAGATGAGATTTTTCAGGAAACAAGTTTTAGGAATGAAATAGCATGGTGTTATACTGGGCCGAGTCAATCAGAGAATTACTTTCCAAGAAAACACGATTACATATATCTCTATACAAAAAGCACTTCTTCAATTTTTAATCCTCAATACATGCCTCATAAAAGCGGGCTTCATAATACTGGACAGGTTTTTGGAGATATGGAGGGAGAAAATGAAGAATATGTTCGTGAGCTTGAGAAAAAAGGCAAAAAGATTGAGGATTGGTGGATTGATATTTGGGCGACTGAAAGGTATAGAAGTGAGTTGTTGAATTATCCTACCCAAAAACCTGAAGCCCTCCTTAATCGCGTCATTAAAGCCTCTTCCAACCCAGGTGATCTTGTTCTTGACTGCTTTCTCGGTTCAGGCACTACCCTTGCTGTAGCAGAGAAATTAGATAGACGCTGGATAGGCGTAGACTGTGGGAAGCTGGCTATTTATACTATGCAAAAGCGTCTGCTGAATATCGCAAATAGCAAAGATTTAGAAAATACAAATAAGAAATACAGCAAGCAATGCAAGCCGTTCACTCTCTACAACGCCGGCCTTTATGATTTCTCAAAACTTAAAGAACTCTCTTGGGATTCTTGGCGGTTTTTTGCTCTACAGCTTTTTCAATGCCGTGATGAGACCCATACAGTCGGAGGCATTAAGCTTGACGGCTATCTCAAGGGGTCAAGTGTTCTTGTGTTTAACCACATGAAGGAAAAAGGTGTCAGAATTGATGAAGATTCTATTGAGAGCCTGCATGAAGCCCTCGGCACACGGATTGGCAGCAAGCTTTTCATTATAGCTCCCGCATTGACTTTTGATTTTCAGCAGGACTATATCACATTAGATGGTGTCCGTTATTACGCTCTTAGAATACCGTATTCAATCATAAACGAGCTTCATCATCGGGAGTTCACTGCCCTGAAACAGCCGTCTGATGAAATGGCTGTTAATGATACAGTTGAAGCCGTTGGATTTGATTTCATCAGAACACCGGGATTGAAATTTGAATGCGGTATGAAAAAAGGGAAAGGCGATTCTCAGGATACGGCATTTATTAAAATAAAAACCTTTAAGAGCGAAGCAGTTGTCAGAGAACCTTTGCAAAAGAAAGGAAATCTGGAGACGCTTTCAATGGTGATGCTGGACTATGACTTTGATGAAGAGTCGCAGGTTTTTGACCTTGATGCTGTTTTTTATGCTGATGGGCTTGAAAAGGCAAGTTGGACACTGAATTTCCTAACTGATTTAATAGGTAAAAAGGTGATGGCTGTTTTCATTGACATTTACGGTAATGAAGCACGCGTTATCATTGAACCAGCACAGTTTGGAGTTTCCTCCACAAAGAAAAAGAAGAGGAACCGGTAGACATGACAACCCGAGGAGACCGAAAAACTTTTAAGAACGAAGACCTTATCCTTAAGGTTACGACGAATATTGATCCTGTTGTGTGGAATGAATCAAAATATGAGGCATTCCTTGATGAACTCTGCGGAATGCGCGAATATCAAAAAGAAGCTATTCGGACAACATTGCGATATTTTCTCAGCGGCAAATACACCAACCTTCGCGAATTGGCAAGAGAGAACTTTGAAAGCAATGATGAGATTCAACAGCGGTATGGCTCATGGGCAGGTATGGAACGGCACCTGCAATTGTCGGATCAGCTATCTTGCTCAATAGACCTTGCTACTGGAACAGGCAAGAGTTATGTGCTTTATGGACTTGCTGCCATATTACTTGCAGAAGGCACGATTGACAGAGTCCTTGTTCTTTGCCCATCAAATACAATAGAGGCAGGGTTGCTGGAAAAATTCCGCGATCTTGCAAGTGATGCCGATCTGCGGGACGTTTTACCCGAAGGTGCAAGAATTCAAACACCCAAAATAATAAATGCGTCTGAAACTATTATTGACGGTTCGATATGTATTGAGAATTATCATGCTATCCTTGAGCATGTGAAGTCATCAATCCGTGACAGCCTAAAAGGATGTGGGGAACGTGTTGCTGTTTTTAGCGATGAGGCCCATCATGTAGCAAATGAGACAGGCTCAAAAGCAAAGAAGTGGAAAGAATTTCTGCTTAACCCTGAATATGGTTTTAGAATCATGGTTGGCGTATCAGGCACATGTTATGTTGGTGATGATTATTTTGCAGATGTAATCAGCCGGTATTCATTACAACAAGCTATTGAGGAGCGATTTGTTAAAAAAGTTGAATATGTCGCTGAAATGCCTGAAACTGATGATGCTGAAGAAAAATGGCAGCTTATCTATAACCGGCATAAAGATTGGAAAAAGAGATTAAAGAAGCATGGTATTAAACCACTTTCTATAATAGTAACAAAGGGTATCTCGGACTGTAAACGCGTTGCCGAGGAATTGCAAGGGTTTCTGCAGGAGTGGGAAGAGATTTCATCTGAAGATGCAGAGAATAAAGTATTAGTCGTGACTTCTGCAAGAGAACATCAGCCGAATGTGGCTAAGCTCAGAATTGTTGATAACCCTGCAAGTAAGGTTGAATGGATTGTCTCAGTATCCATGCTCAGCGAGGGGTGGGATGTAAAGAATGTTTTTTTGGTTGTTCCCCATGAAGAAAGGGCTTTTAACAGCAAACTCCTTATAGCGCAGGTGCTTGGTCGCGGGCTGCGTGTACCTGAAGGCTGGAAAGGCGAGCAGCCGATAGTAACGGTTTTTAATCATGATGCATGGTCAGGACGGATAAGGCATTTGGTTAATGAAATATTGGAGATAGAACGCCGTTTATCTTCTGCTATTGTCCCAATTTCACCTTATCATTTTGATATTCATAATCTCAACTACGACCGTAATGAAGATACAAGTGAATTCACGAAAAAAGGGGAGTACCGTTTGCTTGAAAGCGGATTTGTGGACTTACCCACACAGGTAGAAGCAGAGGATGTTACCATTGATTTTGAACGGGCTGTTACAGGAGAGCATACAAAGTTTAAAACCAAAATTGAGCATAAAACTTACAGCGTTGAAGAAGTTGCAGAATTGATGTTCCGAAGGTTGCAATCCATTGATGAAGAATCAAAGAGTGCCGATGACCAAAATGACAGGACGAACTATACGAAGAAATTCCCGTTAGAGCATCTAGAACAGATTGTTAAGGAATCTTTAAAAAGGAGAACTATCAAATCTGGGCGAATCACTGAGTCTAACCGGCAAAAATTCTTACAGGCACTTGGCACATTGAAGCGAAAGAAATCGAAAAGAGTGGTTTATAAGCTTAATCCAAAAGCTCTTATTACTATAAATACAAAAGAGCGGCACGCTGAAAGTTGCAGTGCGGCAGAGATAAGAAAAGGAGATAAGACTATTTTCTTTGGACCTGCCTGTGAAACTTTACTGCCTGATGAACAGATTGAATTTTTCAGGGAGGTATTAGACCCAGACGGTGACTTTAGGGGTGGCCGAGAGCCTGTTACAAATTCACATGATTTTAAGACACCACTAAATATTGCAATTGCGGATGCTAAGCCGGAACGCAAGTTTGTACGCATGCTCTGCGAAAGAGAGAACGCACAAATAATAAACGCCTGGATTAAAAATACGCCTCAGCGGTTTTATCCGATAGAATACGCTTGGAAAAAAGGAAATACTCCCAAACGAGGAGAGTTTAGCCCGGATTTTTTCATCAAGCAAGGCGACATGTTATTCGTCGTTGAAATCAAAGGAGATGAAGAAATATCAGACCCTTCTCCTGAAAATATTAAGAAAAACGAATATGCGCTTGCGCATTTTAAGCGACTCAATGAATGGCTGGAGAAAGAGAATATCCATATTCGTTATCAATTTAATTTCTTAACACCTAAAGATTACAACAGGTTTTTTCAGCAGATGCGGAATAACCAGCTTTGGGGGTTCAGGTCAGAAATCGATGTGGCTCTCAGCAATTCTATTGCTAATGGGAAATAAGAGGACTGATCTGGGATGCCGGACTTTATCATCAACTACGACATCAAATACCGCATGGGGCGGGAGAATCAGAAGCATCTTTAAGGAACTTATTTATAAAATACCTTTCTTAATCTTTAAGCCTTAAATCGCTTCCTTTGTGGTAACCAAGATTTAAAAGTCTTCTTTTTACAGCTTGCTCACTAACATCAAATTCTCGCGATAAGGCGGTTATGACCGAAAAAGTGCGGCCCGGATTATTTCCGGCTGTGAAAAGCAATTCGTCAACATGTCTTTCTATCAAGTTTTTAGGCATAAGTATTGCGGAAGCCAGAGCCTTGGCATTAGTTTCTAAATACCAATTCTCCTGTCTGGTTAAAAGCGATTCTTTTTCTATCCTTTCATCTAATGTCTTACAGTCCTTATAAATATCCTGATGGAGAATAAAATGCGCTACTTCTTCTGCAAGAGTAAAACGGTATCGCTGCCCTAAGCGGGGATTGTCTATTAATTTGTTATCTATAAAAAGGCGGTTCCCTTGCGTAAGCATATAAGCCATTACACCATATTTTGCCTGCAGGCCGAAATGAATATCAATAATAATCCGATATTTGGTCTCTATGAGTCTTTCAATGTCAACACGAAATCCTTGAATGCAGGCATTGGCATCTTTTAGAATATCCTCAGCAATATCTTCTAATTCCCAAAGAGGATGGTCTTTAATTTGAGGTTTTCTTTTTATAGCGCCCGCTCCTTATATCTTCTATAATTTTTTTTAACTGAGTCGGCTTTAATTCCGTATCCTCAATTGTGCGCAACATTGCTGGTATAAGAGTATTAGATTTGATAAGCTCTCTAATGTCAGGGGGAATCTCGTCTCTGGTTTCAGAAGCCAAATCCATAAATCTATAATAGTCAGAGCTGCCATTTTTTATTCCCAGCGTCGAAGCCATTACATCTAACTTGTTTGATGGTGGGGGCAATGAACCACTCTCTACACAGCAGTAATTAGATGGCTGCATATCTATAATTCTTGCGAATTCTCTTAAACCCAGACCTTTTACTAATCGCTTTTTTTTTAAAAATGCAGAAAATGTCTCCTTTCTTTCCATAGGCGTCTCCCTCCTTTTTGTTATAATAGAATATAACACTTTTTAAGATTATGTCAAGTAAAAAGTGTGCATAAAAATTGCGCCTTATTTTATTACACAATTTGGGGCTGCAAGCAGGAAGGATATTGACATATTATTAATGAGTAAGCTTCCAGACATTTTAGATGAGAAACAGAAATTCAAGAAAATCAATAATCTGCTCAATGAGATGTCAAAAAAAGATAGAAGCATTAAGAATATCGGAAATAGAAAAAATCCCAAGTGGGTTTTAACTTAAATTGCAAACATTAGTTTTAATATGCTCGGTGTAAAACCAATTAGAGAAGCGGGAACAGCGGAATTTTTTGACCTTTGATAATGTGGGAGACTATGCCTTAACCCCCACCTCTATTCCTCTTTCCTTCAATGCCTTTATCCTGTCGCGGAGCTTTGCTGCCTTTTCAAATTCCATGTTTTTTGCTGAATCCCTCATCTCCTTTTCAAGGCTCTTGATTATTGCCGGCAGCTCTGAATCAGGTATATACTCTGCCTCACCCTCCTTCACAAGCGGCACAGTATAGTAGTCCCTCTCTGCAATATCGCTAAGCACATCATAGATACCCTTCTTTATGCCCTCTGGCGTAATATTATTTGCCTTGTTGTATTCCATCTGAATCTTTCTTCTCCGCTCTGTTTCATCAATTGCCTGCTTGATTGAATTGGTGATTACATCAGCATACATAATCACCTCGCCGGATACATGCCTTGCTGCTCGGCCTGCTGTCTGTATCAAAGAGCGGAATGAGCGAAGGAATCCTTCTTTATCTGCATCAAGGATTGCTACAAGAGAGACCTCTGGCAGATCAAGCCCTTCTCTTAACAGATTTATCCCAATCAGCACATCAAACTCGCCTGCACGGAGATTTCTGATAATCTCTACCCTTTCAAGCGTCTCAATCTCTGAATGGAGATACTGAACGCGTATTCCGATGTCATGATAATATTCTGTCAGGTCCTCTGCCATCCTTTTTGTCAAAGTGGTTACAAGCACCCTCTCTTTCTTTTCAACCCGCTTTTTTATCTCTGTAAGAAGGTCATCCACCTGTGTTGCAGCAGGTTTTATAATAATCTTTGGATCCATCAGGCCTGTCGGCCTGATAACCTGCTCTACAACCTTTTCCTCGCTTTGCTTAAGTTCATAAGGCCCTGGTGTTGCAGATACATAGACCACCTGATTTACAGCCTTCTCAAACTCTACAAAGGTCAGGGGCCTGTTGTCGTAAGCAGATGGAAGCCTAAAGCCGTACTCAACAAGGCTCTTCTTCCTTGATTTGTCGCCTGCCCACATCCCTGTAATCTGCGGTATTGTTACATGGCTTTCGTCTATGATTATCAAGGAATCCTTTGGAAGATAATCAATCAGCGTTGGCGGAGGCTCGCCCTCTTTTCTGCCGCTTAAATGCCTTGAATAGTTTTCAATGCCGTGGCAGTATCCGATTTCCTTAATCATTTCTAAATCAAAACTCGTTCTCTGGTCAATCCTCTGCGCCTCAATAAGCATATTTCTGTCTTCAAAGTATTTTATCCTGTCAGCGAGCTCTCTTTTAATCCCCTCCATGGCAATCTCAAGCCTATGTCTTGGCGTAACATAGTGGCTGTTCGGATAAACCGCAATCTTCGGCAGGCGCCTTAATTTCTGGCCCCTCAACGGGTCTACTTCATAAATGGCCTCAACAGTATCGCCAAACATCTCTACCCTTACGCAGTTGTCATTAGATGAGGCTGGAAATATCTCTATTATATCTCCCCTCACCCTGAATGTGCCTCTGTGAAAATCAATGTCATTTCTTTCATACAAGATCTCAATGAGCTTTGATAATATCTTGTCCCTGTCCATCTCCATCCCCTCTTCAAGAAAAAGGAGCATGTTGTGATATGCCTCTGGAGAGCCGAGGCCATATATGCAGGACACAGAGGCAACAATAATAACGTCATTCCTTTCAAATAAAGATGATGTTGCAGAGTGCCTCATCCTGTCTATTGCATCATTTATGGATGAGTCCTTTTCTATGTATGTATCTGTCTGAGGAATATATGCCTCTGGCTGATAATAGTCATAGTAGCTGACAAAATACTCAACAGCATTTTCAGGAAAGAATGCCTTAAATTCATTAAAGAGCTGCGCAGCCAAGGTCTTGTTATGGACAATCACAAGGGCAGGCTTATTTACATTGACAATAACATTTGCCATTGTAAAGGTCTTGCCAGAGCCAGTAACACCGAGGAGTGTTTGGTGTCTTGCTTCCTTTAAAACCCCCTCTGTAAGGCTATCAATTGCCTTCTGCTGGTCTCCGCGGGGCTTAAAATCTGAAATAAGTTTAAACATCATATTAATCTCCTATAGGAATAATTTTTCCTATTTTGATACCTAAATTACCAATTATAGTAAATCCCTTTCATAATGTATTTTATAAATTGTAACAATTTCAATACATTAGGTTCTGGCACTACTCTTGCTATATACATACTGGATACATATAATCTGTTATAAGGATATAGTTTTTTTCTTGAACAATATCCAAAATTGTAGTAGCCTTAATACACTTTTGAAATGAAAATATTATGAATTATATCACTTCTTCACAATCTTTAACAGACCTATTAGAAATATCCACCTGGCTGCAGGTACAGGACAGCCTTTCCTCTATTATTGGATATGAGGTGTCAATCTCAGATGCCGATGGAAGGCTGCTATGTCGTCCAAGCAATGAAAATAATATATGCAGGATTGTAAAGGAGACTGCAATAGGCGCATCGCTGTGTAATGACTACTGCGGCAAGAGCATAAAAGAAGCAGTCAGAAAAAAAGAGCCTTTTCTATTTAAGTGCCACGCCAATCTATACAGCTTTACCGTGCCGATTATGCTTGATGAAAAACATCAGATAGTAATATTAGGCGGCCATACATTCTTTTCCTACAGGGATTTTACTGCCTTTATAAAAAATGTAGATTCACTGGGTATAGACAGGGCGCGGATTCTCAGCCTTAACAAGGATCTTAAATTCAGCGACAGCATGTCCTTAAAGCTTGCATGCAGGTATATTAATACCAGCGCTAACAATATGCTGAAGAATACATACTCTCAGAATATATTCAAGCACAAATTCTCACAGCTTTTGACGCTCTTTAATGTCAGCACTGACCTGAGCTTTGATATTCCTCATTATGAGATATACGGAATGATATTAAATGTACTCGGAATACTCTTTGATGTTAATACAGCATCTATAATGCTATGGGCAGAGGATGAGGGGATATTTAAGACCAAGACATCATTTGGCCAGAGGGAGGATCTTATTTTAAATTATACAACAGATGCAAAAAAAGGCATCTTTGGCCAGATAATGAAGGAGCATAAGGCAGTCTCTACAAGAAATAGATTTGAAATCATGGAAACAGGCCTTCCTGCAGAGATTCAATCCCTTCATGTATTCCCGCTTTTTAAGGGAGAGGGTGTCAGCGGATTGATAGCCATATTTAATACTGATATATCAGAGGATGATAAAAAGATAATTGCGTCATTCTGCAATCAGGTTGCCCTTGTCCTTGAGAATCTGAAGCTGAAGTCAGAGCTTCAGGAAAAGCTTAAAAACCTCTCTATCTTAATGGAGATAAACAAGGCAGTCGGCTCTACACTTGACTTTGAAAAACTCCTGCAGATTATACTTGAAAAATCAACTGAGCTGACAAAGGCGTCACAGGGTTCATTGATGATATATGACGAAGAAAAGCTTGAACTTGCTATAAAGGCAACAAAAGGATTCCATGAAAAGATTGTTGAGCAGTTCAGGATAAAGCCGGGCGAAGGCATCGCAGGATGGGTGCTAAAGGAAGGGCTGCCCATTGTTGTTGAAGATATTGAAAGAGACGAACGTTTTGGAAAGAAGAGCCGGCCGCGGTATAAGACGCGTTCGTTTATTTCAATTCCGTTAAAAATAAACTCAAGGATTGTCGGCGTGCTGAATATCTCAGATAAGATTACAGGAGAGGTGTTTTCAGAGGATGATTTAAATCTCCTCCTTTCCTTTGCAACACATGCATCAATAGCAATTGAACGTTCTGAATATTATAACAAGTCAGAGGTATTAAAGAAGATATCTATTACAGACCAGCTTACTGAACTGCTTAATCGCAGATATTTTCAGGAGCGTCTTACAGAAGAGATTGAGAGGTCAAAAAGATATAAGTATCCGCTCTCTCTCATAATTCTGGATATAGATAATTTTAAAAATTATAATGACATGAACGGCCACCTTGTTGGCGATGAGGGCTTAAGGATTACAGCATCATGCATTAGAAATGCCGTAAGGACAATGGATGTTGTGGCAAGATTCGGAGGCGAAGAATTTGCAGTAATCCTTCCGCAGACAGAAAAAGACGAGGCAAATATAATTGCAGAGAGGATAAGAAAAGAGGTTGAAAAGACCTATTATCCAATGGAAGAGACGCAGCCAAATGGCGAGTTTACCATCAGCCTTGGCCTCGCAACATACCCTGATGATGCCAATGAGATGCTTGAGCTTATAAATAATGCGGACAGGTCAATGTATGCAGCAAAGGCACAGGGCAAAAACAGGGTGGTGCGCTATTCACCGGATATTGCAGGTAATTATAATTCCAATCCGCTTTCACTGACTATGAATGGGACAAATGGTCTGTCAACGATTATTTAGCAAATAAGGCGTCTACAAACTCACTGGCGTTAAAATCTATCAGGTCATCCATACCCTCGCCCATGCCAACCATTCTGATAGGTATTTTAAATTCATCAACTATTCCTATTATAATCCCGCCTTTTGCAGTGCCGTCCAGCTTTGTTATTATCAAACCGCTTACGCCGATGCCTTCATTAAAGAGCCTTGCCTGTGAGATTGCATTCTGACCGTTAGTTGCATCTAAAACAAGGAGTGTTTCATGCGGCGCGCCTATCAATACATTTCCAATAGTCCTCTTAACCTTTTTTAGCTCCTCCATTAGATTTACCTTTGTATGAAGCCTTCCTGCAGTGTCAATTATAAGGACATCTGTGCCCCTCTGTTTTGCAGCAGAGACTGCATCAAAGGCAACTGCTGACGGGTCAGCGCCAGGATTCTGCCGTATTACATCAGCGCCAACACGGCTGCCCCATGCCTCAAGCTGTTCAATAGCAGCAGCCCTGAATGTATCGCCAGCAGCAAGCAGTACACTCTTGCCTTCATTTTTGTATCTATGCGCGAGCTTGCCTATTGTTGTGGTTTTTCCAGCGCCATTTACGCCAATAACAAGCATTACAAAGGGTTTTGAAAATTCTATATTTAGTCCGTTGTCAATCTTGCTGAATATATCCCTTATCTCATCCTTTAAACAGGCAATCAGTCTTGCCGGGTCATCAAGCTCTCTTCTCTGAAGCCTTTCCTCAATCCTTTTTATAAGCGCAGCCGTTGTTTTAACGCCTACATCCGCGCTTATAAGTATTTCTTCAAGCTCGTCAAGCAGCCCCTTGTCTATCTGCTTCTTGCCAAGCAGAAGGGATTCAACCTTTGTTACAAAACCGCCCTTTGTTTTTTCCAAACCTTTTTTAAAGATATCCAAGATAGCCACTTTATAATTCCTCTCTAACCTTTTTAATTGCATCTTTAAGCTTCATGATGCCCTTTCCAAGATTTGACTCAGGCTGCATAAAGAGCAGCAAAAAATAGCCTTCAGCAACAGGGGAGAGGATTAAGACAGCTTCATCAAGAAAAATTACAATCTCTCTTATGCCGCCGAGCTCAAGCCTGTCCGAGGTTTCCTGAATATTTTTTATTATAATGCTCTTATAGGCGCCTAACAGCTTCATATCATAGTCAGGTATCCTTGAATAGTGGTCTACTGCCTCGCCGTCAGCATCAACAAAGATGATGCCTATAGCGCCTTCAACATCCTTTATTAATGGCTGCAATATCGCTTGAAAAGACATAATTTATCCAAATAACTGGAACAAAAACAGTGTTATCAATGCGCCAAAAACCGCACCGAGGATTACCTCAAATATTGTATGCGCGCCCAATGCAATACGGCTGTGGCTTATTACCCCTGCAAGGATAAATATCAGTATTGCAATTAGGGCGTTTCGTGTAATAAGTGTAACAGCGATCCAGATGGCAAATGCAACTGCTGCATGGCCGCTCGGCATGCCGCCGTATAAAGGCCTCCCCTTCTTTGCATAGGCCTTGCTCATTATCACAGCTATTATAACAATCACCAGCGCTATAAAGGTGATATGCTCAGGGCTGTTTTTAGCAAATTCAATTCCCTTTGTAAAGGGCTCTTTTATGTGAGGATAAAGGACTAAGTAGCCTGTTACAACAGCGCCAATAGATGCAATCAGCACTGCGCCTGCTGCGGTGTCTTTTGCAATCTTAGCAAGCTTGCTATAAGAGGGTGATAAAAGGTCTACTGTAGCCTCAATAGCAGTATTTATCATCTCTGCAAATAGGACAAAAAGGATAGCAAAGGCAAGGATAAGAAACTCCAGTTTTGTGATATTAAGAAAGAGGCTGAAGATTAGAATAGCAGCAGCAATCCAAAAGTGATAGCGCATGTGCCTCTGGGTCTTAGCTGCATACAGTATTCCTTCAATTGCAAGATTTACGCTTTCAAGCCAGTTTTTTGGTTTCATCTACTTTTAGTTCCGTCACTCCACCAAAAGTCTGGTGGTTATTTATACCCACCCTCCCCTTAATCCCCTCCCATCAAGGGAGGGGAAACAAAAAGAAATTCCCTCATCAGTGAAGGGTAGATAAAAAGATCCCCTCTCCCCTTGTGGGAGAGGGATAGAGCCTGCCCCTGCATGTATTAAGCAGGGGGTGAGGGGGCCTTATCCTTGTTTACAGCTATTTAACAGCTCCCTCTCCTTTTTGCGCATTCGCAGATTCTCTTTTCTCCCCCTTGTATGATCGTATCCAATCAGATGCAGAATGGCGTGAATTAGCAGAACAGCAATCTCTTCATAAATTCCGTGTCCCTTTTCCTTTGCCTGCCTTTCTGCTGTTGGCAGAGAGATGACTATGTCGCCGAGGATGGCAGGATTTATATCAGGGTATTGGCCATCCCTCATTGAAAAGGATAGAACATCTGTAGTCTTATCTTTATTGCGATAAAGCCTGTTCATCTCCTGCATCTGAATATCATTAACCAAGAGTATGCTCAATTCAGCGTCAGTAAGCCCCAGCGCCTGCAGAGCCTTTCGTGTTAATCCTTCTAATCTCTCTAAGCTTACCTTTATCCTTCTCTGTCTGTTTTTTATCAGTATCTTCATCAGCCTCACCGTAATCTGAAATTTTCATGCCTGGGTAATTTATCCTGTGATGGAATATGCCTGTCAGCGATTTTGTAAAGCTTTCTGTTATAGCACGGAGGTCTTTTAATGTCAGGTCGCACTCATTCAACTGCTCGTCAATAAAAATATCCTTTACAATCTTTTCAACAAGATTAGAAATCCGCGATGGCGTCGGCTCTATCAAAAGCCGTGACGCTGCTTCAACAGCGTCAGCAAGCATGATTATAGCTGCAATCTTTGTCTGAGGCTTCGGGCCGTGATACCTGTAGTCCATTTCATTGATAGGCGGAAGGCTTGGGTTGTGTCCTTCCTGAGCCTTTTTGTAAAAGTATGTGACAATCCGGGTTCCATGATGCTGCTGGATAATATCAATTATCTCCTTTGGCAGGTTATGTTCTTTTGCAAGCTCTACGCCATCCTTTACATGGGAAATCAGGATAAGGCTGCTCATGCTCGGCGCAAGCTTGTCATGCCTGTTTACACTGCCCATCTGATTCTCTATAAAATATTCAGGCTTGGTTATCTTGCCTATATCATGATAATAGGCAGCAACCCTTGTAAGCAGGGGATTAAGCTTAACAGCCTCTGCTGCAGATTCGGATAAGGTGCTTACAACCATGCTGTGGTGATATGTGCCGGGCGCTACAACAAAGAGCTGTCTTAATATCGGCTGATTCAGATCAAGGAGCTCAAGGAGCTTAAAGTTTGTTGTTATCTTAAACGGCGCCTCCAAAAGGGATAAAAGGCCGGCAGTTATTGTTGAGGCAATAAAGCCGCCTGTAACGCCAAAGGCGATATCAAGGGGCCCCTTAATCGTAAACAAGGCTGCATTATAAAGATTTATTGCAATAATCAAGATTACATTAATGAGTCCGACAAAGAGCCCTGCCTTCTGCAGCGCAGACCTTTTCTTGCATTGAATAACGCTGAACGCAGCTACAATGCCGCCGATAAATGAGAAGAGGACATAAAACTGCTCTTCCCTTATCAGCATTCCCATAAAGAGGCTGTTTATAAAAGAAAAGACAATGGCAATATGTATATCAAATAAAATAGCAGCAAGCATCGGGCCTATTACAACAGGAATGGCGAATATAATATCTGTGTTATTTATAAACTCATACTTTTCAGCAAATGCGCCTAACAGGAAATAGAAGAATTTTGTTATAGCAACATTGCCGACTACAAGTGTTCCCATCAGTATGAATTTTGACAGGTCAAAGGGAAGATAGCTTCTATACCTCATTATATCTCTGTAAAAGGTAAAGATTATTAAAGAGACGATAAGAATAATGCCAAAAAAGACCTGAAAGAGATAGCTCTTTCTCTGGTATTTGTTGATTTCCTCAAGGATTGTTATATGCTCCTCTGTAACCCTCTGGCCGTTTTTTAATATTGTCTCGCCTTTCCTTATCTTATAAAATAGCGGCTTTACATTGGCAGCAGCCTCCTTTTTACGCGCCTCTGTCTCAATCTTGTTAAACATGAGATTCGGGCTTAGCATTTTAGCGCAGAGCTCTGAGGCGGCATTTTTAATGGCATTATTGGAAGCCGGGAAAAGAGATGCAGCAAGGCTGAGCATCTGCTGATTTGCCTCTTTAACATCAAGGATATTAGATAGATTTCTGACATGACTTTCTCTGTTATCGCTGATTGTACGGATAATGATTCCCTTTTCCTTATCAGCCTCAAGAAAGTATCTGTCTGGAACAATCCCTTTTTCCATTACTGAGGTCAATATCCTTATTATCTTATCCTGCGCATCCTTATTGTAGTCTATTGAAATAAGAGCCTTAAGTGTGGCAGCAGATACAGGGATTCCGAGCTTTTCAACAAAGGCTGCTTCTCTTGCCTTAAGCGCCTTTGCATTGATCTCGCCTCTTTTAAATTCTGCTGATGCAATACGCATATCCTCAAAGCCTGAGGCAAGTTTTGTCTCTATCTGAGCAGCGGCATTTGCATCAAAATCGTATATGGAAAGTATAGACTCCTCAGCCTTTTTCTGGTTCTTTTTTATTGTTGCAGCATCATGCACTGTCAAATCAAGAGGCGCCTTTATGCTTTTCTGAACAACATCTCCAACTATTAATCTTGGAGTGGTGAAGATGCCGCCCGGAATAAGGAGAAAACTCAAAAGAAGCACAATCGAAACCCCAAGGAGTAAAGCCGGCCATAACCTATCTTCTGCTATTTTATTAATCCAGTTTAGATTTATCTTAAAGCTCATCTGCGCGAATCTCCTTTGTCTCTTCCAATCTTTTCTAAGTGTTTTTCATATGCCTTGACTATCTGCTGGACAAGCTTATGTCTAACAACGTCCCTTTCTGAGAAATATACAAATTTAATGCCCTTTACACTGCTCAAGACCTCCTGAATCTCGATCAGGCCGGAGACCCGCTCACGGGGCAGATCAACCTGTGTAATATCGCCTGTAACAACAGCCTTTGAATTAAATCCGAGTCTTGTGAGAAACATCTTCATCTGCTCGGACGTTGCATTCTGCGCCTCGTCAAGTATAACAAAGGAGTCATTCAGGGTTCTGCCGCGCATGAATGCAAGCGGCGCAATCTCTATTGTGCCGCGCTCTATAAGCCTGTTTGCCTTATCAAACTCCATCATATCAAAGAGGGCGTCATACAACGGTCTTAGATAGGGGTGCACCTTTTCAAAGATATCTCCGGGGAGAAAACCGAGCTTCTCTCCTGCCTCAACAGCAGGCCTTGCAAGCACAATCCTGCTCACATCTTTTTTTAACAATGCAGATACAGCCATTGCCATGGCAAGATAGGTCTTGCCTGTTCCAGCAGGGCCGATGCCTATTACAATATCATTCCTGTGTATTGTTTCAACATATTTGCGCTGATTAGCAGACCTTGGTGTGATAAACCTCTTTTTTGATGACACAGGGATAGTGTCTAAGAAAACCTTTTTTATAGAGACCTTTGGCTCTCTTTTAACGGAACTTATGGCAAAGGCAACATCCTCATGCTTTAAGGAAAACCCGCCTTCTCCCATTTCGTTTATATCTGCTATCAGATTTTCTATCTTCTCCACTGCCTCTGCATTGCCTTCAACAGACAGCTCGTCCCCCCTTGCCACAACCCTTACATCAAAAAGCTCTTCCATAAGCCTGAGATTTGCGTCATGGCTGCCATAAAAGGCAGGCAAATCTATGCCTTCAGTTAATCTTATTTTTGTGATTACGGTCTTTTCCAAAGGTTATTGCCCTTATACCGCTTATATCGTCATTCCTGCGTGTATTTAGCAGGAATCCAGTTCTGTCTATTTCTGGATTCCCGCTCAGAAACTCTGCGGGAATGACATTAATTGTATTGTTATTATTTTACCATATAACAGACTTGAAAAAAAGCAATAAAAAAGGGCGAACACTTTTGTGAAGGGAGGAATTTCCCCTCTATTAAGAGGGGATTAAGGGGTGTGTCACCCCTCTTTGGCAAAGAGGGGCAAGGGGAGATTTTCTAATCCATGTCAATTCAATTATGAGA
>ERZ1292623.1043-Hain-H51-01um-R1-1043-length-27664-cov-8_pt1 | contig 27664 bp, 27 predicted proteins | sample MGYA00564398_ERZ1292623 | MGnify/ENA primary metagenome ERZ1292623 (study PRJEB36523, sample SAMEA6512633) | groundwater metagenome | collected 2019-01-07 | study: AquaDiva: Metagenomics assemblies of 32 groundwater samples | reverse complement strand
TTCTGATGGAAGTGTTTCTTCCGGAGGCGTTGCTGCTGTTTTTTTCTCAGAAGGAGGCGTTGTTGTAGCCGGTTTATTTTCGGAAGGAAGGTCTTTAAGCGGTTTTTCACATGTGCGCGTAACGGGGTTGTAGGCAGTGCGCTCGCCACAGTGGGCTTTACAAATCTTTTCAGCTCGCTCTTCACCGCTTAGTAAATCATTCCCATTCTGAGCGTTGTAGCAAGCGGGTTTTTTTGTTTCAGTCGCCGCGCAGTACGTGCATTCCGGTTGCAATCCGCATCCGTGAGCATCTTTTTCGTAGTTGCTGCAATCTACAGGTTTACAGCAGCCCTTATCATCCGGACATAAATCTCCTTGAATGGCTAGTTTGAAGGGTTTGAAGTTTTTGATGTCTCCATCGTAATAGGTGGTTTCACGTTTGAAGAGATCATCAAAGCTTCCAGGGCCATTAAGATCCGTGCAGGCGCACTTGAATCCGGAGGTGATCTTGTAGGTTTGTCCAATGATGGGTTTGGAGGTACAGAAGTCAGGTCGTTGTTTTCCAGCTTCAAGGCTTCCACAGTAATCGCACTTGTTGACGCACTCAGCCTTCCCACCATCAAAGGTTTGCCAGGGGAAGGGACATTGTCCAGGAAGGACCAGTCCGGGTACCGCATCTTTCTTTTTGAAGGTTTGTACATGTCGGATGGTTATCTTTTTCTCATCCGTAACCATATAATAATAGTCCAGTTCAATGCGTAAGGTGGTTTGATAGTTGTCACGGTTTCCAAAGCGGTTGGGTTCTTTTTGTAAGGATTCGTCGGTGACGTAGCAGCGAATCGAACTTTCTTTGGATCCAATATCTAAGTAGTCAGGTACGCCGGCATCTCGGCAGTCGAGTTGCAGGTCAGATAAATAAGCCGTGATCTGGACATTGTCAATCTCATCTTTCTGTGCTTGTTGAGCCGTGCAGACTTGTTCAGGAGTTTTTCCATCCAATAATGGTTTGGGGCTAATGACTTGTCCCTTTCCTTTGTTGTCTACGTAGATTCTGAAACTGGGTCGTACATATCCGCCTTGGAGTTGCTGCATGTCTGGTTCTACTTTATTGATGACAACGGGAGCTCCTTGTCCAGAGTACGTGTAGCTATCTTTACTTTTGCAGCTTTGGACGCGCTGGTTTTGAGTTTTGGTATCGATGCAGATATCTTGGACAAGTTTTGTCTGATAGGGATAGCACGCCGTGATCATAATCGGAGTTTGTGGTTTTTCAAAATTGCCAGGAATCGTGCTTGCTTTGTACATGCCTAAATCAAGGGTGTAGGTTTGTCCATTGGGGTAGGCATCTGACTTTCCTCGAAGGCCAAAAGGAGGTGTATAGCCTTCCGTGTCTCCTTGTACAAAATAGTTATCTTTAATGACGGTCACATACACATTTTCTTGTTTTTCGCTGGAGATGTCGTACGCCCCTTGGTTCTTGATTTGCACGCGAACAGGGAAGGTGCTTTCTTCGTCTACAATATCAGTAGGGGCGTTTTCAATGAGAGCAATTCCTAGGCCTTCGCTTCCTTCTCGGTAGTTGACTTCTTGGTACGCTGAACCTCCGCCACCTCCTTGCAGGCAACTGGTGAGTAGAGCAGCCACCAATAGCATAAAGAGTAGAGTAAGTTTCATGTTTTCACCGTGAAAGGAATAGATCTTTGTATTTTATATTTGTAGCTGATTTCCATGGCAATGGTTTTAAGGGCTTTGGATTTGTCGCCTAAAAGCTTTTTAGGTTCTGGAATGACAAATTCGCAGGTGAGTCTTCGTAGGGTTTCAGTAGTCCTTCCTAGCTTGTCATAAAGTGCGGTATAAGTGGTATAATCTTGAATGGAGGAAGGTGTTTTCTCATCAAATCCATCACACCCAGGTTTTTGTTGGAGTTGCATTTCTTTTGGGACATAGAGGGTGAATTGATCGGAGTGTTCAATCCGACCATCCGTCCAGTTGCTTTCAAGGAAGAGGTTGAGGTTAAGGGTTCTGGGTTTATCCATATCTAAAGCAATGGGTTGTGTGATCCGGTCAACTTGGATGGTGATGGGGCCGTTCGTATAGAGAGGTTTGAACATAGGATCTATAAATAAAAACTTGTTGAGGTCTACCTCAGGTGCGTGTGCTCGGAAACTCTCCATGCTTTGTCTCTCGATAAAGGAAAGGGTGACAAAGGCGTTTGTAGTGGAAATCATGCTGCCGGTGTAGGTCGCTTTGTACGTACCCTTTTTGAGGTTGTTCCAAGTGCAGGTAACGGTTTGTTCTTTGGTTTCATATAAATCCGTGGTGGCTGGATCGACAGAGTCCGCAGGGCCAATGACGAGTGTGTTAAGTGGGGTTGCGGAGGCACTAAGAGTGGTTGCGCTAAGGGTGCAGGAGTGTTGGATCGTAACCGGATAGTAAATTGTGCTAAGAAGATTAATGTAAACCGTGACAGGGTCTCCCTCGTGGAAGGCACCCCTGGTGGGGAGTCGAGTGTCCATTTTGGTGATGCGTACACCCACTTTAGGGGTTTCGGCTTGTCCTTCAGGTTGTAATCCAGAGATGGCGAGTTGTCTTTCAAAGATTTTTAGCCAATTGCCTGGCCAGAGATAGTAGAAAAGGGGATTATCCTGGGTGGCAATTTGAGCATTGATAGCGCCTTCTTTCACCATTTGTTCGCATTCTCCACTACGCACACAGCCTATAAAGGAGGGAATCAGAAAAAAGATGATGATGAGGATTCCGGCAATAAAAATCAGGGCGACTACAAGGTCTTTAACAAATTCTCGATCAAAGCTTAGGCGTACAGGAAATTTGAAGACCCCTAAGCTGATCCAGGCGAGGACAAGGATGCTTGCGGCAAGGATCAATGAAGTGGATCCGAAGGCAAGGTATCCGGTGATAATCCCAAAGATCACTAAAAAAGTGAAGCTCAAAAGAGCAAGGGTAGCCCATCCATTCGGTTCTTGGTAGCTTCCTCCTTGTTTTTTAGATTTTGCTTTCTCAAGTTTTTGTTTGTATTCTCTTCTTCTTTTTTTGACATCCGAAGCGGGGTTGTGAGAAAATAAGAATAGGAACCAGCTGATGAATACGCCAATAGGGTGGAAAGGGATAAAGTCTGCTCCGGGGATAAATTCAATGGCTCCTATAAGAAGAGGGACGAACCCATTTTTTTTCAAAATAATTAAATAGGCTAATTCAGTTAGGCCATCAAGCACATCTCCCAATCCAGGGACTAGCCCAATAACCATAAAATTGGAAAAATAGTTGAACCATGCAACGGCAAAGGCGATTAAGTATTTTAGGTGGGTAGGACTCCCTCGTTCAGCTTGACGGATTTCATCGTCGTATTGGTTAAGTCGGTCTTCTGCTTCGGTTTCTTGGAGTGCTTCTTGTTGTGCGCCCTGGTCCCGGATTTGGTCCTGTTCAGCTTCTTGGGCACGTTGTCGTGCTTCTTCAGCTTCTTGCCGTTCTTTTTCTTCTTTGCGAGCTTTGCGGTCTTGGTTCCATTGTCTAGCTTTTTCGACCCTTGCGCCCATTCTTTGTCGTGTTTTTTCATAGTCGGCGGATACGTATTCTTTTGTTCGGTCAATGTTTTTTTTGAATTGCTGTCTTATGTTAGGGTCTTCTCCGTAAACATGCTGATCCCATTCACTGGGTCCTTGTCCGAAGTGTTGTTTTGTAAATTCTTTTGTCCAATCAGCACCAGCAGATAATCCTTGTCTAGCTTTAGAGAACTTTCTTTTAGCCCATTGACTCCAGGCACTTTTGGTCTTGGTCGGATCCTCGTCAGCCATAGTTTAGAAGCGTTAGCTCCCCTCTTTTTTAGCATAAAAAAGACGGATCCAGAAATCGTTTGTTTCTGAGAACCTCTTTTAACCTATTTTCGCTATTCTAGGTATATAAATCTTGTCTAGATTTGAGTCGAGAAATTCATCGCACGCGGGAATTACAAATTGGAGCAGAGCAATCGATGTATTTTCCCGTTTGACAGGGTTGCTCTCCAGTATAGGGGCACATTCCTGGGGCGATGTAACAGCAAGGAGTTCCTGGGGGTGGGGAAGAAATACAATCTTCAGGGCAGCTTCCTACCCGTGCAGGACCTCCTAGGCATCGAGGATCTGCACCAGGTCCGCAGCCACCAGGATCATTCGCTTCGCCTTCTTCGCAAATATGGTTATTGCATGTGGCTTGGTTTGATTCACCCGGGCAAGGAGCATATTCACAGTTGGGGCCTACTTGTCCCACAGCGCTTCCATCGGGGCAGACCTTTGCGATAAGGTTGCATCCCTTTTGTGGTTTGCACGCGTATACTGGACATCCGTTTGCATTCAGTTCTTTTATGAGATGGGTTCCGATCATGCACATAGGTATTGGGGTTGGGGGGCAGTCGGTTGTTGCGCAGTCTTGCGGGCAGCTTTCAGCACGTTCAGCGCAAGGGCAGCCGATGGCCATACAGACTACCTCTTGGCATTGCCCATCTCCACATAAATCCTTGCAGGCTTTTTCTTCTTGCTCAGGTATTTCGCACTTTCCCTGTTGGCAGGTAAATCCTAACCCACACTCATTAGAGTTTTGGCATCCTCGGCTTCCAGTAAACCATTTGCCGTTCTGTGTTTCACATTTAGCAGGATAGGAATAATAGACACGGCCTCCAGCTTGGGCGCATTCTTCAAAGTTTGTGATAGAGGGTTGAGTTGTTTCTTCTACAAAGTGTTTTCCCTCAGGAGTATTGCACTGTCGAGGGTAGCTTTCCATAACAGGATAGCCGGCGCGCACACACTGTTCAAAGGTAGTAATCACTTGTTTAGGGATTTGTTCATTAATGGTTTGTGTGCATGCAACAAGAAGCAATAAGCTTATAGAAACAAAAAGCAAGGGTTTCATCATTCTTTTCATCCGGATTGCTGGATCTCTACGCGCAGTTCAGCAATATCTAGGGGGCTTCCTTGAGGGACGAGTTGGATGCTGTTGGGTCCATCAATTAAAAATTCAGGTGGAACTAAAGTAGAATAACTTAAGTCAGTTGTTTCAATGGTGTTTTGGAAGCCATTCACATTCAAGGTAACCACTTTTTGTTGCGTCGCATCAGCAAAGCGTACAGTAACAATAAGGCTTGCGGTGCTTCCATATCCAGCCATTCCTCCTTGTTGATTGGGGTCTCCTCCAGGATAGCCGCCACCCTGCATTCCTTGTCCACTTTGAGGGGCTGAATAGCCTCCTCCTTGTCCACCTAGAGCAGTATAAATATCGAGAGGCAGGTTAAAATAATAGGTAGGGTTCATGCCGCTACTAAGGACACTGCGTAGGTGCACGCCATCGATTAAATAGGTGGATTGTTCAGATAAGAAGAAGAGGGTGTTATCACCGCTTTGAAGCAAGTCCGAGCTGATTTGAAGGGTTGCTTGTTGGGCGCATTCAGGGTAGCTGCTGCTGAGTGGTCGGTTGTTCACGCGTAGGATGAGGCGTCCGGTAACTTTCGGATCACAAATGGGATTAAAGGTGAGTTGAAGGTAGGAGAGGTGTTGGTATTCATTTTGAGGCAACGTGAAGTGGTGTTCAGCCGTAGAAGCTTGAGTATCTTTTACGTCGGCAGTAATCATAATGTTTTGTAAGTTAAATTCATGGACGCGCCAGAAGGCAGCGCCGGCTGAGTCCGTCTCAAAGGTGAGTTCATTATTAATAAGAAGGTAATCTTCGGGTAGTGCAATAGGTGGGGGAGTTGGGCTTTTGAGCGTCCGCTCATAAACCGGTTGTCCATTGAGATAGATTTGTAAGGTTCCATCGTATATATCCGCAATAAAGGAGAGTAAGGGACTTTGCATGGTTGTTTTGTCGTAGTTGAAGCTTAGGTTGTACTTGGTTTTTCCTAAGAAACTGTTCTTAATATAGGCGTGATCAATGGTTTTAAGGGCTTTGGCATTGGTTCGAGTAAATATAGTAAAGCTAGGAAGGGGATGATCAAGAAGATTACTTCCTTCTGGGTAGAGTCTTCCAATCGCTTGTTGAAGGATGACCTGGCCTGAAGGCGTTTGTTGGAAGCCTTGGCGTACATTTCGGTCATTAAGTCCAGGATTTTGGCCTTGTCCATTGTCCGATCCGCCTACATTAGGTTTTCCATCGCCGAGTAAGGCCGCTCGGTCTTCAGGTTTAAGGCTGATAAGGTAGAGAATGATAAGTACAGCAAGCACAATCACAAGGATGGCGGCTCCACTCGCTGATTGGCCTCGTTTGTTCCGCATTCTGTGTTTGTTTAGCATCCTCGAGTCAAAACTCCTTCGAGTGATAGATTTAGGTTCGTTGCGCGGGGTCGGCCCCTTCGGGGGCGCAGAACCTTCTAGAGAATCACCACGAGTTTTGAAGATGCTAAACATTTCTTTCTCTTAGACGCTGAGCATATATAAATGTAACGCTGGAATTAAGCTACAACCTATTCACAATGAGTTGTCAATACATTTCGGGTTCGGCCGTTAAAATTATAAGTTCCTTCAATCCGATATCCATTTTGTTCGTAAAAGGAAGTGACTTTAACTTTAGGTAAGCAATCCAGCCAGATTTTTTTCTTCTCGTGTTTCAAAGCCCAACTATTGCAAGCCTGTAACAAAGAGCTTCCAGTTCCTCTTTTACGATAATTCGGATGCACTCCTAGCCAAGCAATGTGAGCAATTTCTTCAGAGTTTGGGAGGGCAATAGGGCTGTCTTCTTGTTCCCTAATGCCGGCATAACCGATAAGTACAGCATCTTCAACAGCAATAAGAAAGTCTCGGTCGGATTTCTCTAAGAATTGGCTCACTCTAGATTGAACCCCCTTAGAGTCCCATTTAGTTATAAGCATAAGTAAATCTTCGAGCGTTCTCTTATCTTCTTCTCGAGCAACACGTAGGTTCATGAGAGCAGAATGAAGGGGTTTATTATAAAGTTAGAGGAGCATTCTCACTCCACTCCCCCACTTCCCACTGGACATCGGCTGACAGGGTATATAAAAAAATGAGTTTCTAAGAGATATAGTTCGTGCCACAACGGCATGAATCGTGCAATGAACATCGTTTGTTGCACACCCCCCATCCCTGGACCGGCGGCAAAGCCGGTTTTTGGGACCCTAAAAAAGGTAGAAATAAATGAGATGGAACCAACAAGAATTAGTATGTTTAAAAGAGAATTTTCCTATAACAGAGGATAAAAAACTAAGTGACACTCTCGGTAAATCTCCTAATGCTCTTAGGATTAAGGCAAGCAGATTAGGGATAAAAAAGGCTTCTTCATTAATTAGAGAAGAATTAGAGCTAAATGAAGTTGAAGAACAGGTAGTTATTGGTAGCTTATTAGGTGATTTGAGTTGTAGGATTAATCATACTTCAAAAAATGCTAACCTAGAAGGGGGGCATTGTCTAGCTCAAAAAGAGTATATGTTGTGGAAGATAGCTCTATTGCAGAGACTAAATTTCAAGATAAGAAAGACAAAAATAGGTACATATTTATTTCAAAGTAAGAACTTTAGAGCACTTAATGAGTACCATGATCTTTTTTATTCTAATGGGAAAAAATCTGTAAACAGGCTTATTTTAGACCGAATAAACAAGTTGGGGTTACTTATTTGGTATTTAGACGATGGTTCTTATCATAAAAGAGACAATCAGGGTAAGCTCCACACAAATGGCTTTTCCTTTGAAGAGCAAGTATTGATAAAAGAGTGGTTTAAAGAGAAATATGGTATAGATCCAAGAATTCACACGTTAAAAGGGTCTAAAAAGTATGAAGGTAAAGTCTGGTATTATCTTTCTTTTACTGTCGATGATACAAAAAGATTGCTAAGTTTATTCAAAGAATTTGAGGTTCCTAGCTGTATGAAATACAAACTAGGAGATCAAACTACATCACACTCCATCCTCTTAAATGAGGTCACAGAACAAAGTTCGTGGCCGATAAGTGGTTGAAAAAAAAGCGAAAGCAAGGAGAAGGAGAAACATGGAAAAAAACATAGGAAAAAATATAGTCGGCCAAGAGGCCGTAGAAAGTGCCGGTAAGCAATTGCCGGAAAAGAAGATTCGAATTGGTGCGATTACTGCAACGATTTGGAAGAACGAGAGTAAGTCAAAGGAAGGAGAGAACTACATCTATCGCACGGTTTCTTTTGGCCGATCTTACAAGGATAAGTCAGGCGTTTGGCAGTCAACAAATTCCTTACGAGCAAATGACTTACCAAAGGCTTCGTTAGTCTTGTCAAAGGCATACGAGTTCCTCTCTTTTGAGGTAGCACAAGACGAGGAAGCGTAAAGTTTACGGTTTTGTAACTCAAAATCCGAATGGTTTCCGACTTTCACTCGGAAATCATTATTAAAACCGTCGGGTTGTAAACAAGCAACCTAAAATTAATAAACATGAGGTGTTTACTATGCAAGAATTAGAATTGAAACAATTGCCCAAAAAGGCGCAAATAATGGAAGAAACAAAAGTGGAAGCAAAGGTAGAAAAGAAGCTCGTCGTAACGACTTCTAAGAAAGAGCAGGTATTAGGAGACTTACCTGGAGTGGGTGCAGCTACAGAAGAAAAATTAGCTGCTGCAGGCTTCGATACACCCTTATCCATTGCTGTTGCAACGCCCGGTGAATTGGTGGAAGCTTCCGGCGTCACAGAATCCGTCGCAAGAAAAATGATTCAGTGTGCTCGGGACAATTTTGATATGGGTTTTCAGTCCGGTGAAGATATCATGAAAAAGCGGGAAAAGGTCATCCGCATCAGTAGTGGGAGTAAAAACTTTGACACCATGCTAGCAGGAGGATTTGAGACAGGCTCCATTGTAGAGTGCTTTGGTCAATATGGGAGTAGTAAGACTCAAATTGGGCATGCCCTGGCAGTAAACTGCCAACTATCCGATCCAACGGCTGTAGCTGTATATATTGATACGGAAAATACCTTTCGTCCTGAGCGCATAAGGCAATTCGCTTTGGGCAAGAAGTTGGATCCAGATAAAGTATTACGTAACATCAAGGTAGCTCGAGCCTTTAACTCCGATCATCAAATGCTGCTGGCTGAAAAAGTAGAAGAGTTGATCAAGCAGGGTTTGAATGTAAGAATTGTGATTGTGGATTCTCTTACAGCCCATTTCAGAGCAGAGTTTGTTGGGCGTGGTACCTTAGCCGAGCGTCAGCAGAAGTTGAATAAGCACATGCATGTTTTAGCTAAGGTCGCAGACATGTACAACTTGTGTGTATATGTGACAAACCAGGTGATGGCAAGGCCCGATACCTTTTTTGGAGATCCTACAGAGGCAATTGGTGGAAACATTGTGGGGCACAATAGCACCTTCCGGATATACTTGCGAAGAGGCAAGAAAGGAACCCGGGTAGGTAAGCTCATCGACGCTCCAAACTTACCAGACAGTGAGTGCATCTTTCAAATAACCGAGCATGGGATCGAAGATGCTTAGGTCATAATCGCACCCTGCGCTTATTAAGCGTATTTTTTTCTTTTTTTTCTATTCTGGACGATCGTTCCACTAAATTTATAAAGAAAAACTTTTTTCTAAGAGGATGTGTAGTGAAGATCTCTTTCTTGAGGTTTGTCAAGCTGCATAAATAAAAAGGTGAATAAATAATATGGAACCTAGAGGGTTTGGACGTAATTTTGCCCCAGTTAAAGAAGGGGATGAGTTCGAAGCAACGATAGAAGCTCTTGGCGAGAAAGGGGATGGAATCGCTCGCAAGGACGGGTTTGTTATTTTTGTTCCAGGTGTAGCCCAGGGCGATAAAGTTCGCATCCGTGTAGTAAAAGTCTTACAGAAGGTTGGTTTTGGTGAAGTTGCAGGCAGCGCAAGCGGCGGTAACACTTCAGAATCAAGCGAATCTTCAGAAGAATCAGCTGAAGAAGCTCCAGAAGAAGAGGAGCAATACAACGCCTCAGAAGACTCGGAGAATTTCTAAAACTTTTTATAATTCTTATCTTTTATTTTTTTATGCGTCTGTTCATAGCAGTAGACCTGCCATTGGAGGTAAAAAAGTATCTTTCAAGTCTTAAGGGTAGATTTTCACAGAAAGGAAAAATCGCATGGGTTAAAGAAGAAAACCTACATGTGACGTTAAAGTTTTTAGGAGAAGTAGATGAAACAAGGACTGCTGATATAATTCGCCGCTTATCGGATATCCAATTTGTAAAATTTAGCTTAACGTTAAGTCAATTAGGCTTTTTTCCGAGTGAGAACGCTCCACAGATTTTTTGGGTTAATTTTATTGACCCATCCGGATTAGAAAAAATATCGCAAGATCTAGGTGGGAATCTAAAAGAATTCAAAAACGATCATCCATTTCAGGATCATGTCACATTAGCAAGAATAAAGAAACTTTCTTTGGAAGAAAAAAATAATTTTTTGAAAGAAGCAAAGAGAATATATTTGGAAGGTCAATCATTTGTAGTCGAAGAATTTACCATGTATCGTTCTATTTTATCGCAAGAAGGTTCAAAATATGGTGCAATTTCGCGTTTTAGAGCACAAAAATAATGCGAAATCGAAAGTTTTAAATATGATTATTCCAATAAATGGATAAATCACACTAAGAGGTGAATTCAACCATGGCAAAAAAGAAGAAGGCAGTTAAGAAAAAGCGAAATTAAGTTCGCTATTTTTTGCTACCTCGAGCGTTCGAGGTATGCTTTTTCTTATTTAACTTCAACGGATCCAAAACGTTTATAAAAGGATATTTGTTTCAGCTGTTCATAGCCGAGGATGTGCTCAGAAATCATAGATTCACAGAAATGCTTTGCATTTCTGGAACCAGAAATCCACGGATTTCTGTGTTTCTGGCATGCCAAGAGCTTTGCTCTTGTGCAAAGGATAGCTATACAGGACTTTATCCACAAAAACGCGTCGGCGATAATAACGCGAAGCCTTTCTTAAGTCTTCGCTGAGGTTAAAAAATGACAGAAACACAAGAATTATTGATTCCGAACGATGAGTACTTGAAGTCAGGAATTCATATTGGTACCAAGTTTAAGACAAAGTACATGGCTAATTTTATTTACAAAACGCGCTCAGATGGCTTATCAGTTCTCAATATCCAACAAATTGATGATCGATTGCGTATTTTGGGTAATTTCTTGTCAAAATATGCTCCGGAAGACGTCATGATTGTTTGCCGTAGAGAAAGTGGCTGGAAACCAGTTAAGCTGTTCAGTAAATTAACTGGAGCACGGGTCTTTGCCGGGCGTTATCCTCCTGGAATCTTGACCAATCCTGCATTGAATAGCTATACAGAAATTAAGGTGATGGTAGTTGTAGATGCCTGGCCGGATCGAAACGCGGTTTTGGATGCCGTAAAGGTCGGAGTTCCAGTTGCTGCATTTTCAGATACAAACAATCAATCCAACTACATCGATCTGGTGGTTCCTTGCAACAATAAAGGTAAAAAGAGCTTAGGTCTTGCCTTTTATCTCTTAACCAAAGGATATATGGAAAACCGAGGCATGACCAGTGTGAACAATCCGTTTAAGCATACGGTAGAAGACTTCACAGAACAGTGAATCTACCTTTGGCTCCAGGAAGTATAGAAAATGCTTCCAATTAATTTTTTGGAAGGGAAAGATGCCAAGCTCCTCCTTGTCTATAAGCATCAATACTTAGTGTTTCTGCTGTAGAATGATGTCTTCCTAAATCTTCATCTAGTTTTTTTAGAATAAATTGTATCTCTTTTTTCTTCCGCCGAGTTTTTTCTACTGCAGCAAGGACTTCTGTAAAATAGGTCCCGCCTCCAAGGGTAGAAGGAACTAAGCACAAATCGATGTCATCTTCAGCAGATTTCAGTTCACCCCCGATTCTTTCTAATAGGGTTTTACGGAGCGTGTGAGGCTCTGTGCCACATGTTATAGGTGTGCAAGGAAGCAGTTCAGTAGCCACACCATTTTTTGAAAAGCCGGTGTATGTGAGACTGAATATTTCTTCCTCTTCCACAAACCCCCAAGCAAGTCGGAGTAAGCGTTTCTTATTTTGCCGACTTAAGTTACTTATTAAATTACTTTTTGGAGAGATGGGGTTTGGAACAAAGAGGGTTCCTTCCTCGAGTCCAAGTGCTAAGGCTTCAAGAACCTTCTCTACTTTCCCATATATTTTTACCAGTTGTTCAGCAGCTATCCCTCTAAGACCTCGATTCCATCCACCATATGCCCAGTTGTCCATGGCTATGTATTTCAGCACTCTGGCCTCAAGAGCTTGTTCAGAAGTTAGCCAGCTTTCTTGGGATCGAGCATAGCGATTAGGAGCTTCTTTGTCAGCTTCTGACCGGCTAAGAACCGCAAACGAGATATAATAAGTTCCTTGCCCTTGGTAAAAGGTAGGGAATCGGTCTTCGTTTGCGACAGGAGCAAAAGGGCATACTGTTTTCATGATTTTCTTAATTCGGTCTGGAACGATCTTTTCTGGAGTAATAATGTCAATGTCAAAGTCTGGTATGAATAAGCCTTGTTTACAGTTTTCATCAGCTGCTTCTTCCAGTTCACTCTGTATAGGTAGAGGGTGCACAATACTTATTCTTTCAGCAGCGGCAGAGCCTACGTTTTGTATTTCGACAGGTATATTTGCTTGCTCAAAGGCAATTTTAACTTGCCGCGCCAAAGCCGTGTTCTTATTAGTATATGATTCCATTATTTCTTGGGGAGAGTAGTTAAGCTCTTTTCTTAGCTCATCAAGGCTTTGCATCTTTTATTTCCTCAATGCCGTTTTCAGTAATTGTAAACCCAATTTCTTTTCCTTCAGGCAAGCTGCGATGCTTTCGTAGCACAGCCTTTCGCTTGCCGTCTATCTTTTTGAGTTCAATGATGCATTTAGACATATTCTTGATCATTAATCCTCCAACAATATTGAGTTTGTCTTTTTCGTTAATGTCAGAGTAAACCTGACTCGTAACTAAGACAGGGATCTCTTTTTTGCGGGCAATCTCAATTAAATCCCTAAGTTGCAGGACAAATTGGTTGTTCAGCTCTTTGTTATTTTTGTCGCTCAGTTCAGCCCGGTAATGCATGGAGATGGTGTCCACAACAATCAGGCCGACTTTTTGTTTGAGAAGGATGTCTTTGAGTTGTTGAACGCTTTGACTTTGTTCGGTAAATGTAGTTGGTTTTAGGAAGATAATCTTGTCAAGAACAGAGGCATAGTCTTCGCAGATCTGTTTGAATCGGATGACAGAGAAGCCTTCTTCGGTGTCAATGTAGATGATCTTCTGATTTTTGATGCTGTGAGCTGCACAGAGCATGCATAGCACACTTTTTCCACTGCCACCAGGCCCATAGATTGCGGTAATGACTCCTTTTTCATAACCCCCTTCCAAAAGCCAATCAAACGGGGCAGTACCTGTGCTGATCTTGGTTTCCATAACCAGAGGGGATAAGGTGCAATATTAAAACGTTTGGGATGTGTAGATTTATAAACTGCCTTTGCTAAGAGCGGGTATGTTGCAAAGGATGCTTCTCGAGAGAAACATCAAGTTAGAGTACGTGCGTGCGACTCTTTCGAACCTCGTTTTTTATCTACCAGTGATGGTTTTATTCTTCAATCAAATTGTGAATGCAGTCACTCTGGTCGCTTTGCTCTTTAGCATTCAAGCCTTTATTTCAATCATTTTGGAAGTACCCACGGGTGCCTTTGCGGACCTATTTGGAAGAAAAAAGATCCTGGTATTGGCGGGGTTTCTTTCCATTGCAGCCACTTCATTGTTAGCATTCTCATCCAATTTCTACATGTTAGTTGTGTTTTCCATACTCTTTGCAATTAAAGGGACCCTTACCAGCGGAACTCAGGAAGCAGTGGTATATGACTCGCTTAAGCAGTTAAAGAAAGAAAGTGAATATAAGATGCGTGTGGGGCATTGGAACACACTAGCATGGTTAGGGGCCTTAATAGGCTCTGTTCTAGGTGGATGGATGGCCGGATACAATATTCGATTACCAATACTCCTCTCAATACCGCTCTCTATCATTTATCTGATCTCATTTCTTTTAACAACAGAACCCCAATACAAGAAAGAAACGCATAGAAATATCTTTAAGCAGATGCAGGGTTCTATCAAAATATTTCTTTCGAATAAGCAGCTACTCTTGTTATCCTTGTTTAGTTTGTTTTCTTTTGGTATTGCAGAATCCACAGCACACCTAGATCAGATCTTTTTCAATTTTGTAAAGCTTCCTCTATCTTATTTCGGGATCGCTGCTGCACTAGGTTCTCTTATGGGCGCCTTGGGTTCCTTTTTATCGCATCGACTCTCAGATAGATTTGGTGATAGACCTATTTTGATGGCCTCTAAAGTCCTAGATGGTCTTATGTTGGTAGGGGCAGCTTTATTTTTAGGATATACTGGAGTTGTATTCATAATAATCCTAGCTTTCTTTAGATCCATAGGCTCTCCTATTTTGTCCCATTTATTGAATGAACAAATAAAGTCTAAGCAAAGAGCAACCGTTCTCTCATTGAACTCATTAATGATGAATGTAGGATATCTACTATTTGCTCCTCTAATGGGTTATGTTGCAGACCTATATACTATTGCAACTTCATTTAGAATTTCAGGATTTTTACTTATGTTCACTGTCATCTTACTCGTATTTATTAAACGCAAAAAGCGAGTTTTATTCTTCTTCGCTTTCTTCTTCTTTTTCTTCGTCTAATTTTTCCTTTTTCCTTCGTTTGGGTTCAGGAGGTAAGGGTAAGCCAGCTACTTGGGCAAACATGCTTTTAAGGCCGAGTTCCAGGCTTTCTTCATCGGCAATTAAATGGTGAGTGGAAGGTTGCAGGATCCATTTATCTTGATTTTTTGGGTTGACAAAGATGAAATTGAGATTTTTATGGGAAAGGAATGTTTTCCAGTTTTTTATGATATAACCTAGATTAGAAGGGGTTGAGGGGCATACAAAGGTGAGGTAGGGTGCAGAGGTCTTGTGCTGAGTACAGTTAGAAAGGCTTTCTTGGATGACATAGTCATGTATCTTGTCTTTATATTGAAAGGTGAGTACATCGCCTTTTTGAGTGTGACTTTGGAGTTTGCGTTGGAGGAGGTCTTTGTTTTTGACGTAAATGAGGGTCCATTCAATCAGATCCATTTTTTCTCCTCCATAAGTAAATAGACATAAGGACATAAGTAGGGTAATAAATAGGAAAAGGTAAGGGTCCAAGGGTCTTGGACAGGAATGAGTTGAAGAGATTGAGCAAACAGCTGAGCAAGGTGTACACCGATGCGAAATTTAATGAGGATGGTTAATGCAAGGAAGAAGAAAGCAAGGGTGTGCTGCTTGGTTTCTAGGTTTTCGACTTGTTTGAGGACACTATGGAGAATAATTCCAAAAGAGAGTCCGAGCACAGCAAGGAAGACATAAAGAGTGCGTCCTTGGAAGAACAAGATAAAAGGGATAGCAACGGTAGTCGCAAATAGATTAGCGATAAAGGCTTTGAGTAAGGCGACTCCGAGTAAGTTGTTTTCAACGAACTTATGAATAGGGTGTTTTTTTTCTTCTGCTTTTTTCAGGATGCTTACTGCTTCTTGGATTTCTCGTTTAGTCCATCCCTTTTGCTGGAAAGTGTGGGTAAACTGTTCTTCTCGGAACATGCTCTTTTTTTGTGTATGAAGTATATATAGCTTACTCATTCTGGGCTTAGAAAAGGTGTGTAGTGGCATCCGGTCGAGCTCCTACAGAAGCACACAATAAGTAGACAGGGGGTCGTGCTCAGGAATGAAGTTCCTGGCACGCCAGCAACCAGAGGTTGCTGAGCGTCCCATACAGGGAATGTCAACTAGGAATTAATGAAACTCAAGAGCGAGAAGCCGCTACACAGAAATATAGAATGGCTGCAGACACTAAAACTAAGCCTCATTTGGAGTGTGTTCGGGAATGATGCGTCGGGTTTTAGGAAGGTAATTGTAGAGCTTTCCATTCGCCGCTTTTCCAGAGCCGAGGTAGTCAGAGCCGCAGCGTAAGATCTGAAATCCAGTTAATTCAGGGGGGACTTGAAGGTCTTCTCCGCGAAACCATGCTTTGGTTTGTTCTTTGGTGAGTTCTAGGACGTTCTTGTTAGCCTGTACATTAAGGATCTGGCTTCCTTCCATACTAAGCCTGAGTTCTTGAGGATACTGGGTGGCAAAATAGAGGCCTAAGGTATCGATTTTTAGGTCGTCAGCGTCAATATGGTCGATGTCTCGATGAACAATGTAGAGTTTGTCTTTATTGCTCTTAAGAAATGCGTAGGGGAGTTTTTCGTTGAAGCCATATTGTTGCTCAAGCTGTTCACAGATATGTTTTACTTCTCGGCTGTTAAGAACCGTTAGGTGTTTGATTTTCATGTTGTCTTACACGCCCCACACTAGGTTTCCTTTTCGTTTGATTTGTGCGATTTCTTTTAGGATGTCAATTTCTTCCGGTTTCAAATACCGTTTAAGGGTTTTGATCTTTCTAAAGTCATCTTCAGGTATAGCCGAGTAGAAGATGTCTCCTTCTTGGACTTGTCTTCCAATGGTTACGTCGGGTAAGGAAATTGCTAATTGCGTTCCCTTTTCTGCTTTCGCAACATTTTCTTTTTCAAGCTGCATGCTCGCAATTTTTCCGATGGTTTTCCCATCGGCTTTCATAAGCAGGATTCCATTTTTGACAAGGCCTCGAATGACTTCAACGCCAAGGATGGCAGGGTTGCTGGCGCGAAAGCTGCAGTTGTGTAGGAATTCAAGTTTGCAGGGTCTAACAATATTTTCAAGTTCTTTTTCTTCGAGTCTTCGCCTTTCTTCTTCAGTCCATTTAGTATAGTCGATGATGAGGCGGTAGATGACCTCGCTCGTTAATACTTTAACACGTTCGGTACTTTCCGCAGGAGGTATGTTAAAGCCCAGGATGGCTGCTTGGAGGGGGTCTTGTTCGTAGTTGGCTTCAGCGTCACTGTAATCCTTTTTCATGATGGGGCCTACGGTTGCTTTACGGATGGAAATACCTTTTTCTTTGAGTAGGTTAGTAAGGGCTTCAAGGCTTCCCAGGCTGTCTGCTTTGATGATGACTCCGTTTTTATCGGTGTGGATGGCGACTTCATCCACTTCTTCTTGGACTTTTTTCTTCGCTTCTTCAAGGTCTTTTCCAGGAACAATGAGGGGCATTCCGGCTATGGCGTTTTCAATGTCAGGAGCTACAATTTTAATGCCTGTTGCGGCAGTAGCTTGTTGGACGGGATTGTACTTGGTTTTTTTATCGCGCATCTCAGAGAGGGGTGCAGGCTCAAACAGGGCCTTAACCCGTGTAACAATGGGTTGCTCGATGCCACCAATGACAATGACATCGTTAACATGAATCGCCCCATCATAGATGATGACGTCAAGGGTTTTTCCAAGGCCTGTTTCTTCTTTGATTTCAAGGATGATGCCTTGAGCAGGTCCAGTGGGGTTGATGTTGAGGGTTTGTTCTAAGAATTTTTGGGCAAGTCCAGTGAGAACCATGAGAAGTTCAGGAATTCCAGCACGGGTTTTGGCACTGCATGGTACAATGGCAACTTGTTTGGTGTAGTCATCCACACGGTCATATCGTTCCGTGTTCATCTTGTACTTTTCATAAAGGTTTCCTACAACTTCGTATATTTTTTGGTCGATGAGTTGTTGTACATAGGGGCTTTGTAAGTTGAAGTTTTCAAGCAAGTTTTTACTCTTTTCTTCATAGCCTTGCAGCAAGTCCAATTTGTTAAGGGCGATGATGAAAGGTATTTTGTAGCTTCTTAAAATGTCAATGCTCTCAAAGGTTTGGGGTTTAAAGCCTTCACCCATGTCAACGACTACAATGGCAATATCTGCTAGGTTGCCTCCTCGTTTTCGTAGGTTGGTAAAGGCAGCGTGCCCCGGTGTATCAATAAAGAGTAAACCTGGGATGGTGAATTTTAGTTTGAGCCGATCAAGTAAGGGGCCACAGATCTTTTGGATGGTGGATAAAGGAATGATGCTCGCACCAATAGCTTGGGTAATGCCGCCTGCCTCTTTCGCAACAATGTTGCTCTCCCGGATGGCATCGAGCAAGCTACTCTTGCCGTGGTCAACATGGCCAAGTACGCTGCAGATAGGGGCACGGATTTGAGTCATATCTTGGTGATATTGAAAGGTGCTTTTTAAAGCTTCGCCGGTATGTTTGTATGAATGTTTTTAAACAGAGATTTTTTTCTAGGTCTAATGAGTTCAGATGCCAAGGTGGTTGCAGCATTGGAGTGCATAGTGCGCGCACAAGAAATGCCTCCTCAAGGGTTAGTTAGTGAGTATGGAAAAGCTTTAGAGTTGTTGTCAGAAGTAAGGACTTTGGAACATGGAAGTCCAGAAGTTCTTTTTTATGAAGGAACTATTTGTGTAGATTTAGGTAGGGCCGGGGGTTTAACTTTTGCGTATCCTGCTGCGATGGCTGCGCTAACACAAGCGATTGAATCAGGTGCACTTGAGGAGAAATTAGTGTCAACGGCTTATTTTCATCGAGGAATGGCAAGCCTCGGATTTGGTGAATGGTGTCATCTTCAAGGGCAGTATCCTTTTGCAGAGATCTTGTTCGATGGGGCAGCAGAGGATTTAGGAAAGGCAGCAGAACGCAATCCAAATGAGTTTGTTGCTTTTATGAGAAGAGGGTATGCTTTGAACCGATTGGGGGAAGCTCGCGTGGTAAAAGGAATGGATACAGAAGCACAAACGGTTTTTGAACGAGCTGCGATATCTTTAGATAAGGCGATAGAGTTGGATAAAACTCAAGGTTTGGGGGAAGGGGGAGTGTTGGCGTATAACTTTGCAGGCTTCTCGTTGATTCGATTGGGTCGTTTTGGTGAGGCAGAAAAAGCTTTACGGGTTGCGTTGAGTCGTTCTCCTAATCTACTCCCTGTTCGTGTTCATCTAGGTGATGCTCTCAGAGGATTGGAAAGAGGAGAAAAGGCAAGAGAACAATATCAGTTTGTTCGAACATTTGTAGCAGAAATACCTGAAGCCAAGCGCAATCGATGGAATTGGACCATGGCCATTCGAGCAGGAGAAGGTCTAAGAAAACTCAGAGAGGATGTTTCCATGGAGTATGAACAAAGAGCAGTAGAATTGGGAGTGTTAAAACAAAGAGATTTAGACTATTTGAGCAAAACACAGATTTAGGTTTTATTTAAGTTAAAAGAAAAAAGAAAGAAAAAGTAAATCTATCTTCTTCTCTTCTTGGCAGCAGGCATGTCACAGCTGCTCTGGCAAGTAGTCATAAAGCAGATGCCTTTAAGAACTAAGATAACTCCAATAAATGTCCACCAGCTCCACATCAAGTAGTGTTGGTTGAGTAATACCAACAAACCAAGTACAATACACATTATTCCACATTTTTTTGGGTCTCCCATCATATTTACACCTCGTTATATTTTTTTATGATTATTGATTTCGCTTATAAAAACCTTGTTTTATCCAATTGCTCTTCGTACGTCCGTAACTTCGCAACTTTGTACGCCTTCAATGGTGTTAATTTGCCCTTCTAAGGTTTCCGTGCCGCCTTTCTTCTCATCCATTAAAAAAGTAATCTTAAGAGCTTTGAGACCAAAAGCAATGGGTTCAATTTCCGTTCGGGTGTCGCCAGCTCCAGCCCAGGCAGTGATCTTGTCTTTGGCTTGTTTTTCAACAGAAGTCAAGTCTACTTCAGGGCTTTCAGGCATGATTTTGAAGGTAAGGACGACGGTTGCCATAGCATTAGTTAGGCCCTTCAAACTTGCATTCGGGGCACTTGTATTTAGAAACAATTTCTCGGCATTTGAAGCAGCGGATGATTTCGTACTTGGAGCATTTAGGGCAGGCAAATCGTGTCGTGCCACGATCATTGGCAATGTTTATTTTGCAGCTAAGGCATTCTTGGATTCGTGCTTGTTCCATGCGTCGAAGAAGCTGTAAGGGGTTTATAAAGGTTTTTCTTTAATAAAACTCAACGTAAGAGGGAATTATTTAGTCGGCGTTACCAGGGGTACAAATACGCATCCACACAGGGTTTGTTCTTGAAATCCTTCTTTAGTCTTGCGTATCTTTTTGAGGTCTTGGTGGAAGCGATTCCCAATAGGTAAGATCAAAATCCCGCCGACTTTCAATTGTTTCAAGAAGGCAGGGGGCACTTCTTTGCTGGCAGCAGAGACAATAATGCGGTCATACGGTGCTTTGGCTTCATAGCCATTACTTCCATCTCGATAGAGGAGTTTGACGTTTTTGCGTTTGAGTTCTTTGAGGAGTTCTTTTGCTTTTTCTATAAGGGGAGCAACGATCTCTACACTGTACACTTCTTTAGCAAGTTTAGAAAGAAGAGCGGCCTGAAACCCCGTTCCCGTGCCAATTTCAAGGACTTTTTCTTTTCCCGTGAGTTCCAAACGATCGATCATCAAAGCGATGATGTAAGGCTGGCTAATGGTCTGTCCATGTCCTAAGCTGACGGGATGGTCTTCATAAGACATGTCTCGCAATCCTTCAGGGATGAAGGGATGGCGGGGTGTTTTATGGAGGGCATCGATTAGCTTTTTATTCGTAATGCCTCTTGCTTGAATTTGCTCAGTAATCATTTGTTCGCGTTGTTTGTCCCAGTCAAGCATTAAAAAGGGATAGGGATCTTACTTATATGGTTTTCTAAACATGTTTTATCACAATATTTAAAAGAGAAGGAAGGTAGGAATTAAAAAAGAGGTCTTTCATGCCCAATCAAGAGCTCATTAATTATTTCAAGCAGAATATTTCTTCCTATTCTATGCAGGAGTTAAAGCAGCAGGCATTGGGTCAGGGATATCAACCTCAAGAGGTAGAGGAAGCAGCAAGGTGGGCGCAAGGCGGAGTAGCCGTGCAGCAGGTTTCAGACACGGTAAACCAATACCTGCCTTCCTCCTCCAAGAGCCCTTTCAAGGAGGGGGCAATCAGTGGGGTGGTAGTAGGATTGATCTTTTTTGTTTTGCGTATCCCTCTTTCTTTTTTGAGTACGGCAAGTGGCTTTAGCTTGATTACAAGTCTGATTTTTCTTCCGGTCGGGATCATTGTCGGCGTAGTTTTAGGAGGGGCATACGGGTGGTTGATTATAACGTTTGAAGATAAGCTTCCAGGAGGGAGTTTTTTTATGAAGGTGTTAATTCCATTGCTTGTGTTGAATGGCTTAGGAATCTTGATGAGTTTAATGGCTTTGTTCACGAATCCGTTATACACGCTACTCAGTGATGTATTATCAGTTTTGGCCAGCATCGTGTTTGCAAAGCTATTTTCAAGTCGAATGGGTCGTTAACGGCTTTGTAGAAAGTGGTGGTAGTGGCATACGGTCAAAGTCTGTGTAATGTAAAGTTTAAGCTGACAAGGGGGTTGTCCAATCCGGGGAATGTCAGCTTTTAAAGAAATCTTCCAAGACTTTGAAGCCACTACCTAAGCGAAGCGAAGAGATTTTCTACAAAGTCATCGCTAGCACCACGTTTATATAGATCATTTTATTTTAATCAGGCATGAAAGGTTTCATTCTATACCCTACCTACCGCATTGAGGGAAACCAGGCTAAGGTCTACTTATTCGGTCGATTGGAGAATGGAGAATCTTTTTTGACCATCAGCGATTCAAGGCCTTATTTTTACATCAAAGAGCGAGATGTACAAAAAGCGCTTCAATTGCAGGCTTTTGATTACAAAAAGGTGGGATGGGTTGATTTTAAGGGAAATGAAATGGTGAAGATCAGCCTTAACATTCCAAAAGAGGTTCCAGATGCAAGGCGGCTCTTAGAAGAAGCGGGAATTTTGTGTTACGAAGCAGACATTCGCTTCGCAGTTCGTTTTTTGATTGACAACGAATTACAGGGGGCTGTGGAGATTGAAGGAGAGTACAAGCAGGGTTCTCGAGTGGATCGAATCTACACGAATCCCTCTCTAAAACCTTGTGAATATGTTCCAACGAATCTGAAGGTTCTCTCGATCGATATTGAAACAGATCACCAGATGAAAAAGATTTTCTGCATTTCTTTGTACATGCCTGATTTTCAAAAGGTGATCATTGTTTCAAATCAAACGCTCAAGCACACGGTTTGTGTAGCTTCAGAAGAAGAGCTCTTGCAAAAGTTCAGTGAGCTTTTATTAAAATTAGATCCAGATATTATTACGGGTTGGAATGTGATTGATTTTGATCTTTCAAGGATTCAGGAGCTTTTCAAAAAGTACCGAATTCCATTCCAGTTAGGAAGAACAGAATGGGAGTGTAAGATCCGTAGATTCGATTCATTTTTCCAAGACAGTACAGCGGATTTTCCAGGAAGGATGGTGCTTGATGGTATGGCATTACTCAAGTGGTCATTCATCAAATTGGAGGATTACAAGCTGGAGACAGCTGCCCAGGCGTTTTTAGGTGAGGGAAAGTTGATCCATGGAGGAATTACAGATCGTTGTGCGGAAGTCGAAAAGTTTTATGAGGAAGATCAGCAAAAATTAGTGGATTATAACCTAAAAGATTCTGAGTTAGTTTATAGGATCTTGGAAAAAACAGGAACGCTAAACTTAACCATTCAGCGCTCTTTATTGACAGGAATGCCCATGGACAGGGTCAAGGCTTCTGTTGCCAGTTTTGATTCCGTGTACCTCAAGGAGTTAAGGAAAAGAAAGATTGTTGCTCCTTCCATAGGGTTTGAGAGCCGAGAAGAGCGAATCAAGGGCGGTTATGTGATGGAGTCCAAGCCCGGAATCTATGATTATGTGGTGGTGTGTGATTTTAAAAGCCTCTATCCAAGCATTATTTGCACATTCAATATCGATCCCTATTCATTTGTCGAGAATGGTCAAGGAAAAGATCTGATCACAGCACCCAATGGGGCGTGTTTTCGTAATGAAGAAGGCATTTTGCCATTGATGATTGAGCGTCTTGGGAAGCAAAGAGATATCGCTAAGAAGGAGAAAAACTCAGTAGCAAGTTATGCAATTAAGACCTTGATGAATAGTTTTTGGGGTGTTCTAGCCAGTCCTCGGTGTCGTTTTTATTCATTTACCATGGCAAATGGCATCACGCATTTTGGTCAGTACATAATTAAGCTTACAGCAAAGAAGATTCAAGAAATGGGTTATGAAGTGATTTATTCCGACACCGATTCGGTTTTCATCAATTCAAAGACTCAGTCTTCAGAAGAAGCAGAAAAGATCGGGGATAAAATCCAGAAAGAAATCGATCGCTTCTTTGAGGAGCACGTTCAAAAGGAGTATAAGCGAAAAAGTTTCTTGGACTTACAATTCGAGAAAGTCTACATCCGTTTTTTAATGCCAAAGGTAAGAAGTGGGGAGGAAGGCTCCAAAAAGCGCTATGCGGGTTTGCTAAATAAGGACGGGAAAGAAGAAGTAAAGTTTGTCGGTTTGGAAGCAGTCCGTAGGGATTGGACTGAGCTTGCTAAGCAATTCCAACATGAGTTGTTCAACAAGGTGTTTCATAAGGAAGAAGTTGCGGATTACATTCGCTCGTTCGTAAAAGAGCTAAAAGAAGGAAAATTGGACCCCTTGCTTGTCTATAAGAAAGCAATCCGTAAGGAATTGGGTGAATACACCAAGACGACGCCACCCCATGTGAGAGCCGCGCGCTTGATGGAAAACATCGAGAGCAACTTGATTGAGTATGTAATCACAGTAAAAGGCCCACAGCCCATCCCAGCAAAAGACAAAATAGATTATGACCATTACCTAGAGAAGCAGTTAAAGCCAATCGCAGATACTGTCTTGCAGTTCTTCCATCAAAACTTTGATGACATGGTAAAAGGCTCCGAACAACGTACTCTATTTGGCTTCGGATAGAAGCCAAACTTCAACACATAGTGTTGTATGTTTGACTTTGGTTAATTATTATAAGCCCAGTCGCTTTAGAATGTTGCCAATCACTTTTGGTCCACCATGATAAAGAGCAGAGCAGAGTTGTACTGTATCTGCTCCGTAGAGCATCGTCGTAAGGGTACTGTTGGGTCCGAAAATTCCTCCAGAGGCACTTACAAAGTTTCTTCCATCATTCGCCCTATAGCTGTGAACTTGGCTTAGCATGTCTAAGAATAGACGTTCTCCAGACCACGAGCCTTTTCCCATTTGTAGACTGGCAAATCCGTGAGTGCCGGTGTAGCTAGATTGTTTCATAGAGTCCGCTATGGTAAAGCCATTTGCTGGCAGTTTTTCTTGTTTAATCATGGCTGGATATTCAAGTTCATAATGCCCTACCCATTTGTAAAGAGTTGGGCGTTGGATTTGTGGAAGTTGTCGTTTTAAAATATTAAAGATGTTTCGTTGATGGACTAGATAGGCTTCTCGATTAGGAGTAAGATCTTCTTGGGGTGGGTTGGAGGCATCTCCCGGTTCACTCGCCCACCAATCAACCGCAACGGGTTTTTCAAATTCTTTTCGGAAGTATCGTGGAGTTATTTCGATAGCATCCCCAGGGAGTTGATCTAGTTTTTCAAAATCTTCTTCTGTTTCCGGTCCGAAGCTAGCAATGACAATGGCTTGAGGATAATGGGTTTTGATTTTATCATAAAGGGTTCGGGCTTCTTTAAAATTGATTCGCTCACAGTGACGGGAGGCTTGAGAGGTGGAAAAAACCATATGACCCCAGAATCCTTTAACAGGAATGGCTAGGCGTCGTTCACATCCTGAGTTCGGTTGATCTCGAGTACAGTGGCATTGGACAGCAAAGTCTCCTGCCGATTTTAAGACAACGCCCGCAGCGCCTTGGTCTAAGTATTGTTGGATGGTTTCATAGCTTTGTGTGAGAGGTGAAGAGGCTATAAGTAATGGATTGGCAAAGTGAAGTCCTTGAAATGGAATGCCTCGTAATTTAGGTTGTGCTCTTTCCAATTTTTCTTCTAAAGATAAGTTGACAATTCCATCCCGTTCGTGTAAAGCGTCAAAATGTTCTTGCCGTTCGCGGTAAAAATGTTCAAGGGGGTTTTCTTCCAAGCCAGGGATGGTTTCTGCATCAAAAAATTGAGTATGCCTTTCTTGATAAGGAGTGAGCTTCATAAGAAGGGTATAAAAAAGGCATTTATAAAGCTAAGACTAGATCTTCCTCAAAAACCCTTCTTCTTCTACAATGAAGTGGTCTCGTTTTAATTCGATGATTAAACGCTCGACCTCGTTTTCGCTAAATCCTTGCATTTCAGCTTCAACAAGTAGTTTTTCTTTGCTGATGCGTCCTTTTTTGTCTTGGTGCATTTCGTTGATTAAGTCAAGTAGCTTGATCTTGGCATCCATCTCGCTTTCTTGTACAATGCGGCTTGCCATGAATCGTTGGATCCGCATGAGTTCATCAAATTCGCTTTCTTCCATGATTTAGTGAGTAGGTCGGCTAGAAATCTAAAAACAGCAATATCAATACCCCCAAGCTTAGGGATAGGTCTGTTTATATAAAAATTTCGCTATTAGTAGCTGTTTTTGTATATCGGCTGGGGCTAAGATTTATATCCTCTAGGAGGTTTCTCCTAAGAATATGGCGCATGTATTGATGGTGGATGAAGATCAGAGATTAATAAAGGTCTACGCCAATCATCTCCTAGAAGCAGGTCACACCGTTACGGTGCGTTATGGATCAGTTGAAGCAGACACTTTTTTAAGAGAGGCCTTAAGTAACCATAGACCCCCCGACGCAGTTACAATGGGGATCATGATGTCTCCTTATGGTTTATTTACTCCAGAAGAAACAGACGATGGTCTGCGTACAGGCGCTTCTTTTTTTCACCGAATGCGGGCAGCCCATAATTATTTTGGGCCTGTCGTTGTGTTGACGAATGTAGCACACGAAGTGGTGCGGAGTTCGTTTGAAGCCGTAGGCTGCGTGTATGCAGTGAAAGAAGAGACGTACCCTCCGAAGCTGGTGGATATTATTGAGCAGTGCACTCGTCCAAAAAATCCAGTTTCTTTCTTGCATCAGGCATTCTTGCGTTGGAGAAATGGCCGTCCTGGATTTGCCGTTCGAAAGCCAGATATATCTTTACCGAATGCAGATCGTCGTAGAATAGAAGACTTAATACCTTCACTAGAAGTCTAAACAAAAGTTAAGTCGGCCAAACAAAACATTTATTAAGGACGTCCTACTTCCTCATACGATAAAGGCGCCTAGAGGTGAAGAGACTATAAGCGCCTTTAGAGCTCAGAAAACGTAACAAGATGATTTAATATTGCGTTTTCTGTTGCTTGCAGAGGGGGGTATGAACGGAGCATTTTCATCACAGATTATACGCAGCATGATTGAGGCCGGGCGTATTAAATCACAAGAGCGTGTTTCGGATGGCCAGATTCAGCCGGCCAGTTTAGATCTAAGGGTAGGGACAAAAGCCTATCGCATTAAAGGAATGTTTCTGCCACAAAAAGGCGAACGTGTAGCCGATCTTCTAAAAAAGTACGCCATTTATGAGATTGACATGTCTGATAGTGAGTTGATCTTAGAGAAGGACGCTCCTTATCTCATTGAGTTAAGCGAAGCCTTGGATCTCGACTTGGACATGTGGGCGATTACAAACAATAAAAGCTCCACAGGCCGAATTAACCTGGTCACGCGCCTCGTTACAGATTTCAATCCACGGTTTGATAAAGTAGAAAAAGGATATTCAGGGAAGCTCTACCTTCAACTCTTAAGTAAGAGTTTCTTGATCGGCATAAAAAAAGGTCAAACACTCAACCAGATGCGTTTCTTTAACAGCGATTCGCGCCTGAATGACCTGCAAATGTCTTTGGAGATGGACAAGTTCCACCTGCTCTATGACAAGAATGGAAAGCCGGTTCCAAGAAGAGACATTCGCATCGATAAAGGGGTTTTGCTCAGCATCGACTTAAGTTCTGAGATCAGTGGTTGGGTGACTAAGACAACCAATGAAGTCATACATCTAGATAAGATTAATCATTATCCCATTCATGATTTCTGGGAGCCGATTCGTACGCCAGAAGATGGGCATATTGTTTTGACCGAAGGGAATTGCTATATTTTCTGTACCAAGGAAAAGGTAAGGATTCCGCCGGAGTTTGCAGCTGAACTCGTATCGTTTGATAGTGAGTCGGGGGAGTTTAGAAGTCACGATGCTGGCTTTTTCGATCCAGGTTTTGGGTATGGTAAGAGTGGTGAAATTCTAGGCACAACCGCTGTTTTAGAAGTGCGTCCATTTGGCAGCAACATCGTCCTTCGTCATGCACAACCCGTTTGTCGTTTAGTATACGAACGCATGATTGAGGTTCCAGATCGTATTTATGGAGTAGACCTGGATAGCAGCTACCAAGGCCAGCAAGGACCCAGGCTAAGTAAGCATTTCCGTATGCCTGTCCTTCAAGGCCAAGTAAAGACTCAAGTGCATGAAAAGCCAGTCTTGAAGAGTACCTTGGTCAAGAATACCTTAGTCAAGAACAAGTAGTTTTCTTTGTATTGACTAGCATCCTCAGGTCAAAACTCCAACGATAAAAGTTTCTGTTCGTCACGGGGGAGGTCCCTCCTCAAGAACTGAAGTTCTTGGGAGTCCCAGAAACATACGTTTCTGAGGACTTACGGGGAAGTAGAACAATTAGCGATTACATTAAGAGTTTTGAAGATGCTAGTCAATAATTATAAGTTTGTCTCTACTTTTCAGCCCGCTTTTGATTCTCACTTTTTTCTTTAATGTTTTGGATAAGAATCGCACCAATTCTTTATTGCGAGCGTAGCGAGCACAGGGGTTTAATACCCCGACCTTTAGGTCG
>ERZ1292623.1042-Hain-H51-01um-R1-1042-length-27677-cov-11_pt1 | contig 27677 bp, 46 predicted proteins | sample MGYA00564398_ERZ1292623 | MGnify/ENA primary metagenome ERZ1292623 (study PRJEB36523, sample SAMEA6512633) | groundwater metagenome | collected 2019-01-07 | study: AquaDiva: Metagenomics assemblies of 32 groundwater samples | reverse complement strand
CCAATAACATTAAATGAATCAGCTAAATTAAAAACAGGCCAAAATTTTAAATCAATAAAATCCCTTACACCATTAAAAAATATTCTATCTATTAAATTTCCAATAATTCCTGCTATAAGAAAAGATAAAGCTAATCTTACTTTTTTATTTTTAATATAATAATAAATTACAATTGCTAATATAATTAAATTTACTAATATAAATAAGAGATTATAACCTTTTAATAATCCAAACGCTATTCCAGTATTAATTATGCTTGGAAATATAAACTTAGTAATTTGGTCTAAGATAATTAATAATAAGATTAATATTATCATAGAAAAACATTTATATACTTGGTTATATAAAATTTATGTAAAGAGGTGAACTATGGAATTAGTGGAAAAAGAGAAATCTGCTTCTGAAAAAATCCAAGAATTTAAAGAAAAAAATTCTAGTAAGATAAATTATGATATTGTTTATGATAGCTTATCAGAAGGTTTAGAGCCAATATACTTTTGGATATTAGATTTTATGCAAGAATCATATCCAAGTGGTTTAGGAATGGACGAAGTTATTAAGAGCAAAGATGAGTATGAAGCAGCTGTTGGTTCTGGCTTTTTTTCCGATTTAGGAGCAAAAGCTACAAGAATGCAAGAACAAGCAATGAAGATGATGGCTACTATTAATACTGTTATAAGAAGTATAATTAATTTAATTTATGATTTACGTGAATTTGAAATTAGATTAGAGACGTATGATGATTTACATTCATTAGAGGAAGCTAAAAGCGAAGCTGCAGAAATTTCTTTAAGAGTAATTTGGATGGACCAAGTTGATATTAAAAGAGGACGTGGAAGCATAAATATGCTTGCAAGAGAATTACAATTTGTTACTTTAAGAGATGCTTTTCTTTATGCAAGAGATGAAAAAGATGTTGAAAATCTTGATTTAAATGATCGCGTTAAAAGAATTTTAAAATCTCGTATTAATGAATATTTAAAATGGAAATCTTATAGTGAAAAAGAATTAAGGAAGAGATATAATATTGAGAAATCTTACTTAAAATCACAAATAAATTCATTAAAACATTACACTTCATGGGTTAAACCATATTTAATTGCTGCAAAAAAACTCGGTATGAGCAATTTCTTTACTCCAAGTGGGGGCACAAATCCAAATATTGTAAACATATTTAATAATATGGAAATCCAATTAACTTTATTCGGTAAAAAAGAGTTTAAACCAGAACAAGCAAATCGTGCTTACAAAGGATTAAAGCTTGAAAATAAATATTATTCTTGCATTGAAGTTGAGATAAAATTTAGAACTGTGCCAAGAGCTACCCAATCCCAACAAGGTTTAGTTTATGTGCATGGCGGTAGAACAGAATTAAAATTTAAAGCATATGCACTAAATGATAAAGAAATTAATGAAATAAATAAATTAAAAGTAGAAGAAGATCTTGAGTTAATAGAGGGAATGACTGATGTAAGTTTAAAAGAAATACAAGCAGATATTGAACATTATCTTGGAAAGCCAGAAGAAGAAAAAGAAAAGAAAAAAGAGAAAATTAAATTTCCAAGTCCTTTTTCAGGATTAAAAGAGGGTTTTAAACAAGTTTTTAAACCTCTTGGCGGAGCAGTAAAAACGTTAACATTTAGAACTGGTATAGATAAAAGTTTTCAAGAAGAAAAAATAAGAGACGCTGCAAAGAAGCAAGCTGAAGCTTTATTATATGTGGTTTATGATATTTATAAGAAAGGTCATGGAATGTTAGTTTATTCGTAACTACTTTTTAAATTATAAAAAGCTTAATATATAGCTAAAATATTAATATTTCTATGAATATTAAAGACATTAAAAAACAACTTGAGAAATTAGAAGATAATGAAGATAAACTGGAATATTTAAATAAATTACTCGAGCAAGTAGAAGACGAAAAACTAAAAGAATTTATAAAATCTTTAATTAAAGATATAGAAAGTTTAGAATCTAAATTAGAAAAATTACCAGATCTTACCCCAATTAGAAGACAAGTTGAACTAGATGAAGTAGAGCACGATATTGAATCAAGAGAAGTTCAAATTACTCCTCAAAGATCTATTGCAAGACCTGATTTAATGATGATGCCAAGAGAACAAGAAAATATTGAAACAAATTACGCTCCAGGTAATTATAGTATAAATTTAGTTCCGGAGTATCTTACCCAAACTATTACAACTTATGAATCATTTGCTACAGAAGGTGCAGAAATTAGTAAGATAGAGCAAAATTTAGTAAGAGAAAATATTTTAAATCCTGAATCACCTTTATCAGAATTAACAAGAGAGCAATTACATGTAAGGGTTCGCGAGTTAATGCCCTTTGCGTCGCCAGAAGAAGTTATAAGATATGAAGCTAATATAATAACTGGCTTGAGAGATACTAAAAAAGCAGAACGTTTAAAATACATTCCAAAAGTAAGATGAACAATTTTAATTTCAAAAAAGGATATAATGGTAATATGGATTCTACTTACATTCCACAATATGCTTTAGGTGCTCCAACAAGTGTACAAACAGCTAATCAAATTGCAGAAGCAACTGCTAGATTAAATGCAGGTGTTTATGGTGTTGATCTAGCTTTAATAGATGAAAGAATTTTTGAAAGTGTGCCAAAACAACATTTTAAAGAAATTGATAGATTAATGAAATTGACAGGAGCAAAAGCAAGTATACATGGTCCTATTGTTGATTTAGCAGGTTTTACACAACAAGGCTGGCAAGAAGAAACTAGAAAAGAAAATGAACGCAAAATTAATTATTATATGGATATGGCTCATGAGCTAGATGCACAAGGCAATACACCATTAAATTTTCATATTAACACAGCTGTGCCTGGTGAGAATAGAAGAAAATTAACTGAGGAAGAATATAAAAAATTAAGTTCTGAAGAAAAAAAATCAGTCAATGAAATTAATTATTTAGATGGAAGAAAAGGATATGAAATAACTGAGGCTATTGGTATTGTGGATAGAGATACTGGGCAATTAAATCAGTTGAGAAGAGAGGTAAAGCAATATCCTGGCGGGCCACAAGTATGGACACCTGAGAGACGCTTAGAAAGTTTAAATCAGACTGAATGGGATAAATCAAAATTAAATGTATTTCAACTTCAACAACAAAAAGCTGAAGTTGAAGATAGAAAATTAGCTGTTGAACGAGAAATTTTACCTTTGAGGTATGGTTATGAAAAAAGTGTATTAACAGAAGAAGAAAAAGCAAGATTAGTCCAGTTAGAAAAAGCTGCCCAATTATGGAAGGGTCATATTCATGAATTAAATCAGCATGTTGAAATGGGATTAAGAGAAATTTATAATGATTTAAAGTATATTTCGAAAGAAGAAAAAGATGAAATAAGAAAAGAGCATAATATAGATGTTGATAGGGTTATTGAAAATATGGGTGAAAAATATAAAGAAGATCAAAAAAGGATACTGGAATTTTTAAGTACGAAAAAAGCAAGATCTCCTGAAGAAGCTGAGAGAATTAGGGAAGGACTCAGAGTATTGCAAGATGAACAATATAAAGAATTACAGCGCGGTTTGAATAGCCTAGATGAAATTCATATTATCCCGCAGAAATTTATTCCAACGAATGAACTTGCTAGAGAAAAAACAGCTGAAACTGTTGCTAATGTTGTTTATGAATCTTATAAAAAGTATAAAGATAATACCCCTATTTTGTTATTAGAAAATTTAAGTCCCGAGGGTACATTGGGAAGTGCACAAGATTTAATAAATGCTGTAGAAGAAAGCAGAACAAGATTTACACAAAAGTTAATCAAAGAAAAAAATTTAAGTGAAAGTGAAGCTAAGAATGTTGCAGAAAAATTAATTGGGGTAACGTGGGATGTTGGTCATATAAATTTCTTAAGAAAGTATGGTTATAGTGAAGAAGATATTTTAAGAGAGACAAAAAAAATTGCACCTTATGTAAAAAAAGTTCATATTACAGATAATTTTGGATTTAACGATAGCCATTTACCACCTGGAATGGGAAATGCTCCTATTAAAGAAGAAATGGAGATAATTGCTAAAGAATTTAAGAAAAAAAGATTAAAGTTTGAAAAAGGTGATGTTTTAGTTGAAGCAGGCGGGTTTGTTGCACAATTTAAAGAAAATCCTCAGCTTTATGCTTTAGAATATTTTGACTCACCTTTGTATACTTATAAAAAAGAGCCTTATTGGAAAGATATTTGGGAAAAAGAAGCACCTTACTTTACTGGTTACGGTCCTATATTCCCAGAACAACACCTTGGTATGTATGGTACTGGATTTTCAAATTTACCCGCTGAATTAGGTGGTCCTATAGCTCAAGATAGAAGCAGATTTGCAGGAACACCAAACGCTTAAATATAAATAAAATAGAGGTGATTAAATGAAAAAAGAGGTTATTACAAGAGATTATGATGTTGCATATGATTTTGCAACTAAAGTTTATCAAAAATTTCGCGAAGTAGTTAAATCAATTATTTTATTTGGAAGTACTGCAAAAGAAATTCAAAAAGCTAAAAGTGATATTGATATTATTATAATAGTAGATGATGCAACAATCCAATGGACTCAAGAATTAATTGCTTGGTATCGTGAAGAACTAAGTAAGTTAATAGCTGGCTTAAGATACCCTAAAAAACTACATATTAATACTGTGACATTATCAACATTTTGGAAAGAAGTTCTTGTAGGAGAGCCAGTTGTAATAAATGTAATAAGATATGGTATTGCGTTAATAGATTTTGGTGGATTTTTTGAACCATTAAAAATTTTATTAGCTCGAGGCCAAATTAAGCCAAGTAATGAAGCTATTTATAATGCTTTAAAACGTGCACCATTTCATATGTCAAGAAGCAAGATGCATGTTTTAGGAGCATTAGATGCATTATATTGGGCAATGGTTGATAGTGCACATGCAGCTTTAATGGCAGCTAAACAAGTTCCTCCAAGTCCAGAGCATATTCCTAGCTTACTTACAAATGTTTTTGTTAAAAAAGGAATGTTGAAAGATAAATACGTTGATTGGTATAGAGAAATGTATGCTGTTGCACATTTAATTAGTCATGGTGAAATGGAAAGTATAAGTGCAAAGAATTTAGAAATATACCGAGAGAGAGCTGATCACTTTATTGGAGAAATGGCTAATTTAGTAAAAAAATTAGAATAATCTTTGTTGTAACTCGTGAGTTTTTTTCTCTAATTTTGATAATTTAATTTTTTTAGGTTTATGATTATGTTGAAAGTAAATTGCGTATAAATTTTTTTTAGTTTCCCTCATAAATCTGTTATATAATTCCCAATATACAGAATTTCTAGTTTTGTCCTGATTTTCTGGTTTTTGTAATTCATTGTTACAATAATTCCTGGCTAGAATTTCTGCTAATTCGTATTTTGTTTTAGGAATATATTGTTTCTCGTGATTATAGATCAGAGTTCTCATTTTTAAAAAAGAAAATTAAGCAGCTTTTTTAATTTTTTTCTGCTTTTTTTCTGCCTCTTTTATAGCTTCTTTGAGTTTAGCTAGGTCTTTACTGTTTTTATACATTAAAGCACCCGTCTCAACTTTGTCCATGAGCTTTGTTATTTTTTCTTCATCAAGCTCATAACCTATAGCTTCTCCTTTCTTGTCTTTTATGTCTTTTAAATACTCACTTGCATATAATCTTGCTTGTAAGTTTTCATGTAATGGTCTGTATTTTTCAATACTTCCACGAGCACTGAAGTTCATATTCACGCCAAGTTTTTCAGCTGCTTCTTCCTGAGCATATTCATCTGCTGTAATTTGATCTAAGTCAGGAATATCATGTAAGCCTTTAAGATAAAAGCTTAATAGTGCAGCAGCTTCAGCTTTATTTTTTGCATTTTTAACGTCTTCTTTGATTGCAGAAATTACTTCTTTTGTTATTTTCTCTTTATTAGCTTGATATAATGGTTCTGCTTCTTTTACTCTTGAGTGAGTTCCTTCTAAAGCATATCTTACAGCTTCTTCAGGACTTATTCTAATATCACCATAAGCTGTTTTATATAAATTAGGATCACCTTCGCTTAATATACCAGCTAAATTTTGATAAAGTTGATAACGTTCACTAGGGTATTTTGCTTTATTAATACCTTTATTTAATTGACTAAGTGAACCTATTTCTAATAATCTTTGTTCTAATGATTTTTCTTGAGTTTGTTCAGCCATTTTAATCTTTTTTAGCCTCCCTTTTTATGTTGAAAATTTTATCTCCATATAACAAAATCCCATAAAGAGAATCCATAGATAATGCACCCAAACCCATGTATTGAGCGGTTTCATTATCATTTATTAAACCATATGCCAATAATCCACTAGCCACTACACCAGCGCCTAACAAAAATTTACTAAACCAACCATCTTCAACAGCTCTTTTTAAAGCCTCAGCTCTTATTTCAACACTTAATTTATAATTTTCTCTAAGCGTTTCGTCTAATGAGACAATACATTTTCCTACTTTTTGAGCTTTTTCTTTTAGTGTCATTTTAATCTTTTTTAACCTCTCCTATAAGCTCCTGTAATTGATCATAATCAATTAAATCTTCTAGACATTCTATACGATTAAATTGAATTACGGCCCCCTTTTCATTAAGCTCAAAATCACAAGCTCCAAGAGACGCACTATAACCCTTATTTTTAGGATTTATTGTATGAAAACCTTTTGATATTGGTTTTCCTTCATTATCTAACAAATATGTTAATGCTCCTAATTTGCCATATAATTCACCATTACTTAATTTTCCATTCTCATGAAATCTATATTGATTCCCTTTTGAACATCCATATATAATTGAAGCTAATGATAAAGCTCCAATTCCAAACCATTTTGTTAATTTATTCATTTTCTTTATTTCCCCCCATATTTATTGTTACTTTTAAGTAGTTATGCTTATATATAAAGCTTTTGGTTTTAGGTTTTTAACAAAATTTATATATTTTTAAAACAATTTTATAATATGGCTTTACAAGATAAATTAATTTTAATGGGTATTATATTAATATTTCTAGGGTTTATTATAATAATAGCTAGCTCATTAATTCAAGCAAAAACAAATGTTAAAAGTGCAGGAGTAGTATTTATAGGACCTTTTCCAATAGGTTATGCTTCTGATAAGATAATGTTTTATATATTAATAGCTTTAACTTTAGTAGCATTAATAATATTTTATTTATTAAAGAGGTGATATCATGGATCATGTAATTAAGATAAACGGACAATTAATGCAAAGCATAAAAGAAATAGTAAATAAAACAAAAATGTTTGCAGATGAAGAAGATTTTATAAATCAAGCTATTATTAAGCAGATTTCTAAATTTCGCGAAATATGAAAAAAATTTAAGAAAATAAAAATTAATTAAGCTCGAATACAACATTTACTACTGCATTAACTTCTAAATTTCTTGGTAATATTTCTGTTGCTAAAGCTTGTTTTACAGCTATGCCAGATTCAGCTGCATAATATGGAAATGGTATATAGCTATAATCTTGCACAGTAACTGATTTTACCTTGCCTAATTTAGCGTTTAATCCTTGTGCAGTTGCTTGAGCCTTTATATGAGCATCTTCACTTGCTTCACTTATAGCTTCTGTCTTAACTTGATTTTGTTTTTCCTGGCTTAATTCAAAATTAATACTTTGAATTGTATTAGCACCAGCATCTATACTTGCATCTACAATTTTACCAATTTTGCTAAAATCTTGAGTTTTTACTTTTAATACGTTTAAAGTTCTATAACCCTTTAACTCTTGTCTATTATTACTATAATCATATTCAGGATAAATATTATAGCTAGAAGTCTCAATATTTTTTTCATCAATATTAATATTTTTTAAAGCATTTAATACATTTTCACTTATTTCAGCATTTTTATTTTTTGAATCTTCTGCTGTTTTTTCTAATGTATCAATGCCAATATAAACACTAGCTTCATCTGCTAATGCTTCAATTGTGGATTGCCCACTTACACTAATCGTGGTTTTTTCTTTAGTTAAGTTAGTATAAATTAAGAATCCTGCCACTAAAATAATCATTAATATTATAATTAAATTATTAGTTTTCATATTTTTAAGAGATTAAGTTGCCCTATATAAAATCTTTGATTACTTTAATCTAATCTAAAATACGCCGAGGGTGGGATTTGAACCCACAAGCCCTTGCGGGCACAAGCTCTCTATCCTGGTTCCAGGTTCGCATTATAAAATCTTGCGCAATACCAGGTTATGCGACCTCGGCTTAAAGAAATAAGATTTTTAGTAACTTATAAAATTATTTATTTTTATTCAATAACTTCAATAGAAATCTGCACAGATTCAGGTATTGGAACTCTCATTATTAAACGTAACGCACGTTCATTAGCATCTAAGTCAATTAATCTTTTGTGAACTCTTAATTCAAGATGATCCCAAGAAGCTTTACCTTCACCATCAGGACTTTTTCTTGTTGTTATTTTTAATCTGTTTGTTGGCAAGGGAATTGGACCATGAACTTTTGTTTTTGTTTTTTCAGCTATATCTAATATACTTTTTGTTATCTCATTTACATCTTGAATATTATTACTTGCTAAACTTATTCGTGTTTTTGGCATAAATCTAAGGTAAAATTAAGGTTTATAAAATTATTGAAAATAAGGGCTTTGCACATAATCTAAATTCTGTCGAATAAGTCCTGATTCTGCACAAAAAATAATTATAAATAAGTTTTATTAATTTATTTATTATATAAAAACTATGGACAAAGAACCTATAAATCTTGAAGAATTATTCAAGTTGCACCAAATTAGTTTTATTGGTAGCTGTAAGTGGAAAGAAGGATCAACAAACAACAATAGATCATATAAAAGAGCATTTACATGAATTTAGAAAAACAGCGGAAGATGTTGCTAAGCAAGTCTCTTAAATCTTCCTTGTTTTAAATCGGCTAAACTACTAGCAAATTGTCTAATTAAATCAAAATCTAATTCTTCTAACTTTTTAAGCTTTTCATATTCTAATTTTGGTACGGTTATCATTTCCATATTATCATGTAATTATGTATATATATAAAATTTACGCTTTTTTAAAAAAATAAGAAAAGAAAATAAAGAATTAACTCATAACTTTTTTTACATAATCAATACACATACCAGCAGCTACTGTATTGCCAGCATCTCTTATAGCAAATCTTGCCATATGAGGAATTTCACTTTGTTTTTCAATAACCATTGGTTTAGCTGGCTTTACTTTTACTATAGCAGCTTCACCATTTTTTAACATATCTGGTTTTTCTTGTATTACTTGACCTGTTGCAGGATCTAATTTCTTTACTAATTCGGTAATTTGACAAGCTATTTGAGCTGTATGTACATGAAAAACAGGAGTATAACCAGCTGTAATAACAGTTGGATGATTTAATACTATAATTTGAGCTGTAAATTCTGTAACAACTGTTGGTGGATTATCAACATGTCCAAGAACATCCCCCCTTGCAATATCTTTTTTATTTATTCCTCTTACACTAAATCCAACATTATCACCAGGCTCTGCTTGAGGTATTTGTTCATGATGCATCTCTATACTTTTAACTTCTCCAACAACACCTTTACCTTCTCTTGCTGGAACAATAATTACTTTATCATTTACTTTCATTATACCAGTTTCAACTCTTCCTACTGGTACAGTTCCTATTCCTGTAATATTATAAACATCTTGTATTGGTAATCTTAATGGTAATTGAGTTGGTTTTTCTGGCTCTTTAAAATGATCAAATTGTTCTAGTAAAGTAGGACCATTAAACCAAGCTAAATTAGTAGATTTCTTAGTAATATTATCTCCTTTTAATGCACTTAATGGAAGAAAATTAACTTCATTTAATTTATAACCAACTAATTTTAAAACATCTGAAACTTGTTTTTTAACATCTTCAAATTTCTTTTGATCATAGTTAACAGTATCCATTTTATTTACTGCAACTGCTAATTGGTTTACTCCAAGAGTTTTACAAAGCCAAATATGCTCTTTAGTTTGAGCCATTACTCCTTCAGAAGCAGCAACAACTAAAATACCACAATCAGCTTGTGAAGCTCCAGTAATCATATTTTTAATAAAGTCTTTATGCCCAGGAGCGTCTATAATTGTGTAATCAAATTTTTGAGTAGTAAATTTTCTATGTGCTAAGTCAATTGTTAATCCTCTTTCTCTTTCTTCTTTTAATTGATCCATTACAAAAGCAAATTCAAAACCAGCTTTTCCAAGTTCTTGAGCTTTCTCTCTTAATTTACGTAAAGTTTGCTCATCTATAACTCCAGAATCGTATAATAGTCTTCCAACTGTGGTACTCTTACCATGGTCTACATGACCAACAAATATTAAATTTAAATGTGGTTTTGCTCTTGCCATTTTTTAATTTTTAACCCTTGAGAAAATTGACTTTTAATGGTTTATAAAGTTTTTTATTTTCCCCCTGTTTTAAAATCTATTACAATGCAAATAATTAATACTAAAGCTATTAATATTGAAATTATGTAAGCTGGAATCTCTAAACTTGTAGGGGCTTTATTTCCAAAATCACCTTCAACATGAGCAAAGCTTTTTTGATTAACATCATAGCATATTGAATAAAGTTCTTCTGCTTGTGCTACATGCACTGATTCATGTATCATTGTACTTAAAAATATTACTCCGAATAATGCTAAAAACAATATTGTGAATTTTACCATGTTAATAAATTAACCCTAGAATGATTAGAAAATAAATTTTTTAAAGCTATCTATTTGTAACTACTCTAAAATGTTAGCAATTTCAGCTTTATTTGCTTTTAAGACTTCTTGAATAGTTGTTTTTATCAAAGTTCTCTCGCTACCACCACCAGCATACACAATATCTTTTTTTATTAAACTTTTATCAAGATAAAATCTTGCTTTAAATCCAAATGGAGGAACACCACCAGCTGGATAAGTTGTTAATTTTAAAACTTGTTCTGCACTTGCAATCTTAACACGAGAATTAGTTATTTTGCGTAATTTTTCTTTACTTACTCTAGCTTCTCCCGGGATAATAGCTACAACCCCATTACCCTCTTTTTCATCTTTATCTAAATCAACAAACACAACTGTTTTAACAATATCAGCGTTATCAGTTTGAACTTTAGAAGCTTTAGAAGTTTTTACTTCACCAGTAAAAATAATTTGCTGAGCTTTAATATTATTTTTTTCTATATATTGTTTAAGTTTATCTTCATAATATTGCATAATTTTCAAAGTATTTATAAATTTAAATAATTAACTAAAAAATATGATATGCTTAGCAATAGAATCCACTGCACATACTTTCTCAGTAGCATTAACAAATGACAAAGGTAAAATTCTTTCAGAAGTTCGTGATATGTATACTAAAGAAGAAGGTGGCATAATTCCAATCGAAGCTGCTCAACATCATAAAAATATAAGAGAAGATTTATTAAAAAGATGTTTAGAAGAAGCTAAAATTAATATTAAAGATGTTAATATAATTGCAATTGCTGCTGGTCCAGGTTTACCACCTTGCTTGCTGACAGGAATGGAATTAGCAAAAAAATTAGCAAAAGAAAATAAATTACCTTTAATTCCAGTTAATCATTTAATTGCGCATTTAGAAATTGGAAAATTATTTACATATGCAAAAGATCCAGTTTTTATTTTAGCAACGGGAGCAAATACACAAATAATTGCTTTCGAAGCAGGAAGATATAGAATATTTGGAGAAACACTTGACATAGGAATTGGAAATGCGTTAGATAAGTTTGGAAGAGCAATAAATTTAGGATTTCCTGCAGGACCAAAAATTGAACAACTTGCTAAATATGGAAAATATGTTGAGCTACCTTATGTTGTTAAAGGGATGGATTTAAGTTTTTCTGGAATATTAACTCGGGCAATTGAATTATATAAACATGGTGTAGATAGAGAAGATTTATGCTACAGCTTACAAGAAACTTATTTTTCAATGCTTACTGAAGTAACAGAAAGAGCAATGGCACATATAAATAAGAAAGAGGCTTTACTTATAGGCGGAGTAGCTGCAAATAAAAGATTAATCGAAATGCTAAATATTATGTGTAAAGAAAGAAAAGCAAAATTTTATTTTGTGCCAATAAAATATTCTGGTGATCAAGCCGCCATGATAGCATGGAATGCAATATTACAATATAAATCTAATAAAAAATATTATGATAAATTAAAATTAGAAAAAATTGATATTAATCCTAATTGGCGTGTAGAAGACGTTGAAATAAATTGGGTTTAGTTAGATTTTTATATTTTTCTATACAATTAATTTTATGTTTAGAAAAACTTTAAAAAGATATTTTGAAAAAAGATATTTTGATAATCAAATCTCATTTCCTAAAGAAGTTAATAAAATAGAATTTTATATTTGTGAAAATAGTAGTCATTATGGTCTTGACGGTAATTTTATTCTAGAAATAACTAAAAATAATGATTCACCCAGTATTCTAGAAGCACTTATTCAGACATTTAATAGTATTAGAAATGGATGCAAAGCTTTACCAGATCTTTATTTTGGTAAAGAGCCAAGGGTTTTACTAAGACCAAAAACTGATAAAGATGCTATTATTTTATTTATAGAAACTGAGAAGGAATATATAGATAGAATTGGTTTTGCTTTAAGGAATGTACATATTGCGCTTCGTCACTATAAACAAAATATAGAAAGTAAATTATAATTTAATTTTTCTAGGCATATTAATTGTTTTAGCTAAATTAAATTTTATATAACTTGGTGTAATGGGCTTTAAATTTATATAACTTGGAACTTTAGGTAAATCTTTTTTCCCAGTTTCATAAGTTTTCAAAATTGCAAGAATAAATTTTTTTAATATCTTAGCTTCTTTTGGATAACTTGCTTTATAAGGATGAGTTTTAATTTCATTTATAATTCTTTGTAGCTCTTCTCTGTCTTTGATTTTTAATTTATCTACAAGAAATTTAATTTTATATTCTTTGTTTTTGTCTAACATATTTTTCTAATAACAATAAACCATGAGCTAAATTTTTATTTTGTTCAAGTAATTCCTCTAATTTTGTAGCTAATTCTTTAACTCGAGTGTCATCTTCAACCTCTGATAAATGCTTACTAGCTTCTTCAAATAAATTAACTAATCTGTCTATTCTTTTACTTAAATTATTCATTGCTTCCATTAGCTGAATAGCTTTATTTTGTAAATTTATATTAAGCTGAATTAATTCATCAGGGGCTCGAGTTTTAGAATAAGTTTTTGCCATTATACCTCTTTTTTAATAAATTTTTTTACTATTTAAAGTTTTAGTTTTTAATAAGATTTATAAATTTTTTGCATTAATCATTATATTATGTCTAAACGAAGCTTACTCAGAAGTTTAACAACTTTTAGAAATAGAGAATTTGCCCGTGCATTAAATAAAATATTAAAAAATGATATTGAGGATTTACCAATACCACATAAAAAATTTAAAGAAGTTAAAAAAACTCTAAGTGAAATTGTAAGTGAAGGGAGGGCTATTGCCACAGACGCTGATTTTATTTGGATATTGCCTACGTCAGAAAGTGCATTTCTTAACACATTATCAAAATATTTCTCTAAACCTGAATTTATTGGTTATTTGCAGAAAATTGAGGAAAGAACTTATAGAACTCTTTCTGGAAATATAATAAAATTTTCTTATAATTAATTTACTCCATTCCTTCATAATCTGGCATTTTTGGAGTTTTACTTTCTCTACCACCAGAAGCTGCTATAACATCATCTATTCTTAATATTAATTCACTTACTTCTGAAGCAGATTTAATAGCTTGTGTTTTAATTTTTAATGGTTCTATAACACCATTTTCCCATGCATCAAAAATTTTACCTTTCATGACATCTATTCCAAACCATTTTCCTTCTTTATTGTTATGCTTTGCTTTTAATTCAGTTAACATATCAATTGGATCTAAACCAGCATTTTCTGCTAAAGTTCTTGGAATAATTTCAACAGAGTCTGCAAATGCACTTACAGCTAATTGTTCTTTCCCAGATAATTTATTTGAGTAATCTCTTAATCCTTTAGCAACTTCAATTTCTATTGCACCTGCTCCTGCAACAATTTTACCAGATTTTAATGAAGCAGCAAGATCTCCAATACTATCTTTTACTGCTCTTTCTAATTCTGCAACAACATGCTCTGTTCCTCCACGAATTAAAATTGTAACAGCTTTAGGATTTTTACAATCTTTAACAAAAGTCATCATTTCATTACCAACTTTAACTTCTTCAACTATTCCTGCATACCCTAAATCTTGTTCACTTAAATCATTTAAATTACTTACAACTTTTCCAGAAGTTGCTCTTGCTAATTTATCCATATCTGATTTTTTTACTCTGCGTACAGCATATACACTAGCTTTTGCTAAGTAATGCTGAGCAATATCATCAATACCTTTTTGGCATATAACAACATTTGCTTTTGATTTCAAAACTTTATCAACCATATTACGTAACATTTTTTCTTCTTGATCTAGAAATGCTTGTAATTGATCTGGGCTTGTTATTTCTATCTTTGTATCTGTCTCAGGACTTTTAACTTCTAATGCAACATCTAATAAAGCAATTTTAGCATTTTTAATTACACGAGGCATTGCACTATGAACTTTTTCTTTATCTATTAAAATACCTTGAATTAACTCAGAATCCTCTGCCCCACCACCAACTTTTTTTTCAATTTTAATATTCTCAATATCAATTGTATTATCTTCATCTTTAACTTGTTTTACAGCCTTTACACATAATTCAGCAAGTAATTCCTTGCTACCTTCTGCACCTTTACCAGTCATGGCTGTTATTGCAATATTTTTAAGTAAGTTTTCATCATTTTCAGTTATTTTCTCAGCTAAATTATTTAATAATTCTTGAGCTTTTTCAGCAGCTAATCTATAACCACGAGTAATAACAGTAGGATGCACATTATCATCTAATAATTTTTCAGCATTTTTTAAAAGTTCACCAGCAATAACAACCGCTGTTGTTGTCCCATCTCCAACTTCATTTTCTTGTGTTTTTGCTACCTCAACAATCATTTTAGCAGCAGGATGCTCTATTTGCATTTCTTCTAATATTGTTACACCATCATTTGTAACAACAACATCTCCCAAAGAATCAACTAACATTTTATCCATACCCTTAGGACCAAGAGTAGTACGAACTGTTTCAGCAACAGCTTTAGCAGCCATTATATTATTTCTTTGAGCATCTTTCCCAGTACTTCTTTGAGTACCTTCTTGCAAAATGAATATTGGTTGAATAGGTTGTTGTGCCATTTTTACCCCCTAATTATAATAACTAAAAAGTATATATTTATATTAAGAACCATTTTATAAATTTTTCGGTAATTATTTATGTAGTTCTTTGTAAAATTTACAGTCTGCTGGACAACCTTGTTTTGGTTGTTTATCTGAATCATGATAAGCATGAATACAATAACTTACATAATCTTCTTTTCTTTGTCTTCCTAAGCAATACCAATTTTCTTTATTATTTTCAGCTAGCATTAGTTTTTCTAACTCTTCTGAATTATATAATTGAAATTTACCATCCTCTCTTGTACCATACTTCTTAATTAATTCTTCTCTATTTTCTTCCATGTTTAAAATAGTCTCTTAATCTTTCTTTAAAATAACTTCCTATTATGGATGTATCTGGATGAGTAAAAATTGGTTTATTATTATTATCTTTGCTTATTAAAAATCTCGGGTATCTTTCACGATTTTGAATCATTAATAAATAAGCAGCATATGCAAATCTAATAGAAGTTTTGTGTTCTAAATCTTTAATAATTAATTCAACAATCCCTGGATAAGGGTTGTTACTAATTTTTACACCATTAAAATTTATATAATTATCTTTTTCAAATTCTTTTAAACCTAGAATTAAAAAATAATTTTGAAATTGTAATCTTTCAAGGGCATGAAAATCATCATCATAAAAACTCTTTAATTGTTTACGAGCTTTTATTATCCTAGAATGTTGAACTAATGTTTCTAAATTTTCTCTTGAAACTTCAAATACACTTTTAAATTTTTCAATTTTTATAGGCTTAATTTCCATAAATAATTTAAATTAGAAAATCATTTAAGCTTTACCTTAGCTAAACTAGTTTTTGCCAGTTTATCAAATAACCTTTGTTTTGTAAATCCTAAATAAAATAAATCTACTAAAAATATGAATGATGTATAATTAATAAAGAATGTTGATTTTGATAAATTTCTTACTAAAGCTTGCCAGAATTTTAATCTTTTTGGCATAACTTTAATTTTTAATAACATTTTACCAAGAGTTTGATTAAGTTTCCATTCTAATAACGTAAAATAAATCAATGAAAGTAAAGCTGTAACAATTGATAATTTTAATATAAAAGGCTGATACAAAATATAATTTTGATTTATTAAATTATAAACTTCTATAAGATTACCATTACTAATTTGTTTTTCGATTTGCGAACGAAAACTAAAATTTACTATAAACTGGATAATTAAAATATCAATTAAAAAAGCAAATCCACGTTTCCAAATACTAACTTCTGGTTTTTCTAATAAATAATTTAAAGTAGATTTTTTCATAAAATTGAATTAATTAAATGATATTTAAAGGTTTTCAAAAGTTTAATAAATACTTAATATAAATTATTATTATGCAAGAAGCATATCAAGAAATTATTCAAAATAAAGATGAAAAGGATTTTGATAAAATAAAGATTAAAATAGCTAGAAAATATCATTTATCTAAAATTCCAAAAAATACAGAATTATTAATACAAAATCCTGAAAGTAATATTAAAACTAAGCCCAGTAGAACTATTTCTGGAGTTGCACCAGTAGCAATTATGACTGCGCCAATGAAATGTCCACATGGAACTTGCATTTTTTGTCCTGGCGGTCCTGGAAGTTATTTTGGAGACGTGCCACAAAGTTATACAGGAAATGAGCCAGCATCTATGCGCGCAATAAGAAATAAATTTGATCCTTATTTACAAGTATTTAATAGATTAGAACAATATGCTTTACTTAATCATGATTTTAGTAAATGTGAAGTAATCATAATGAGTGGAACTTTTTTAAGTGCGCCTAAAGAATATATTGAAAATTTTATTAAATATGCCTATAAAGCATTTAATGATTTTAGCAATATATTTTTTATTAATGATAAGTTTCAATTTAATAAGTTTATAGAATTTTTTGAATTAAATTCTGATTTTAAAAGTGAAGAAAGAATAAAAAAAGTACATGAAAAATTACTTGCTTTAAAAGATAATTGTAATTTAGAAGAGGAACAATTAAAAAATGAAACAGCAAAATGTAGAATTGTAGCATTAGTTATAGAGACAAAACCAGATTATGGTAAGCAAGAACATATTAATGAAATGTTACGCTTAGGAACTACAAGAGTTGAGATAGGTGCTCAATCATTATACGATGAAATTCTAAAAATTACTAATCGTGGTCATACTTTACAAGATACAATCGAAGCTACACAATTAATGAAAGATTCTTTTCTAAAAGTAACATATCACATGATGCCTGGTTTGCCATTATCTAATTATGAAAAAGATGTTGGAATGTTTAAAGAACTATTTGCTAATCCTAATTACAAACCAGATTCATTAAAAATTTATCCTTGTTTAGTTATGCCTGGTACTGGTTTATATGGATTATGGAAATTAGGAAAATTTAATCCAATTAGTTTAGAAGAAGCAGCTGAAATAATTTCAGAAGCTAAAAAATATATTCCTAAATATTGTAGAATAATGAGAATTCAAAGAGATATACCGACAAAATTTACTGCCGCTGGTGTTAATAGAACAAATTTAAGACAGTATATTAAAGAATTATTAAAGAAAAAAGGAATAAAATGCAATTGTATTAGATGTAGAGAGCCTCGTGATAGAAATGTTGATTTGGATAATGTTAAAATTTTAAATTATGAATACGATGCAAGTAATGGACAAGAAATTTTTATCTCTGCTGAAGATATTAAGAATGATATCTTACTTGGTTTTGTGAGATTAAGAATTCCTTATAAGCCATTTAGACAAGAAATTATCTCTAATTCAGCTGGTATAAGAGAGTTACATGTTTATGGAGCAGCAACCGCTTTAGATAAAGAAGGTGAAGTTCAACATCGTGGTTTAGGAAAGCAATTAATGAATGAAGCTGAAAAAATCGCTCGAGAAAAATTTGATATTAAGAAACTATTAGTTATTTCTGGTATTGGAGTTAAAGAATATTATCGTACATTAGGTTATAAAAATGATGGTGTTTATGTTTCTAAAGTATTAAGTTAATTTTATAAATTTTTTTGAATTGTTTTTTTAAATGATAAAAACATTTTATTCTGATTTAGACGATTTCGCATTTCTTACTACTCCGCATTACGAAAGAGCTAGAGTAAAAGCGATAAATATTATGGCAGATGAATTCGGTCAAAAATTTCCTGCACTTGAAAAAGTAATAGAGATATTAGATAGTACAGATTTAATAGAGCATGAACATGGCTACCATATTATAGAAAGATTTCCACAAAGTTTAGTTAAAACATATCAAGAAGTAGCACGTTTAATAGGAATAGAGCCAAGAAAAGAAATTGAAGAAAAAATATTTGAAATTGGTATGGGCCCATTTAATATAGAAGTTTATTATGATCAAGACCTAATGCCTGGTTACATAAAATTAATGGATTATTTAAAAGGGAATGGAGTAAAATTAGGAGTAATAAGCAAAGGTCAAAGAGAATATCAATTTAAAAAAATAAATTATTTTAATTTATGGAGATGGTTTGCAAAAAAAGAAAATATATATATTTTACCCCAGAAAACACCATACGAGTTAGCAAATATAATAAAAAACCCTGAATCAACTATCTTTGGCACAGATTCTTTAGATGATGTAGCTGTGGCATTAGAAGCTGGAATTAAAGTACTGCATGTACCCTTGCCAAAAATCTATACTACTTCATTTAATAATCAACTAATTCCATTAAATGAAAATTATAAATACTATAATAGAGTTAATTGCTTGACTGATTTTGATATAATTACTACTCTATTTAAATAAGAAATCTTTTTATAATCTGCAAACATTCTAATTTTATATGGATGACACTATACAGCTAGGCGGTAATATTTCTCTTGCTGGTTTTAAAGAACTTGAGCCAGCAAAGATGATTGTTATTAAAAAACTTACTGGAAATTATGTTAAAAAAATGCAGGAAAAAACAGGCAAATTTGAAAGTTTACATTTGCATTTAAAGCAAATACATGCAAGTAAATATGAAATTCAAGCTAAAGCGATGGTTAATGGACAGCCATATAATGCAGAAGTAATAAACTTTAATTTATTTTTTGCTTTAGATAAATCACTTTCAAAAATCCTCGAGGAAATTAGTTAAATTTATAAATCCAAATTCTTAAATAGCTGAAATGACTAAACGAATTGGTGGTTTTAGAAGAAAAACTAGAAGCAAACTTAGAAAAGATCCTAGGCAGCATGGCAAGATTAGCTTAGCAAGATATTTACAAAACTTTAATTTAAATGATAAAGTTACATTAAATGCAGAGCCAGCTTATCAAAAAGCAATGTATCATCCAAGATTCCATAATAAAGTTGGTATAGTAAAAGCTAAACAAGGTATATGCTATAAAGTTGAAATTAAAGATGGAGGAAAATTAAAAACTCTGATAGTACATCCAATACATTTAAAAAAAACATAAGAATGGCAAACGTCGAAATAGTAAATGAAGTTCCTGTAACGATGGCTGAATTAAAAGAAAAAATAGAAGAAATTAAAAAACGAGATAAAGAACTAAATATAAAAGCACAAAAAACTTATGATTATTTAGCAAGATTTTCAGAACTAAAAAGTAAAGAAGCTATTAAATTAAAAGAAGAATTAACTAAGTTAAATATACCTAGACTTAAAGATAGGCATATTGTAAAGGTATTAGATATAATGCCCAAGGACATAGAAAGCTTAAAGCTGGTATTTGCTGGCGAGAATATAACAATAAAACAAGAAGATATACAGAAGATACTTAATGCAATAAAATAAAATGTTAAACCTAATTCAAAATAAAAATGTTCAAAACTCAAGCAAAAGAAGAATATGCAGTAGTATTGGATTTTTTGCCGAATGGGCACCCCTTCGACACGAAACCAGGTCATTTAAAGACTCCAATAGCACAAGCTATAGGAAAAGAACATTTTGTATTGCTTGAAGTTGTTCCTAAAAAAGGTAATTTCTTACAGCCTCATGAAGAAGTTTATATTGGCGAGGGTAAAAGAGATAAGATACACCATATTTATGGCAAAGTTAATTATGAAAGATTAACTCAAACAGCAAAAGAAGAATTAAATTATATTGTTGAGGAATTAGTTAAAAAACATGAACAAAAATTTATTAATTTCTTTAATATAGCTGGTCCAATAAATACTAGAAGACATCAATTAGAATTATTACCAGGAATTGGAAAAAAACATATGTGGGAAATTATTGAAAAAAGGGAGGAAAAAAAGTTTGAGAATTTTGATGATATAAAGAAAAGAGTTAAATTAATGCCAGATCCTGAAAAAACCATTGCAAAAAGAATTTTAATGGAGATAAAGCAAGAAGATAAACATAGTTTATTTGTTAATCAGTAAATTATTTAAATTTATTTAATAATAAATCACTATATGATACGGAAATAAGACTTTCTTTAGATATTTTAAACAAAGCGATGTATTCTTGACATTGTTTTGATAAATCATCACTACTAAATTTATCTTCTTTATCTATAGCTTCAATTTCAACAAAACTACCCAAATTTTTTATATTATCTAAATGAAATTTTATATTATCTATAAAATAAATTTCTCTAGTTTTATCCACAACAATAAGAACACCCAGAGATTTAGTTAAGATTTCTTCTAATTCGGATTCTGGATTTGATTTAAATAAAATCGGTTTAGAAAGTTTTGGACCAGCTTTATCTTCTCTTTTATAGTATATTAGATTATTCTCTATATTGCCTTTACGTAATTTTAATCTTCCATTTGTTACATTAAAATAAATGTCAATTTGATGATCTAAGCCAATAAATACGGCATTTCTAAATTTTAATATATTTCTAACATAATTATGATCATTATGCGTTGCTTTTATTTCTATAATTTGATAACCCATTTTATTAAAACTTGATAACATAAACTATAAAAATTTATTTAACAAAAAGATTTATAAACCAATTCTTAAGTTTTTAACGAAATGGAAAATATTAAAGGCATTATCAGGGTAGCAAATTCTGATATAGTAGGAACTAAACCGATTTATGATGGATTAAGAAAGATTAAAGGTGTTAATTTTATGTTCTCTAATGCAATCTGTAATTATCTTAACTTAGATAAATTTAGAAAAATTGGAACTTTAAATGAAAAAGAAATTAAAAGTATTGAGGAATTAATAAAAAATCCTGCTGACTTACCAAAATGGTTGCTTAATAGAAGAAAAGATTATGATACAGGAAAAGATTTACATTTAACTGGAGCAACATTAAATTTAAGCAAGGAATTTGATATTAAAAGATTGAAGAAAATTAAATCTTATAGGGGAATTAGACATGCTCTTGGTCAACCTGTTCGCGGCCAAAGAACTAGATCTCATTTTAGAACTGGTATTAGCGTAGGAGTACAAAGAAAAGCTGCTGTTGCTGCTCAAAAATCAGCTGAGAAAGAAGGTAAAAAGAAACGCGAGAAAGAATAAAAATGGGAGATCCTCGAAAATTAAGAAAAAAATATCAACCACCGAGACATCCATGGCAAGGTTCTAGAATTGAAGCTGAAAAAGTATTAACTAAGGAATATGGATTAAAAAATAAAAAAGAAATCTGGAAAGCTCAATCATTACTCAGAAAATTTGCAAAAGAAGCTAAAAATCTATCAACAATAAAAACATTACATGATCAAAAACTTAAAGAACAATTATTAACTAGATTAAATAAATTAAATTTGTTGAAAGCTAATGCTAATTTAGAAGATGTACTTAGTTTAAGTTTAAAAAATATTTTAGATAGAAGATTACAAACATTTGTTATTAAAAAAGGTTTAGCAAAAACAGCTAATCAAGCAAGACAATTTATTACCCATGGGCATATTGCAGTTAAAGGACAAAAAATTAATATTCCAGGTTATTTAGTAAATAAGGATGAAGAAGATTTTATAACATTTTCAGAAAAATCTAAATTAAACAATGCAGAGCATGCAGAAAGAATTAAAGTAAAGGAAGTTAAAGAAACCAAAGAGATTAAACAAAATGAAACAAGACAAGCTTAGATGGGGATTAGTACATATTTATGCTAGTTATAATAATACAATAATTCATTTAACTGATTTAACTGGCTCAGAAACATTAGGAAGAGCTTCTGGAGGAATGATTGTTAAAACTCACAGATTAGAAAGTTCACCAACAGCAGCAATGGCAGCAGCAAAAAGAATTGGTGAATCAGCTCGTGAAAATGGAATAAACGCTTTACATATTAGAGTAAGAGCACCAGGTGGGCATGAAGGACCTCATAATATAGGACCAGGAGCACAAGCAGCAATAAGAACATTATCAAGAGACGGATTTAAAATTGGTAATATAGAAGATGTTACAACATTCCCTCATGGTGGATCGAGACCCTCGCATTTTAGAAGAGGAAGACGGGTATAAAGAAAACTTTAAAAAGCCTTATCTTTGCTTAATAATATTCTTAAAATGGAAATTAAAATTCTCAATAATAAAGATAATAAACTTAGCTTTATTATATATGCTATAAATCCAGCTTTAGCTAATACCTTACGTAGATTAATGATAGCTGAAGTTCCTGTTCTTGCAATAGAAGAAGTTGAATTTGCTAAAAATAGTTCTGCATTATATGATGAGATTTTAGCACATAGACTAGGTTTAATACCGTTGAAAACTGATTTAAAAAGTTATAATTTAAAAGATGAATGCAAATGTAAAGGTAAAGGTTGTGCATTATGCGAATTAAAATTAACTTTAAAATCAAGTGGACCAGCAACAGTTTATTCTTCTGATTTAAAAAGTACAGATCCAAAAGTTAAGCCAGTTTATCCTGAAATGCCTATTGTTGATTTAACTAAAAAACAAAAACTTGAATTAGAAGCTACTGCTATTCTTGGCAAAGGCAAAACACATGCAAAATTTTCTCCTGGATTAATTTATTATCGTGGTTATCCTGAATTTATAGTTAAAGATAAATCCAACTTAAAAAATTTAGCTGAGAATTTAAAAAATATAGTTAATTTAAAAGGTGATAATCTACAAATTAATGATATATTAAAATGGAATGAAACTTATGAACAAATTCTTGAGCAAAATAATATAGAAGTTAAAAATAGCGAAGAGGATTTTATTTTTAATATTGAATCATGGGGGCAATTATCCTGCAAGGAAATAATGCTTAAAGCCTTAGAAATTTTTAATGATAAATTAGATGAATTTAGTAATAAATTAAAAAAAGCAAAATAATTAAATTAGCTAATTCTTTAATTTTTTGTAAGCGGGAGTGTCAGAGTGGACAAATGAGCATGGCTAAGGACCATGTGGCTTAGTGCCTTCCAAGGTTCGAATCCTTGCTCCCGCATAACCAGGTTCTGTAAAGTTATAGGTTGGTAGAAATTCTTAAAAGGGAAAGAATTCTGTAAAATTATGAAAGATTATGAAAGTTTTATTTGTATGCACAGGAAATGTGGGAAGAAGTCAGATAGCTGAAACTCTATTTAAAAAAATGTCAAATCACGAAGTGGCTTCTGCAGGAACAAAAGTCTATGAACATGAAGGTCAGAAAATAAAAGAGCTTCCTTTAGCAAAAGAGGTTATTGATTCTTTAAAAGAAGAAGGTTTTGATGTATCAGAAAATCAGAGAAACCAAGTAACTCCTGAAATGATAAAAAATTTTGATAAGATAATCTTAATGACTGAACCAGAAAACACCCCTAATTTTTTAAAGGGAAACAAGAAAGTTATTTATTGGGAAATAGAAGACCCTAAAGGAAAATCTTTAGAGGAGCATAAAAAACTTGTAAAGCATATAAAGGGACTTATAAAATATTTTATTAAAAGAAATAGTCTATAATCTTTAGTTTTTCTGACTTGCTAAATATATCAAGTTAAGCCATTTATTTTTACCAACCGAAGATTTGACAGAGCCGCATAACCATAAAGCTTTTAAATCAACTAAAAGCATTTTAATAATTCTAAAATGGGATTAATAAATAAATTAAATGAACAAGGATTAAGTGGAAGAGAAATAGAAATAGCTGGAAAGATAGTAAATTTTTTAAAAGATGGAACTCAAAAAAAATTAATGGAATTAGTTGGGATAGATGAATCAGAATATCTTCATTCCGAAATTTTAGATGTAATAACTTGGTTAAGAGAACATGATATACTTTATTTAAATATAAGAAATGGTAAGTATTCATTAGCAGATGAACACTTGGATATGAAAAATATAAAATTCTATATACCAAAAAACTTTCCTTATCAAATATTTATGAATTAAAATGGTAAAACATACAGGTCCAACAACTTTAGAATTACAGAGTTTAATTAAGGAATTAAAAGAATTATATTTAAAAAATAAAGTTAAATTATGGAAAAGAATTGCTTATGAACTAGAAAAGTCAACTAGAAAAAGAAGAATAGCTAATTTATATAAAATTAATAAATATACAAGAGAAGGGGAGATTGCTTTAGTTCCAGGAAAGGTTTTAAGTTTAGGAAGTTTAGATAAAAAATTAACTATAGCTGCATATCAATTTTCAAATCAAGCTAAACAAAAAATAAATAAAATTGGTAAAGCTATTTCAATAAAAGAATTAATAAAACAAAATCCTCAGGGTAAAAAGGTAAGGATAATAGGATAAATTAAAATGATACAATGTGAATCATGTGGAATGCCAATGAAAAAATTAAGTCATTTTGGCGGATTGAAAATAAATAATAAATATTGTGTTTATTGCACAGATGAAAAAGGCAAATTAAAATCATTTGAACAAAAACGTGAGGAAATAATTAATTATCATATACAAGAATCCAAACTTAATAGAAAAGATGCTGAAAAAATAGTTGATCAACAAATGAAAAAATTTACTATATGGGGTAAGTATTATGATCATTAATGCTCAAGACACAATTTTAGGAAGATTAGCTAGTTACGTGGCAAAAAAAGCTTTACTTGGTGAAAATGTAGAAATAGTAAATTGTGAAAAAGCTGTTATTACAGGCGGGAAAAAAAATATTCTTGAAAAATATAAAGCTCGAGTAAAAAGGGGTAATCCGTTTAAAGGACCTTATTTTCCTAGAAGAGCAGATATGATTGTAAGAAGAGCTATTAGGGGAATGCTACCAAGAAAAAAAGCTCGTGGAAGAGATGCGTATAAAAACATTAAATGTTATTTGGGCATACCAGAAAATTTAAAAAACGAAACTTTTATTACTTTAGAAGAAGTTAATATCAATAAAGTAAAACCATTAAAGTTTATTTATCTTAATGAAATAAGCAAAATGTTTGGAAGATAAAATGGTAAAAATAATACATGTTTCAGGTAAAAGAAGAAAAGCTATAGCTCGTGCTACAGTCAAGGTTGGAAAAGGTCAAGTTAGAGTAAACAAGAAATTAATTAACTTATATCAACCAAAATTAGCTCGCTTAAAAATAATGGAGCCTTTAATGATAGCAGGTAATGATGTAATAAATAAAGTTAAAATTGATGTTGATGTAAATGGTGGTGGGTGGATGGGCCAAGCAGAGGCTGCAAGATTAGCAATTGCACGAGGCTTAGTACAATTTACTAATAGCAAAGTATTAGAAAAAAACTTTTTAGATTATGATAGACAATTACTTGTAGCAGACGTAAGACAAAGAGAAAGTCGAAAACCAAATACGCATTCAAAAGCAAGATCAAAGGTGCAGAAGTCGTATAGGTAAAATTAAAAATGATAATTCCAATTAGATGTTTCAGTTGCGGAAAACCAGTTGCACATTTATGGAAATCCTTCAAGGAAAGAACTAATAAAGGAGAAGATATAAAAAAGGTTTTAGATGATTTAGGATTAGGAAGATATTGTTGTAGAGCTTTATTTATGGGTCATGTTGATTTATTGCATGATATTGCTGAATTTAAAAAAGATTAGATTTTTATTCTTCACTTAATCTCTCTTCTAATTCAGAAATTCTTTCCTCTAATTCTCTTTCTTTACTTCTAAGATTGATATGAATTGTTATTCCATTATATATAAAATCTAAATAACCTTTTTGTTTACTATAACCCAAATCTGTTATTTTATTTTTTTCTGAATTAGAGATTTGTACTTCATCAACTTCTAAAGCAAGTTTTGGGTTTATTTCTATATAACTATTACCTCCTCCAACATATAAAGATCCTCCACCTTTTATTGTTAAAGGAATTTTTTCAACAGTAGCTTTTAAATTTTTTAGGCTCTTTAATAATGCATCTTTATTTTCATCATATCTTAAAATAAAATAACAATCTTTTAAATCCATAAAATTAATTACAAAGAAAAATATAAAAATCTATCTTTTATTAAACCTCATATATTTTTTACAATTAAAACAATAATATATAACACGAGATTTATGCAATCTTACTCTAGCATTTTTTCCAGGAACTAAATATGTATAGCAATGTTTGCAAAATTTTCTTTTATACTCACGAGGGAATCTTAAATTTATTTTCATTGCAGCTTTTCTAGCTAATTTAACATATTTATTACTTAGCTCAGGATTTTTATTGAATTGTATTTTAGCCTCGTGGAATAATTTTTTTACTAATTCAAGAATTTGTTTTTGTCCTTTTGCTTTACTTATTTTCATAATATTATGTAATTTATTAAAATATAAATGTTTTCAAAAGTTTTATAAATAAAATAATCTAATTTTATTAATATGAAAAGAAGTTCAAGACGCTGGAAAAAGAAAGGACAGATGAGATGGAAGTGGCAACGTAAAAGAATTAGGAGAGAGAAGAGAAAAAGAAGAGAAAAAGCAGGAGCATAAGCTTTAAATATAAGTTCTTAGTTAAAGAGTTTACATTTAACATGTTATGTGGAAGATAATTTAGTTATCTTCTAAATTCTTAATTAATGAATACTTAATTGGTTATTAAGTATGATGTATGAGCAATAGCAAGATGGATAAAGATTCCAAATTAAATTATAGTTTTGCAACCTAGATTTCCGTCGATCCTGCGGAAGGTCGCTGCTATTGGAATCCGACTTAGACATGCAAGTTTTGGGGTCTCGCAAGAGACACCGGCGAAAGGCTCAGTAACACGTCGATAATCTAACTTATGGTTTAGGATAACCTTGAGAAATTGAGGCTAATACTAAATAGGGGATTTGGCCTGGAATGGTATTTCCCTTAAAGGCAACGCCATAAGATGAGTCGGCGGCTGATTAGGTTGTTGGTGAGGTAAAGGCTCACCAAGCCAAAGATCAGTAGGGGGAGTGAGAGCTCTAGCCCCGAGAAGGACACTGAGAAACGGGTCCTAGTCCTAAGGGATGCAGCAGTCGCGAAAACTTTACAATGCACGCAAGT
>ERZ1292623.1038-Hain-H51-01um-R1-1038-length-27739-cov-27_pt1 | contig 27739 bp, 41 predicted proteins | sample MGYA00564398_ERZ1292623 | MGnify/ENA primary metagenome ERZ1292623 (study PRJEB36523, sample SAMEA6512633) | groundwater metagenome | collected 2019-01-07 | study: AquaDiva: Metagenomics assemblies of 32 groundwater samples | reverse complement strand
TTGAATAACGAAGATGACCATGGGGGAGAAGTTTTATTACTTACGATAGTTTCGTCTTGAGTAGAACTACTCCACTGAACCTATTTACAAGCAAGATGGTTAAACGCCTATCTAAAACATAGGAATAACTGGTTCAATTCCAGTCTCCCCCGCACTACAGGTGGTTAGTCCACAAGACTGTACGACCTGTTGAAGGGTAATCATAGAACGGAGTGATTCGTGATTACGATTACCCAATATGGAGGGTAAGCTAAACGGAATTTAGTGATTTCGACTTGTGTAACTAGCTTACGCCACGGAAAACACTTACAAGCATCTATTTTGTAATATAGAAATATCAGGTTCGATTCCTGAACCCTCCACCAATACACTCCACGGTTAAAACGTACAAGCAGCAGTTTGAATCGTTTTAGCAACTTGAGTGTAAATTAATTAAATAATGAATGAAAATGTAACTTTGCCATACCTGTCAAATGAAGACAGGGTTAAAGCGTATCAATTACTCCTGACAGGATGTTCTCACTTCTGGAGCAAAGCCAAACTTCAAACTGAACATGTTATTCCCGTATTAGAACAATTAATCCAATTAGCCCAGAACGACCCCTATTTTCTAGCCCATCTGACCGCTTATGCTTCTAAGTTAGATTCTAAAGATTTGAAAGTTGCGACTGTCTATGCTAATGCGCTATCGAGTGCGGATGGACAGCCATTTTCTAAAGATTCTAAATACACCAAACCAAATTTAAGATATGTATCTTATGCGCTTTTACAGGCTTTAGACCCCAAGATGGCATATCGAGTTAGGTTTTTAGGAATGCAGAAATTCGGCGTTAAGGATGTTTTGAATGTAGCTACTCATTTCCCAACAGCATTAAATACCGCTTTCCAGAAATATTTGCGTTATCGGGAACAGAATATAACAACCGTAAAAGGAATTAAAAAAGCCGGATTGGGACAGACATATCGTGATTTATATATTCTTTCTCATGTAGCCCCTTCTGATACCGTAGCGTCAATTCTACGCTGGAAACAACGGGGAAAAGAATTAGTATTTGAAACACCATTGTCTTTTAAGGATTTAACCGATTTGGAAATAGCCGAGAAGATTAGAAGCGAAAAGATTTCACCCCTAGTGATTACCGGATTGTTAAAAAAGATGTCACCAGTTATTGCCGTGGCTATGTTAGAACAATGTACTGGTAATCAAGCCGTTATTTATCGTTCAATGTTAGAAGAACAAGGCGTGTTAAATGACCCAGAAGTATTAAAACTTTACCAAGAAAAAATTCAGTCAGCTAAGACAGCATTAGACCGGGCGGAAGGTGCGTCTAAGACCGCTTCTGAAAAAGTCAAACAATTATTAAAAGAAACTAGAGCTGAACAACGCCAAGAAGCCACTAGGGGATTAGGGAAGGTTTTTCTACACCTAGACGCTTCAGGGTCTATGTCGCAAGTATTTGAAAATGCGGTTAAGATGGCGACTATCTTTGCAGAATGTGTTAATAGTCCTAAAGATAATTTTAGATGGGGATATTTTGGAAGCGGAGGAATGGCTTTGCCATTGCCGGAAGAATTTGTTGAAGACGCTTTTAAGCAAGTATTATTCGGAAGGCGGGCAGATGCAGGGTCAACGAATGTCTTTGCTCTATACGAAACTGCTAGAAAATTTGGGGCGGAAGTAGATGTCTATGTTACCGATGAAGGACACAATGAAGGAAATTTACAATTACAAATTGAAGGCTATCACAAAAAATCAGAATTTCCTAAACCCAAAGCCGTAGTTATTGTGAAGATGGATGGTTCTGATAGTTGTCATACAGTCCAAGAATCTTTTGAAGCCAACGGTGTTCCAGTGGCGGTAATGAAGCCGTCTGCTTTAACCAATTCAGCATTAGTAGTTCAGACTGTTGTAGAAGCTATGAAAGGGCCAATGGCGGTGATTGACAATATTATGAATATGCCTTTACCGGAATTACCTAGCTGGTATTACACTGTATGAAAGTTAAAAAAGTTTGGAAATATGCAACAGGCGAAGTTATTCCACGGGTGGCGGTTTATTTATGTACTAAAGTGCAGACAGAATTTGAAGGAAGTCAAGGATGGGGAAAATGTTGGTTAGTTTGGCATTATTTTCTTGTAGAAGTAGAAGAATAAATACAATATGTCACAAAGAAAAGATTTTTTCGGTCTTCGTTATCCAGACCTAACTCCAGTCTATTTAGACCGTTTTGGTGTAGAGTTCCAGATTGACGGAATGTTGGTATCGGGTAAGGACAAGAAAAGCATTTTGTTGCTTTTATCAGATAGCGACTTTTTAAAAACTCCAATTTCAGATGGCGTATTAACTAATAATATGAATATTGTTCAACCAACGGTTGATGAATGGAAAGATATACTTAAATATTCAGATGACCCCCAACATTTTGAAACCGATTCTACTGGCGTAGTAAAGGCAATCCACCGCAAATGTATGCGTGCAATTGCTCAAGATGTGGCGTGGCGGGTTTATCGCAAAGCAGGATTTAAGTGCGAATATTGTCAAGCAGAAAGACCTTTAACGATTGACCACTATGTCCCTGTTGAATCGGGTGGAACAGACGAAGAATTTAATTTAAAAGCCGCTTGTCGAGCTTGCAATAAACGGAAAGCAAATATGTCACCAGAAGAATGGGAAGGAATTAGATGAGTGTGACTGAATATAAAATCAAAGAAAGAATAAGTCAGTTGCAAAGGATTATTACATCTTCGCATAAAGCAGTTGGCCATATGAAGGTTATATATAATTCTGGAGATGATGTAAATTTTCATAGAGAAATTGAAGCGAAAGGCCATCTTGATAACCTAAAATCTATTTTAGAAATTTCTAGTGAAGACTGGATAGATGAAATGATTTTAGATTATTATGATGCGGTACGTTGGCTAAGAAGTCAAAGATGAAAAAGAAGAAGATTACAAAACAACCGTGGAAAGCAGATAAAAAACGATGGGGTAAATATTTGAAGAAGGAAGGAAAAAATGGTTAAAGATTTAGTTTACGAAAAAAGTAAAGGTGAAGAAGTGATTGAAATTCTTGTAGACAATATATGGATTCCCGCTATGGCAACCGATTTAAGGATTATGAACAAAGATGCAGATTTAGTTAAAGTTAAGGAAATTAGGGTAAGAAAGTTTGAGAAAGAAATATGAAAAAAACAAAACCGTCTGTCAAGATTTATCGGGTCTATCACCTGTATCACGAAAAATCTGTATGTGGAATTTTAGAGGGAGACGAAATAGAAACGATAGAATATGGTTACTTTTCTACCATAGAACAGGCGAAAAAAAGATTAGAAAGGAAATACAATGAAATACTTGGTCGGATAGAAAATCGGAAAAGAAAAAAGAAGATATTTTTAGGATTCGGGGAATTCGAAGCAGAAACTGGGAAAATTAAAGGATTGCCTATTACTATTTATTGGACAGAAAAAGACAAAACATCATTTTGCGCATTAACCGAATTTCTAGTAGAAGAAAGAGATGACCCTTCTCTTTTCTCCACTACTGACAAGGAATGGTTATATCAGATTGAAGAAATTGCTCTTGATAATAAATAATAGCGGAAATATGAAAAAAACAACACCAAAATTCTGGGAACAAGAAGGAAAACGTGAAGTAAGGATAATGTCATGATTTTAAAACCGATTTGTCCTAAATGTAAGAAGATGGCGGGTGAATATTATGTTGGTTATGATACTGACTTAGAAAAAGAAGAAATTGTTTTATGGAAACCATTCCCGTGTATAAATTGCGGTTATAAGATAAAAAAGATTGGTAAAATGTCAAAAAAATTTAATCCAGATAATCCAAGATTGGTAAATATACAGTATTCACAGGAGCTTGCTCAAATGAAAGTTATATATACAGCTAATTGGTGTGTGTCTTGTTATCCAAAACTTGAACAAGCCGAATTTATTTTTCATGGATTTAGTCTTTGTAAGGTCTGTTTTATAGAAAGACAGAAAATGACAGAAGAAATTTTAAAGAAATGATAGACCTTAACCGATTTTCCCAACCCGTAGAAGCAATTGTCCCGCTTATTGATGGGAAAGGGGTATACCATGGTCGTCAAATAGTCCAGAAAGGGTTTACGGGGTATTACAACGTGTCATTTGGGGATAAAATTAAAGTATTGGGCGAAGCGAATAAGCTAGAAGCATACTTAATGGCGAAAGGTCTTCCAAAATTCAAAGGTATTGCTTATGGCGATTCGATTATTCCGCTAAACTTTTCTGCTGCTAAATTTTTGGGTTATCAAGAAACTATTTCAGTATTAGGAATGGAAGCCCCATTGGGATATGTAGTTGTTACTCATAGATGGGAAGACGACACTTTGCTTTATGGGCATATAGACGGTGGATATAATCAGTTGCCGATAATTCTAACTAAAAAGAAAGCCGAGTCTGGGGATAAGCTAGAAGGAAAAGACATTACGCCTGAAATGCGATATTTCTATTTGTTAGTCAGACTGGATTTGGCTAGACTGACTGCTTGGCAGGAAATAGATAAAATGGCGATTTCTAAAGAAGCCAAACAAAAAGCGATTGAAAAGTTTAAAGAAACATTTTACGGTAGAACAAAAGAAGTAGTAGAACAAGCGGGCGGACAATTCATTAGTGTTGCAAAACAAGGACAACGTGCTACAATAGTCTGGAAAGTCGGAAAGGAAAAGTTTACATCAATTGTGAATAATGATTTAAGGATTTTAGATTTGGGCTATTGCGCTTCCGGGTACGATAAAGACCATTCTATTTCTTCAGCCATTCAACTTGCGAAGCTATACATGAAAGAAGGGGTTTTATACAAAACTAACCAGGATGAATAAAAAAGAACTGTTGTCTATGCTGTTAATTATATTTTCAATTATTTCGTTAATTGGATTAATATTTGCGAGTGTTAATTGGATTGGTAAAATTGTTCCGTGTGACAAGATGATTAATTTCCCGGTTACCGTAGTTCCAACCAGATGTTTCCGCGACTACTGGACATTAGAAACTAAAGATGGGCTAATAATGCGATTTAGTGGTGGAAATTTATCGCAATGATTAAAGAAAGGGGGTAAAAATGGAAAACTTAAATACAGAAGATAAAACTATTAATTGTGTTGATTGTAATGAACAGTTTGTATTCACTAAAAATGAACAAGACTTTTTTAAATCTAAAAATCTTACTGAACCAAAAAGGTGTGCAAAATGTCGTAAATTAAAAAAACAACAACGGATGGAACCAAGAAATTATAATTCGAGAGATTATAGGGGGTAAATATGATTGAAATCGGAATGGTCGTTGACCAAAATGAATTTTCTTTAGTAACTATATTTGGTGAACCAGCAAGGGTGGAATTTCCAGATTCGCTAATTTGGGACTATCACATGCGTAAGCCTGGGCAAATTTTAACTCTAGCCCATACACATCCTATGGGATTCTGTGAATTGTCAGAAGAAGATAGAACGACTTTAAAGGCATGGACAATGGCATTATCGCCATATCCGATATGTATGGATGTGATATGCGAAACCGTGAAATATCGCACATCGTTTGACCAGTCATATTATTCACATCGTAGATATTATTATGTTATTGAAAGTCTGCAAGAATGGATAAGTAAAGGGAAAATTGGGACTAGAAAAATGTCGTTAGAATATAAAGATATGTTATCTGAAGACTATTATCCAGACTGGTTGCCTAAAATTATGGAGTTTTCTGAATTATGATTGCTATTTGTGGATTAGGTGCTATTGGAAGTCATATTGCTAAAAATCTAGTGTTTGCTGGATATAATGACCTATTGTTAATTGACAAAGACAAGGTTGAAGCCAGAAATTATCAATTTGGTACCCAATTATATGAACCAGAACAATTAGGGAAAAACAAGACCGAAGCCTTGTGGTTTAACATTTTTCGCCAGACTAATGTAGTGGTGACTAACCGAAATATTGACATTAGCCAAATGCTTAAAAAGCAGAACTTCCAAGATATTTCTTTATTAGTGGATTGTTTAGATAATCATGAAGCTAGAAAAGCAACATCGGCAATCGGAAAAGATATGAAAATTCCCGTTCTCCATGTAGGATTTTCACCAGTGTTTACCTATCAGATTCAGTGGGATAAAAATTATGAAACCCCAAGTGACGTTAAGGGTCATTTTGATATTTGTGAAATGCAAGGTGCAAGGGCGTTTATTGAATATGTCTCAGGGTTGGCAACCAATGTCTTGATTGATTATTTGAAAAGTGGTACACTAATATCATTAATCGGAAACAAGTATTCAGTAACACAAATTAAATAATTAATGAAAATTTTAATTACCGGAGGGGCAGGATTCATAGGCTCACATCTTGCCGAACATTTAGCTTCTAAAAAACATAAAGTCCGCATTTTGGACAATTTTTCTGTTGGGACTTGGCGGCCATCTGCAAAGTCTGGTATCGAAGTATTTGAAGGCGATGTCAGATATATGGCTGATATTTTTCCGTCAGTTCAGTGGGCTGACGTTGTTTATCATTTGGCGGCACAAATTAGCATAGATAAATCCTTGGAACTTCCTCAAGAAACAATGGACATTAATACCAAGGGGACAGAAAACATACTAGAAGCTATTAGGGTTACAAACCTTGGTAAAAGAATGATTTTGGCCTCTACGTCTGAAATTTATGGCACGCAACATCAGAAAATAAGCGAAGATTCACAGAATTATCCCCAGTCACCTTATGCGGTATCAAAATTAGCGGCAGATAAATTATGCGGTGTTTATCATTTAGTTTATGGTGTTCGGGTTATTCGGGCTAGAATGTTTAATACTTACGGCCCAAGACAAAGATTTGATAAGTTCGGGGCGGTAATTCCCAGATTTGTCCATTCTGCCATATTTCATACCCAGCCGATTATTTATGGCACGGGTGAACAACGAAGGGATTTTATGTATGTCAGCGATGCCGTTAAAGCATATGAAAAATTATTAGATTATCCACAACTTGAAGGTGATGTAATTAACATCGGGACTGGAAATTCTGTCAGAATAAATGAAGTTTGGAATATTATATCTGAAATTACTAAGTCTAAATTAAATCCCCGATATATTCCTGGTCGTCCTGGCGAAGTAATGAAACTTCAGGCTAATAATACCGTAGCAAGCAGATGTGATATTCGACCCGATATAACTCTGCGTGAAGGATTAAATAATTATATTTCGTGGGCTAGAAATGCTTGGGGAAAGGAGGAATGATATGTCTTCTGGAATTGTAGTAAAAGTCGGCAGAATGGGAACGCACATGGAAGAAATTCCGCTATCTAAAGGTCGCGAGACTGTTGCTGACGCATTAAGAAAAGCTGAATTAAAATTAAAACCATCTGAAATGATTACCGTTAATGGTGATGAAGAAGAAGATGATTTTGAATTAAGCGATGGCGACAGGATTAGATTAGTTAAGAATGTGGCAGGAGGGGCTTAGTGGCAACGGTAACAAATACATATCCTAACACTATGGCACCGTTTGAAGACTATTCAGATTTAAGTCCTGATTATTCAGGGTTAACAACTTCCGTTAATACAACAAATGCGGGTGGTTCGTTAACGATGGAAAATTTTGAAAGGGCATATAGAACAGCTGAACGATTGACGATAAGCGGGCAAATAGGTCAAGATTCTGATTCTATTAAGCAACCCGTTAAGTCTAATCTTATGGAAGCAATTAAAAATCCCGATAACATAGGCATTAAAGCCGTAAAAGAAGCCTTAATGGAAATGATGAATTGGAATACAGAAATGAAAAAACGGTCATTAGAAAAGAAACAAAATGATTTGGTTCAATTAAAACGCCATATTAAAACTAAAGAAAGGGAATTAGAAAAAATGTCAAAAGAAACTATTGGCAAAAAACCTAAATTAGTAGCCAAAGATTTTTCAGAATTGCCTTATGAACAAATTTTTACCACTGAAGAACAAAGTGCAAAAGTAGTCTATGGTTTTACCAAACCCGTTATTGTGGATAAAAAATATCTTATTAAACAACCTAATGCCGGAAGATTTATTGTTAGGGTTGATTTTTCCCGTGCCGACCTTGTTGATAAAATCCGTATTAGAAGTTTAGACAGACTTCCCTATGGTTCTCGTAATTTTGACCATCCATGTATTGAAGAAAGTAGAATATGTTTTGGGGATACACATGATACATTCACCGATTTATTTCAGAAATTTGACATAGTGGGAATCTTAGATTTAGTTTATGACTTTTTATCTTCTGGAAATGTAAAAAATGCTTGGGTAAAAAATTGGAATGAATGGCTCGGAGGAGCTAAAAAACGCAAGGAATTAAGATTTGACAATATTAGCGAATTATTCCCCTATCTTGGAGCACAACAGTTACAGAACAATGAAATTGCTATAAGTCATTTGCCATTATTGCCACCATTACCAAGTAATTTTATTTCTCAAACACAAATTTCACCAATGGTAGAAGCGTCAGAATCTAACAGGGCAATGACTGCTGCATATGGTCGTGTCCTACGAGCCAGATTCACCAGTGAAGCGATTGGGGAACTTCAAAATTGGGAGCGTCAGGTGCAAACTATATACCGTGAATTAGTTAATAGAATTAGAGCATACGAACAAGAAAGCGAAGGATTGGGAAGAAGCAGTAGGGCTTTAAATTTTGGTAGTGTTCAAGCTAATGGTGGTGGTGCTGGTGGGAATGTGTCTTGGTCTTCCATAAGTACCCTTCAACCATACTATTCATCTAATGGTTTTGTTACAGGCTCATAATATGACAACAAACATTTTAGTTCTTTTTACTATTAAAGCATTAATGAAATTACAAAGCTATGTAGCCCACGCCGATGGTGAGATTAGCGGTATGGGATTAGTAGAAAAACAAGGAAATAAATTAATTATTCAAGATTTATATTTAATAGAACAGGAATCTGGACAAGCCGATACAAAGATGGATGGACAGGCGCTGGCTAAACTATATGACCAATTATCGCAACAAGGCATTGATGAAAGTAAGTTAAAGCTCTGGTGGCACAGTCATGGCGATATTGGAGTTTGTTGGAGTGGTACAGATGAAGCAACTATTGAAGACTGGAATCAGGAACGGGAAGATAATAATTGGTTTTTGTCGGTAGTGACTAATAAACGTGGGGACATGAAAGTTAGAATAGATGTTTTCTCACCATTTAGGATTATTTTAGACGACCTGCCGTGGAAATTTGATTTATTTGATTCTGAATTAGACAAACAAATAGCTGAAGAAGTTAAACAAAAAGTTAAAACTAAAAAATGGAAACCATTAAGAACCCCTAAATTTAATATTTCCAGTAAAGGTCACATTACTATTCCAAATGAAAGACAAATTCCGAATTAGACAATCTACCATAGTTAAGTCCGATGATTTAGATAAACCAATTTTGCTCATTGGATTGGGTGGAATTGGTAGTTGGACTGCCTTAGCACTCGCCAAGATGGGTTGCCAAGATATGATACTGTGCGATTTTGATAAGGTTGGACAGGAAAATATCGGTAGCCAATTCTATATCCCTAGCGATGTGGAAAGTGCGAAAAGTGAAGTTATGTGGGAATACCTTTGGAATATATATGGGACTAATGCTTTGGCAGAAAATAAAAAATGGCAAGATTTAGAATCATTATCACCGATAACTATTTGCGCCTTAGATTCAATGGAAGAACGGATTAAACTTTGGGAAAGGGTTAAAAAAGACCCCGATGTCGAATGGTATATAGATGCCCGTATGGGCGGGGAGTTTATGCGGATTTACACTATTGATATGTTAAAAGGCGATTTTGAATTTTACGAAAAAACATTAGTTCCAGAAGGTCAAGTTGAACATGTTCCGTGTACGGAACGGGCTATTGTATATAATGTTTTGATAATTAGTGGTATCATAAGTAATCAAATAAAAAGAATATGTCTCAAACAACCGATTTACCCCAAGATAATGTTCGATATTCCGACAATGGATTTGGTGGCAACATGAGCAATTGTTCGCATATACATACCGTTACATCACCGCAACCACAGTTTTTGTATTGTACTGATTGCCAACAGTTTATTCCTAGAACAGGCGTTCATCATAATCAGGGCGTAGATATGCCACCCGGACAACCAATGTTTGACCACCAAGGAAAATGAATATACAAGAAGAAATGACCATTATTGTTGACCTATTAGGATTTACTGTCAGAACTATAATTTTAGTCATATTAATTCCGCTATGGTTTCCTGTCTGGTTTATTGTCAAATTGGTTCAAAAAGAAATTTTACGCTATAAGGAAAGGAAAATATGGTCGAAATTATCGCAGAAATAGGGATTAACCATAATGGGAATGAAAAGATAGCCCATAAAATGATTGAAGCGGCATTTAGCGCTGGTGCTACTACGGTAAAATTTCAAACAGTTGACCCTGATGCTTGTTATAAGCCCGATACAGAACTTTACCGGATTTTTTCTAAGTGTCGTTTTGGGGATGATGTTTGGGCTACTTTGAAAGAACATGCGGAACAATTAAATATGCGTTTTTTATCTACGCCCAGTGACGAGGGTAGCGCTAATTTATTAGATTTTATAGGGGTAGATAGATATAAAGTTGCTTCTGATTCTGCAAGTAACATTCCCCTTATTCGTTATTTGCAATCGAAAGGAAAACCTTTAATAGTATCTACGGGTATGAGTTCAAATGACAATTTAGAAGCACTTTATGAAGAACTTGATAAAACTAAAGATGTAATTATGCACTGCGTGTCGTCTTACCCCTTGCCGACAAATCAAGCTAACATGAATCGTATGCGACAAATTAAATGGCCGAAGATTGGATATTCCGACCATACTATGTCTTTGATTCCCTCAGTAATGGCGGTTGCTAATGGGGCTTGTATTATTGAAAAACATTTTAAGTTAAATGAAAATTGTATAGACGCACCCGTATCTTTTCATTTAAACGATTTCCGTAAAATGGTGGCGATGATTAGAGAGGCGGAGATGGCATTATGAAATATGGGATAGGTATTTGGACGACTCAAGAACGATTATTACCACTAGCAGAAGAATTGTGGCACGAAGGTAAAATCAGCTTTATAGAAGCCGTTTTAATCCCTGATGGTGATACATTGTTTTATCCCGAAAGTTTTAGACGATGTCCTATTCCGCAAACAGCCCATTTCCCACACGATTTTTGGGGGGTTAATTTAGCCGATGAATCACAAAAAGAAAGGAATATAAAGTTATTGCAAGATGCAAAGGTTATGGAACCTATGTTTGAAGATATTATGACTATCCATTTAGGGACATTACCAACACCAGAAGGGTATGATGAGGCATTTAAACGGGCTACAGATATGGTTTTAACTTATTATGGCAAAGACGCAGTAATTGAAAACTTACCTAAAATTGGCTTTGACAATAAGCGTCTTTTTTGTATAGGATATGACCCCGATGAATTTGCAGATTTACCGTTCAGATTATGTCTTGATATTGACCATGCCGGACAATATGCCGAACAAGAAAAATTAATGCTAGAACCGTTAATCCAAAGATTCTTATCTTTAAAGCCAGTCCATTATCACGGAACTGATGTGGCTTATAAAAAGTTTCTACCTAAAGATGTTTCTGTGGTTATTGAAACAGCCAGAACATTACATAAGTCACTTAAAGAAAACGAAAAGGATTTACGATTATGGAATCTAATATAGGCGTTATTATCCAAGCCAGAACTGGGTCAACTAGATTCCCTAATAAGGTACTAGAATTGTTGGGTGATAAACCGCTTATTGGATACGTTATTGTCATTGGCAAAAAGATAGCAAGAAAGGTTGTTTTAGCCGCCCCTATTAGTGATGACGGAAAATTTAATGAAATTTGTAAAGAATACGGTATAGAAGTTATTTATGACAGATGTCATGAAGATAATGATGTGGCTGGAAGATTTATAGTGGCGGCGCATACATTTGGAATCGAAGTTATTGTCAGATTATGTGGCGATGCCCCATTCCTTTCACCTTTTATAGTTAGAAGTACCGTTAAAATGCACATGGCTAGAAAAGCGGATTATACAGTCACTAAAGGTTTTCCAGAAGGAATGAATGCCGAAGTGTTCAACATATCAGCCTTAGAAAAGTTTTATCCTTTAATGAACAATGAAGAAAAAGAACATGTTACCCTATATTTTGAACGCCATGCTAAAGATATTCAAACTAATATTTTTTGGTTTAATAAAATGAGTATTGATACCCCAGAAGATTTGGAAAACGCCCAGAAATGGATTAAATTACTATGATAGATTGGCAAGAATATTGGCTAAACCATCAACGGTCATTAAGTGTTACTACTAATGCCAGACCCAATCTTTACACTTATGATGGGTTAATTAAAGATATAGAAACAAATATCGGACTTAACAGTAACGATATTGTTTTGGATTCTGGTTGTGGGACAGGAGAACTGTCAAAAATTATCCGACCTAAAGTGAAAATGGTTTATGCTATGGATTATTCAATTAGCATGGTAGATTTAGCCGAACAAAATTTAGGTGTAGAAGTACCTGTAATATGGTCTGATGTTAGGCAGCGATTACCGTTTAATAATAATAAGTTTTCAAAGACATTGTGCATAGCAGTTCTGCAGTATGTTAGTTATGACGATAAGGCAAATATGATTCAAGAACTTATGCGGATAACTGTCCCTGGCGGGTATGTGTTTATTGGCGATATTTTGCCACCTGAAAATAAATGGAGGGATGATATTTATAGCTATAGTTTAGGTGATTTCCAATCTTTATATAAACAGGCCGTTAGTATTCCATCAAGCTATGAGCCAGAACAGGGTAGATTTCATATAATAATTAAAAAATGAAGCAGTATATTACCGTAGAGGATTTAAAGCAACTTAGCGAAAAACAATGTGATAAGCTACTTGTCTGGATGTTGTCGAAACACTATTCTCGTGAACTTACCATAGGGCAAATGATTGAGTTTTTAGACGAGAATATGAGGGTAAATGAAATTAAAATGATTAAGGAAAATGAATATACAGATAATAAAGTATGGAATGTTCATAGTGTTAAATATTGGAAAACCGGAGAAAAGTATAACGAAAGTATGATTCATTGGCTTGAAAGGAAAGAACTTTGTGATTGTCTTTGGGAAGTCATTAAAAGATTTTTAGAAAAATGAAGCAATTTATAATGCGATTATTGGGATTAACGCCAAATCGGTTTCATCCGATGGTTTTAATCAATGGAAGCCCGTCAATCGGTAATAATGTTTATATGGGTGCATTTAGTGAAATTTATGCTAAGGGTGCCAAAGTAATAATTGGCGACAACTGTGATATTGCTAGTTTTGTAGCTATTAACTGTGCAGACAGTCACAATAGGACTATTGGATTGGCTAAAGATGTAGAAAAGAAAGATATAGTTATTGGAGACAATGTTTTTATAGGAACAATGTCGGCCATTTTAGGTGGAACATTTATTGGACACCATAGTGTTATTGGGGCGGGAGTTATACTGAAAAATATTGAAATTCCGCCCTATAGTTTGGTTACAGGACAAGTTGGTGGACAATTAAAAGAAGGATATTATTTACCAAAGTTAACAATACAACCCAACTAAAATGACCATATCAATCCACCAACCAGCTTTTATTCCCTGGATGGGATATTTCAATAAAATAAAAAACAGTGATTTATTTGTTTTGTTGGATACGGTTAATTATTCTAAAAATAGTTTTGATAATCGGAATAAGATTATATTTAAAGGTCAAGAAGAATGGTTAACTATTCCGATTAAAACAGCAGGATTATTCCAATCCGATAGCCTGCGTTATGAAAACCTAGAGTTTGCAGAACTGTTTTTTGATAAACATTGGATACAAATTAAAAGGGCATACAAAAACGCATCTTATTGGAATGAATATAAAGATGAATTAAAAACCATCTACTCCCAAATGGGGATTGAAAGATTTATAAACTTTGTCCAACCATTAACAGAATGGTTTTTAGCGAAACTAGATATAAAGACACCAATAGTAAGGGCTTCAAGTTTAGATTTAGATTTGGGCGTGAAAGACGATTTAGTATTAAATCTTTGTAAACATTTTAAAGCCGATACTTATTTATCAGGTATAATGGGAAAAGGATACTTACGGTTAGAAAAGTTTGAAAAAGAAGGCATAGCGGTTAAGTTCCAAGATTATGTCCCACCGAACAATTTGTCTATCTTACATAATTTATTAATAAACGGAGCAGAATGGATCAAACAAAAGATTTAAAACCACGGGTCACAGTAGAATACGTTGATATTGATTTGGTGCGACCCAACACTTGGAATATCAAAAAGTCCGAAGAGGCAATGAGGGAATTTAATAGTGTTGGGGCAAGTATCAAGAAATATGGGTTAACAGATATCTTGTTGGTTCGGGATGGCAATAAAGACGGGAAGCTTGGTTTTTATGAAATTATAGATGGCGAACAGCGTTGGAAGTGGGCGAAACAGCTGGGCTATAAACGGATTAAGGTTAATAATCTTGGAAATGTTAAAGACGATGAAGCGAGAATGTTAACCACGGTTAAGGAAAGGGCGAGAGTCCCAGTTAGCGAAGACGAGGAGGGTAAACTGCTTAAAAGCCTAATAGAAGATTACGATTATTCGATTGATGATATTCTAGCCGTTACTCCATTTCCAGAAGATGAACTATTGGCTGAAATAAAGAAGGCTGGGGGCGAACTACCAAAACAGGGACTTGGAAATGAAACGCCAACAATAACATTTAGGGTTAGGGTAAGCGAGGGACAACTTCAGGTAATCAGGGAAGCTATTACAAAATTGCAACAAAAAGAAGGTCAAGATATGAAGGATGGTAGGGCATTGGAATTAATCTGTGGAGATTTTTTGGGAGGAGCATGAGGGTTTTAATTTTAGCAGCTCATCCAGACGATGAAATTCTAGGATGCGGTGGGGTCATCCAGAAATATAAGTCAGATGGCGACAGTGTTCTTATTAAGATTTTTAGCAAAGGTAGAAAAGACCCGCGTGACCAAAAACTAGACGCAGAACTTTTAGTTACACTTATTGAAGAAATTGAAATTATTGTAAAAAAAGAAAAACCAAAACTTGTTTATACTCATCATCAACGTGATTCTAATCTTGACCACCGTTTAGTTTTTGAAGCTACTAAGATAGCCTGTCGCCCAGGTAAGTCTTCAGTGCGGGAAATTCGTTGTTACAATACAAATTATTATCCGTTTGATGAATTTCATCCCAATGTTTTCATTCCGTTAACTAGGGAACAAATGTTAGCAAAGGTAGATAATATGCAAAACATGTATCCTTTTGAAATAGAGAATATTCCCCATCCCCGTAATCCTAAGGGAATTGTTACAGCAGCAGAATATTATGCCATGCAATTGTCGGTTCCTGGTATAGATTATGTCGAAGCGTTTGAGTCTATTTTAAGAATTATATGATTCCATTTTATAAACCCCCAGTAGGCGAAGAAGAAGCCCAAGCGGTGTTTGATGTGGTTAAGTCGGGTTGGTTGACCTATGGGTCGAAAACCGAACAGTTTGAACAAGAATTTGCTAAATACATTAATGCCCCTTACTGTGTAATGACTAATTCGTGTACTTGGGCATTATTCTTAGCCGTGGCATGGTGGAAACAACAACAATTCGGGAATGAAATGATAGGTGATATTTATTATCCTATTAGTATTCCCTCATTAACTTGTGCCGCTACTGCATTGGCAGTCATACACAATAGATTGCCAGTTAAATTTGACGATTTACGCTATAGGCCCATTGATAGTTTTGTAATGAGAACAACAGATTCTCCTTCTATTCCGGTTCATTTCGCTGGCAAACATTGTCGTCAATTGAATGTGGTCGTAGAAGATTGTGCTCATAGAATTGTCAGGAATGGATTTTCTGGAAACCTACAAGCATATTCTTTTTATGTAACTAAAAATCTAACAACAGGTGAAGGTGGGATGATAGCTTGTGCGACCAAAGAACAAGCGGAATGGTTTAAGCAAGCCCGTTTATATGGGATAGATAAGAATGTCCGTGAACGGGAAAAGATGTTTAGCGAAGGTAAAAGGTCATGGTATTTTCAATGTTTGTTTCCCGGTTGGAAATGTAATCCGACAGATATAAATGCCACTATTGGTTTGGTTCAATTACAAAAGTTAGATATAATGAATGAATCAAGACGACAAGTAGCTCAAAAGTATAACCAGCTTATCGGATGTACCATGGATAGAGAAGCATGGCATTTATATCCTATTTTGATTAAAAAACGGGATGATTTTATTGAATATATGAAATCTAAGGACATTCATTGTTCTGTACATTTCCCTCCGCTTCATCAAATGCCAGCTTTTAAATCTGGCGATAAACTTCCAATTACAGATTGGGTATTCCAGCATATCGTGAGTCTGCCATTTTATCCATATATGGAAGATGGGGACATAGAAACTGTTGCCAAAGAAGTAAATGGGTGGCATAATAAATATGGACAGCCAACTTTATACAAGGAGCAATATGAAAATTGATATAGGCGGAGGCCATAGGGTTCGTGAAGGGTACTTAAATGTTGACCCCAATCTTTCTACTTCTGATTTTAAATACAGTGTTTTAGCAATGCCTTTTAAGAATGATGAAATTGAAGCGATTAATGCTAGTCATGTACTGGAACATTTATCAAAACATGAAGTTTCATTGGCATTAGGTGAGTGTTATCGGGTATTACAAAAAGACGGGATAATGGATATTGAAGTTCCAGAATTACAATGGGTGTTACAAAATTGGCTAAACCAACCAGAAGATAATCGGTGGGGCGGGGAGCTAGATAAGGTCTTTGGACAACAAAGTTATCCTGGCGATGAACATCGTTGCGGTTTTTCTTTGTTGAAATTACAACAGTTATTACAAGGAGTAGGATTTACCATTTTTTCTATTAAAGTTGAATTTAGTCACATGTTTGGTCAAAACGTCATTAAGGCAACTGTTAAAAAATGAACAAGGTTTTGGTCTATTGTCACCATTATTGGGAATTTCATTGGTTGTATAAATTAATTATTCAGGCCGATTTAGAAGTATGTACCGACAATAGCGAAACACAGTCAATAATTGATAAATATCAATGCAAGACAGTTAATGCTGAAAATATAACCAATCCATTTTATCAGGTCTTAGTTGTTAGCATTATGCATTTTGGCGAGCATCAAAAAGCTATTAAGCAGTTTATAGATACTGGAAGAAAGGTGGTCGTTGTTCAACACGCTTGGGATTCTGCCCTGAATCTTTATAATGAATTTTGGAATATGGATATGCACAAGTTCACCTTATATTGCGTGGGCGGACAGCAGGATTACCAATTTCTATCAGGTAAGCATGGCGAGTCTAAAATTAAACAAACTGGTATGCCTAGATTCGATATGTTAATGCGGGTCAAAGAAATGGATTTAACAGATATTCATGAAAAAGTTGGTAAAAAAGAATTCCTGCTGGCTACTTGTCCAGTATCATCTATTCATGATGACAGGATGGTGGAAGAATTTTATACTAAAATGCCAGAAGAAAGCCCCCTACCGATAGTCTATAAAATTCATCCTGGCGGAACCATTGGACAGTTTAATATGACTTTTCCCCACTTACAATTTATTGACGATAACAAAGAAGATATTTATGAAACATACAAGTTAATCCAGGCTTCGTCAGGGGTTATAAGCCCAGCTTCATTTTTGTCTATTGAGGCAACCATGTTAGGAAAACCAGTGATATTATATGGTGACATAAATGTTCAGACAAAAGCGGCTCAACAGCATGAACGGCAAGAAGAAAGGTTGCCTAGAGATATGTCATCAACATTTCAAAAATTGGAATTTACCAAGACTCAACAAGATATGTTACAATGGTATGACCATGACGGGAAATGCACCGAAAGGGTAATCAATGAAATTAATCAAATACTATGAAGAAAGTTGATTTAAGTAAGATTAAATGGGTTGATATTGGTTGTGGGCGCAGGCCTCGTGCAGGATATACTTCGGTAGATAAATTTGTGAAAGCTGATATTCAAGGCGATATTCTTGACCTTCCTTTTCCAGATGAAAGCGTTGAAAAGATTAACTGTTCTCATGTATTAGAGCATTTGCCAATTAAAGATGGGCCAAAGGCATTGGCAGAATGCTTCCGTGTTCTAAAAGTTGGCGGTGAAATGGAAATAGAAGTACCTGATTTAGAAAAAGTTATGCAGACATTTTTAAACCTTCCAGAAGATAAAAAATGGGGTTGGCATATCCAAAGTATTTTTGGGCTTCAGGATAATGAGGGAGAATTTCATAAAAACGGATTTACAATAGCCAGATTATTAGAATTATTAAAAGGTACAGGATTTAACATTATTTCCCAAGCACAGTATTTTAGTTACCCGTTTACCCAATTTGTTATCTATGTCAAAGCCACAAAGAACGTATAATTATTACGCCTTTTATTATTGGGAACTTTATTGGTTATTACCCCTTTATCGTAAGTTAGGCGGGACTCTTATTTCTGGAAATCGCGATACTAGGGAATTGGCTAAAAAATTAGGATTTAAGATTTCAGAAAAGCAAGATGCTGATGTTCTGATTGTGGCATTTATGTATACCCCAGAGCATAACGCACTGCTAAAAGCTACCAAGTCAAAGCGGGTTATTTTACAGCATTGTTGGGATAATGAAAACAATACATTAACCGATGATTGGCACGGTGTAGATATGCATGCTTTTGACCTTTATTGCGTAGCCGGTGAATATGATTATAAGATTATGTCAGAAAAGTTTGGGGCGGATAAAATAGCGTGTACTGGTATGCCCAGATTTGACGACTTGTTAACCATACAAAAATCTAAGGGAAAACCGATTTTTGCAGAATTACAAATTCGTGATTATAACTTAGTTGCAGCCCCAAGTCCGGGTTCACACAGTAACGACCTTTTAATGGATTATTTTTTTACCTTACCCAAGCAAATGGAAAATCTATTATTCAAAGTTCATCCTGCCAAACACACCCATCTTGTCTCGGTAGTATTAAACGCCTACGCTACCGAATTTCCCAATGTAATTTTTATCGGCGATAAAGTCGAAGACCCCTTGTGGACATATAAACTAATCAAAGAAGCCAAGTCGGTAGTTAGCCCCTATTCATTTATGGCCATAGAAGCACATATGATGGGCAAAGATGTCATTATGCGCGGTGATGTGTTACCCGAGACCGACCAAGGGACTGTCGGGCGTAGATTTAGTCGTGCCGCTGAACCAGATTATTTATATGATGGCAAGAATACAGATAGGGTAATTAGGGCAATAGGAAAATTATGAACTTTATAGAAGCGGTAATAGCAATATCTAAAAGAAAAGATTTGTCGTTTTGTGAAGATGTAGACGAATTAAATGGGAAATACTCAAGTATTTGTGTATATAAAAATTTGTCGTTTATCGGTAAATTAAGATGGCCATTAAATTTAGATAATGTTAAGTATGAACGACAAGCGTTAGTAGATGAGTTGTTAGAAGAGGAGTTACTAAAATGAAAGTTGCGATAACAATGCCAGTATATGCTTCAGACCCATTACACTTGGAATTTACTGAAAATACTATTAATTCAATTCAAACAAAACATAATTATGAATTGATTGTGGTGGATAATTATTGTACCCCAGAACTTCAAAGCAGAATGGATTATTTAAAGCCGATTAAAAACCCTAAAGGTAATTGTGTAGCGGCGGCGTGGAATTTAGGCATTAAACAAGGATTCAGACATGGGGCAGATTATGTAATTATCGCTAACAATGACCTGATTTTCCATAAAGACTGTATTGACAATCTAGTCGCTTTTGCTGGCAAGTATGCTGAAAAATTCGTGTTATGGTCAGCTGTTACCCACAGTAATTTACGAAATTTACAGGAAACTGAATTAGAAGACACATGGGATGAGCACCCGGGCTTTTCATTATTTATGGTTTCTCCACGGACTGTTGAGATTCTGCAACAAGTAGAAAAAGATACTGCAGAGCCTTACCCTGGTTACTTAGATGAAAACTATGAAGTAGCCTATTTTGAAGATTCTGATTTTCACCAAAGGATTCTGCGGGCAGGACAGAAAGCTAGTAAAACTGCTATGGCAAAGTATTATCATTTTCATTCCAGAACCATTAGTATAGATTCTAGTATCCGTTATGCGAATGATAAATCTTATGAAAAGAATCGGGCTTATTATCAATCTAAATGGGGTTATGATACCCACAGTAAGGCTCCTTCTAATGAACAACGGATACAGTGGGGGCATAAGAACGCATTTAATAAATGAAAATAAATCCAACCCTTACATATTCAATTCATTCTTGTTTTTGGTGCGGTAAAGACACCAATTCACCTTTTCGGGCTTGTTGGGATTGCCAACCTAAAAAAGAAGCGGCTTATAAAGAAGCCAGAGAAATGCAGGCTAAGGGAATAGAATTAAAATATGACGATATAATAGAAATGGCTTATAATAAAACACATGAAACGACCAATTAAAATATTAGTTTGGGGTGACAGTCCGGCTGCTTCTACAGGATTTGGAACAGTGGTCAAAGGTATTTTTAAGCCCTTGGCGGAAAGTGGCGACTATCAGATTGATATTATCGGGATTAACGATACCGGGGATTGGAAAGACCCCAAAGAACATCCTTATCGGATTTTCCCCGCTAGACAGTTAATTACTTCGGAAGATTTCTTTGGCAGACCCCGTTTAATTAGCGCCTTGATGGGCAATGATAAGTTTTTAAAGCCACCGTGGGATATTGTATTTACTCTTAACGACCCATTTATTCTTGAACAGCCTATCGAAGTATTTAATAAGGGAACGATGGTTATTCTTAAAGACGTACAGGCCGCTTATAAGGTAAAAGTTGACCCGATAAATTGGTTTAAAATAGTTTCTTATTGGCCGATAGATTCGCATGTAAAAGGGAATTGGATTGAGCAAGCCATTTCTTTGCCAGACGTTAGCGTGGCATATACCGAATATGGGAAACGGGAAATTTTAAAATCTAATAGCCATTTAGATGCTCCTCATGAGAATTTAAATGATAGTTTGCCGGTAATCTATCACGGGGTAAACACTAATGTTTTTAAGCGATTGCCCAAAGAAGAAACTGCCGCATTTAGAAAGAAATATTTTAGGGAAAAACTAAGAGAGGAAACATTTTTAGTCGGGGCGGTAGCCCGTAATCAAATGCGGAAAGATTTGCCACGGACAATGATGATTTATAAAGAATTTCAGAAACGTAGACCCGATAGTTTTTTATATTTACACTCTAAACCCTATGACGCTTGGGGGAGCATATTGGAATATGCCCGTGAAATAGATTTAATCCAAGAAAAAGACTTCGCATTTCCAGCTAAATTTTCTGAAAATGTTGGTTTCCCCGTTGAATCATTGAATAAAATCTATAATTCAATGGATTGTTTAGTATCTACTTCTCATGGTGAAGGATTTGGACTCCCAATTATTGAAAGTATGGCGGCACAAGTATTAAATTTTGCTCCACAGCACACGGCGATTCCAGAATTATTTAATACTACAGGATTGCCGATAGACGATATGGATGAACTTATTAAGCATGATATTCGTGGTATTCCGATTAAAAACTATTCTACAAAGTCTGAATGGGTGACATACGGTCCACAAGATTTGGAAAGGATTAGACCTTTGGTAAATGTGGAAGATTTTGTTAAAAAATTAGTTTGGGCATATGACCATCCTGTTGAAAGTGCTAAAATTGCTGAAAGGGGTAAAAAATGGGCGGAGCAATTTACATGGGAGCGTATAGCTTCCGAATGGGACAAACTGTTTGTTTCCACCTTCAAACAACTTGAAGAAGAAAGAAAAGTTCCACCTATAAAAACAGAAGATGTCAATAAGAAAGTATGATTGGAATAAACTTAAAATGGAATTCCTTTCCGGGGATTTTTTTTCCGTTAGTGAATTTCTTCGTTCAAAGAATATGCCTACTTCAGAAACAGCGGGAAGTATGCAAAGAGCAACGGCGGGTTGGACTGAGGATAAAAGAAGATTAAAACAACAGGCAGTAGAAAAATCAGCCAAAAGAATGTTTCTTGGCGAATACGAGCAGTTGGAAGAAGTTAGATTAAGGCAGGCAAGGTTGGCTAGATATCTTCAAATCAAAGGTGCTTCCAAATTAAAAACCCTGGAACCTCAAACAGTAGATGAAGCCCGAAGATTAGTTGTTTCTGGAATAGAACAGGAGAGAAAATCTCTTGAAGGGGATAAGGCTCAAGGACGGCCATCATCTTTAACACAGGTGAACATTGGAACAGTAAATACTACATTTGATAAAATGGTAGAGAATCTTAACTATGAACAGTTACTCGAATTTATTGCCGAACTTAAACGAGAAAGAATTGGACGCACTTTACCTGCGATTGACGCAGGAAGCCAGCAAGAAGCTGAGGTCGGAGAAGTTAAGTGACTACTTTACTTGGGTAAGGGCGATATGGACTACTGCCAAGGGTAAACCCCTGGAGTTTTCCGATAGAAATTATCTTGTCCCAATTTATAAAGACCAACATCCAGATATTGTTATTAGCAAGCCAGCTCAGATGGGGGTTTCGGAAAGGGCTATTTCTGAATGTATTTGGTTAGCCGACCAGACTGGTAAAATTAGTTTGTACACATTCCCTACGCAAACCCACCTTCACCACTTTGTTCAGGGAAGAATTGACCCGGTTATTTTGGGAAGCGATTATTTAAAAAGTAGACTTGCCGAAGAAGATCAGTTTGTCCAAAGCCGACAACTTAAAAAGATTGGCAAGGGGTTTATTTATCTAAGGGGTTCTCAGAATGAAAGTCAGATTATTACCATAGATGCTGATATGGTGGTGTTGGATGAAAGGGATAGATTTGACCAAGAAAATGTTCCGTATATTGATAAGCGTACACTAGCTTCCGATCTGCGCTGGAGAAGGGAAATATCTACCCCTACATACCCAAGAACAGGAATTAGCCTCAGTTATGAATTAAGTGACCAACGGGAATGGATGATTAAATGCGACAGATGCAATGAATGGCAAAGTATGGATTTTTTCAAAAATGTAGACCAGGGAAAAAAGATTTGTATTTGTGTTAAATGTAAAAGACCCCTAGATAGATTAAAAACAGGAGAATGGGTGGCCAAATTCCCCGAAAGGGATATTCATGGGTATCATATTTCAGGAATATTAAATCCTCGCAGAACTATAGAAAGTCTAATCGCAGAAGCTGATAAGGCCAAATCTATTCCTGAAATCCAACAGTTTTATAATCAGGTTTTGGGATTGCCTTATGAAGCCGAGGGTACCAATATTCCACTTGAACAACTAAAGGAATGTGCCATTGGCCCAATGATGCCAGTAAATGTAGATGGATGTTATGCTGGTGCTGACGTGGGAAAAGAAATTCATGTTGTTGTTAGTAAAGTTACTGCAGAAAATCATGCGTATTACGCTTGGGTGGGAACCGTTCATGACTTTGAAGGGCCAATCAATAGCTTGGAAGCCATTATGAATCAATTTTCTGTTAAAACATTGGTAATTGACGCAAAGCCAGAAACCAGAAAAGTTGGGGAGTTTATAAAAAAATACCCTGGCAGAGTATACGCAGCATGGTATCCAACTAAAAAGTTTTCGGTAAAAGAATATTTTATTTGGGAAGAAATTAAAAAAGAAGTGTATATTGACAGAACGATGTCTTTAGACTATCTTGTAAGTGACTATTCGCAGATGCGAATAAGACTGCCTGTAAATATCTCGATGGTCAGTGATTTCTTTGATCAGATGAATTCATCTAAAAGAGTCCCAGAAATCAATGAAAGGACTGGTGAGATAGAATACAGATGGATAGAGAGTGGCGCCGACCACTATTTCCATGCCGCTAACTATGATAGGATAGCGAGAAGAAAAGCAATGCTTAATCAACCATTGCTGGACTTTTATAAAACGGTGTCCAAAGATTCTGAAATAAAACCGCAATTGCCAACCATACCGACAGATTTAACGTCAATTGCGAGATGGATTAGAATAAAGGGGCAAAGGATGTTTTAACTATGGCAATTTGGAACAGTTTAATCAAACGAATGATATCTCCAACCCTGGAGCAGGAACGCCAATTGACTGAACAAAAATTAACCAAAGAATTTAGTAAAGAACGACAATTAATTAAGCAAAAATTAACTAGAGAATTTAATAAAGAACGTAAATTAACTGAACAAGAATTAACTAAAAAGTTTAAAAATGAAGTAGTTGAAGAAGAGTTTAGCAAAGTATTGGCGGCTAATGCGTATCGCTATAATGCGACTACGCTAATTCCTGGTGGGACAAAGAAAAAAGATTATCCATGGGGGATAGATTCTAATACGCTCCGTGATTTTTCTATCTTCTATCCTATTGCTAGGGCTTGTATAAACTTCCGTAAATCACAAATTTCACAATTAGACTGGGATATCGCCCCGATTGAATTAGACAAGAAGGGCGAGAATAATAAAGACAAGAATTCTAAAACAGTTAAAGAAATTAAAAGCTTTCTTCGTTATCCGCTAGGGGACAAGGTAACTTCGTTTAGGGTTTTTCAGAATACTATTTTAGAAGATTTAATGGTTTTAGATGCTATTGCGGTTTATCGTAAAAGAAGCAAAGGCGATAAAGTCTTAGGGTATTTACCGGTTGACCCAACAACCATTGAAATAAAAATCAATAAAGATGGCAGTATCCCCGTTCCTCCAGCAGCGGCCTATGTTCAAAAGATAAGAAATGAAATTATAGCAGAACTAACCTCAGATGATTTGATTTATGGATATATGAATGCCCGCAGTAATACTCCCTATGGACTATCAGCGCTTGAAAGTTTAATTATAACTGTTACAACGGCGTTAAAATTGAATAGTTATAATCTCGGTTATCTCACGGAAGGTAACGTGCCTGAGGGGTTTGTTGAGCTTCCTCCAGAAGTTGCTAGTTCTCGTGAACAATTTGCACAATGGCAAATGGCATGGGATGCGATGCTTGAAGGCGACCCCCGGTATCAACGAAAGATTAAATTTATGCCTTTAGGAATGAAGTTTACCCCTACTAAGAAGCCTGAAGACATGGCATTTGAAAGGTTTGAGAAATGGCTAATGTTAAATACCACAATGGTTTTTGGTGTTTCGCCTTCTGACATTGGAATAACCGAAGATGTAAATAAAGCTGTAGCTCAAACTCAATGGGAAGTTGGCAAGGAACGGGGAATGCAGCCAGTGGCTTTTTTCTTAAAAGAAATTTATGACCGAATTATCCAATATGATATGGGCTATGAAGATTATCATTTTGTTTGGACTAATCTTAATCCAACTAATAAGAAAGATGAATCAGACGTTATGGATACATTGACCAGACTAGGGGCGGTTTCTATTGATGAGTGGCGGATAGGCGAAGGATTAGAACCGATTGGACTTTCTAATTACATTATGACCCCTGTTGGACCGGTCTTAGTTAAAGATATACTAAAACAAAGTGAAGCGGGGAATGTCCCAGCTATCCCATATAAGCCAGCAGAAACACCCCCAAATCCCGAAGTGGCACCCGTAGCAGAAGGTGGGGCAAAAAAGATGGATACAGAACAAGCAGTCCAATTACAGCAAGCAGAAATCGTAGAAGAATTAAAAAAATGGAAAAAGATGGCTAGAAATTGTATTAAGCAAGGTAAAACCATTCGTGAATTTCATACCACAATAGTTGACAAGCGAACTCAAAGGATTATTTCTGACGGATTAAAAGAAGCCATAACAGAAGAAGATATAGACGATTTGTTTAATCCATTTATTGATTCACAAGGCAAACTTAGGGCGGCGATGTTAGACATGTATGAACAACTTACAGGCGTTATCGCTACCAAAACTCCAGCAAGTCAGTAGAATAATTGAACAGTTTTTTTATTCTACTAATGTTAATATTGCTTTTTACAAGGCAAATAAAGCCGATGAATATTCCCAATTTGAATTGGCAGTTCAACGGGCTATTTATAATCAAATCGTAAACATAGCTACAGTAGAAAAAATAGGACGATTGTTAGCCAAAAGAGATGAATTGCTTGAAGATATTATCCTTGCCCTATTGATTGCAGAATTTGTTTCATTTGAAGAATCTATTAATGGTGGTAGTGAAACCATAGATAGATATATTAAATGGGCTGGGAATCAAGGGGGAGAAACGGCAAATGTGAAGTTGAATATAGAAAAACCGTTTGTTTTGACTAATAAATCTATTATTAGTAAGTTGTCCGACAGAACGAATTATTTAATTAAATCAGTAGACGATACTACTAAACAATGGTTGGCCCACACTATATCTGAAGCTAAAAATAGTGGTATGTCTAATAGTGATATCGCTAGATTAATTCATGACCAAGCGCCTGACATTTCACGGGAACGGGCAGGATTAATCGTAGAAACTGAAACTGTTTATGCTATGAGTCTGGTAGAATTAGAGTCTTATCGTAAAAATGGTATCATTTACCATCAATGGATTACCAATCACGATGAAAAAGTGTGTACTCAATATTGTGTTGCCAACGAATTAACAGGGGCTATACGGGTGGGTAAACAGTTTGCTAGTGGGACTATTGCTCCACCAGCACACCCCCGTTGCAGATGTTATTTAATGGCAGTATTGGCTAGTGAAATAGAACCAAATAAACAATGGACAGGTCAATAAATCCGTTTGATTCACCGCCGGAAACTCCACAGCCTTTTGAAGTTAAGGCAATGTATTACGATTTCTTCCGTGATTTCAAGAATTATTTTACTCGTTATTTAGATGACAGCATAAATGAATTATGTATAGCCGAAGTGATAGTCGGACAACAACCTCTTGAGCTATTTGACGGAAAAGTTGGTGGGAAAGTTACGGTTAAGAATCAGGGTCAAATTGAATGTTATGTTTCAACTGGAAAGTTAGGTGGTTATCGTCTAAACCCGGGCGACAAAGAAACTTTTTGGGTTAATCATAAAGTAACCATTACTACTGCTTCTGGGACTACGATAATTGGCTTTATTAAATCATAACCCCTTGACAGTTCATCTTTAATGTGGTTAAAATCAAGGTGAGGAGCTTATATTCCTTATAGGCCACAGCGAGTGCTGTGGTTTTTTTATTGGTTTTTTGAAAGGAGGTGAATAAAAATTGGCAGCAACTTTTAGTGTGGCACAAGATTACGGCGCAGGAACAGGTTTAACCTCATTGTTAGGAGCTACGGGTTCGCTTTGGTACTTTAAACAAGCAACCACAGCAGGAACAAGCAACTACAATACGGCTGGTTCAAATATTCCAGCAGGTCAAAACTCATTCGGCGCTGAATTGCGACCATACTTTTCTACTACCGCTACTAATACTTTCAGCAATATTAGGTTCTATATGTCTACTACTTGGACATCAACAACTTACAATGCTGTCGGTACAAGCGCGGCAGGATACACGCAATCAACTTCATCTGCTACCGCTACGGCTAACGGAGGGGCGGCTAATACCGCAGTTCCGACCGGTTCAGCAACAAACGCAGCTATTGCCTTGGGTTCTTTAACCCTTGGAAATACTACTGGTTATGGACCCACATACCTACGGGTACAGATGACGAC
>ERZ1292623.1037-Hain-H51-01um-R1-1037-length-27741-cov-7_pt1 | contig 27741 bp, 40 predicted proteins | sample MGYA00564398_ERZ1292623 | MGnify/ENA primary metagenome ERZ1292623 (study PRJEB36523, sample SAMEA6512633) | groundwater metagenome | collected 2019-01-07 | study: AquaDiva: Metagenomics assemblies of 32 groundwater samples | reverse complement strand
TAAGGTTTGATTCCTGCTATATTTTTTAATTCTGTTTTTAGTTCAAAGTAATCTTTTATGAATGAATCATAATCCATTTTAGCTTTAGTTTTAAACCATGATTCTTGTAATGGTTTGTTGCCAATTATTCGCCCTCTTTTTTCTAACAATAGCCTCATAGTTCCTTCATCTAATTCTCCCCATGTTACATAGTCCTTTATTTTTTGGATCATCCCAATAACCTGTTTGGAATTTTTTACAATAGAGCAGTGGTTTTTCTTAAACAGTCTTAACATTCTCATAGTAGCTTCAGTTTTTTTTTTGAGCTTGCATACTCCTCTTACTCGGACTATAACCAGTCTAGTGTTGTTCATTTCCGCTTAATACTCCTGCCTTTTTGTTATAGTCATTTGGCATTTTTACTTTGCTTAATTCTTTTAGTGCATCAAAGCATGCGTATACAAGGTTGATCTTCGTTCTTTTATTGCCGTATGCCTTTGTGTGAATATCTTTTATTCCTGCAAATTTTAAAATTTTTGCGCATTCTTTTTCTATGACTAGTCCTGTCCCTTTAGGAGCTGGCATTAAATTGATGGTAACACTGCCTACACTGCCGCTTACTTTAAATGGGATTGAGTGTGGTTCTCCGCATCCGCATTTCCATGATCCGCATCCTCTGCGTACTTTTATTATCTGGAGTTTTGCCTGTCTTGTTGCTTTGTCTCTTGCTGGCATAGTCTCCCTAGAGCTTCCCCGGCCAAGGCCTACAAAGCCATCTTGGTTTCCAACAATAGCGCATGCACTAAACCTGATTTTGTTTCCTTCTTTTGTTTTTTTCTGGGTTTGTCTCCATATGCTTTTTTTTCCACCTCCAAATTTTCCTTTGGATTGCCCTACTTCTAATAGGTCTGTTGAAAGATTTGGTAACAGTGTATCAATGATTTCATTCTCAAGTATTTTTTCACCTTTGTTTAGAATGATATTAAGATCTGTGAGTTCTCCTTTCTTTACTGCTTTACCGATACTGGTTTTAGGTATCCACCGTTCTAGTGGTGTGAATGTTTCTTCTTTCTGTTCTTCTTTCATTTTTTTAGCTTCCCATTATTTTTTTCTTGGTAGTATCAAATAATGAAGGTAATTCGTTTGCTTTTACTCCTGATTTTTCATATGACTTAAACTGAGGTGATTTAGCATTTTTTGAGTATACGCCAATATGACTTCCGTTGATTCTATCTTCTTTGGGGAATACTACATCACTGTATGGTATTATCAAACCGCCATCAACACTTCCTTTTAGTGCTGCGTATATCACCCCGCCTTTATGGCTTTTGGATAAGCCTATATCAAGTATGGCATGTGTTATCTTTTTACCTTTAGCTTTTTTTGCAAGTAATAGCCCTGTTAGGTATGCGCTTGGGATATTGCCTGTTGGAATATTCCATCCATACTTTTGCAGCTCTCTGCTGGTTAGTGTTATGATTACTTTATCTCCGTCTTCATGGTAGTCAATAATTTGTAAAGTGATATGTTTTAGACTCTTCCGAATAACTAATCTTATATTCCTTGAACTGACTAACCTTAGTCTTGTTTTGTAATCAGTTCTTCCTTGTTTTTTTCTTTTGTATATTGCCATGTTCCTTAATCATTGTTTGTTCTTCAAGAACTGCCTTTAAGTGCCTTTTGCTTCTAAATACGTTGCCTTTTGCCTTTTTGTACATCTCTCTAAAGTCCCTTTTTTCAATCATTCCAGCATCTTTTAATTTTTTTAATAAACTCCTTTGTGATCTTACTTTATATTTCCATGCGTCTTTTTTTGGTAATCTTGCTGTTCTTTTTCCTTTTTTGCTGCCTTTTCCTGCTCTTCTACCCTTTCTTTTCTGTATTAGCTGTTTTTTATGGCGCACCGTTGATGTTCCAATTTTCTGTTTTATTGTGATTATTCCTTTTGACAGAAGGGATTTGAAATCTCTTTTAGTTATTGCTTCACTTACTTGATCAAGGCTATCTGGGTCAAATCTAACCCTGTCAACGCCCACTCCCTCCATTCGTGCTACAAGCATTTTTCTATTTCTTAGGTTCATATCAGTATTCCGCCTTTGTGGTTATTTTCTTTTCCATGATCTTTTTCTTTTCTGTTTTGTGTTCTTCTTTTGTTGGTTCTACTTTCTTCTTTTCTACTGTAACCTTTTCTGCTGGTTTTTTCTTCTTTTTTTCAGCGATTTTTTCCTCTTGTTTTTTTATGAATTCTTCTGGGTTTATGTTTGATACCATGATCTTTTTATCAATAGCTTTTTTTAGGATGATAAGCTTTTTTTTAGCTCCGAGTCTTCTGCTGATAACTGCTATCTCGTTGCTTTTTAAGTTGTCAAGATCATAGCTTGTTGTGATAATTTTTTCTTGCAGTCCTTCCTTTGTTAGTCCTTTAACCTTGCTTGGGCTTGAGTATCCTCTGCTTGGTCTTCTTTGGTGTCCGTCCTTTCTTAGTCTTCTTTTTGAGTCAAGACCTCGTGGGCGTTTCCATTTTTTTCTAAGTCTTTTAAGTGCAGCATCCTGTCTAATAAAATCTGGTTTTTTTGCTTTGGTTATGCTCCTATGTTTTAGTAATGCGTCTTCCATCTTAGTTAGTTCCTGCCTATTGGTTTTCCTGCTTTAATAGTTTGATAACAACCATCTTGGAATATCCGTCTGTCTTTGTTTCTTATTCTTGTAGCTAGTTCTATGTTTGCTGCGGTCTGCCCAGTTTTTTCTTTGTCATGTCCTTCGCATATTATTTTATCACCGTTTACTCTTACTTTTACTCCATTAATAATCTTTGATCGTCGTGGTTTTTTTTCTCCAATGAAATTTTTTATTATTAATTCATTCCCTTCTACAGTAACGGTCATTGGAAAGTGCATTGAGCAGATTTTTAGTTCATATGTGTATCCTTCATTAGATCCGTGGATCATGTTAATGATGTGTGATTTAAATGTTTTAATCAGTCGTTTCTCTCTTAGAGTACCATTTTTTACATTAAGGATTACAGAGTTATTTTTTTTATCAATGGTAATTGTTGGATGTATAAAATTTCGTTCTTGTGATCCGTGTTTCCCTTGTATGCTTACTAAATGTTTATTTATTGAAACATTTACTCCGTCTGGTACTGTGATTTTTTCTGTGATGTCTTGCTTCATTTTAGTAACAAAATGCTAATAGTGTTCCTCCTATTTTTTCTTCTTTTGCAGCATAATTCATAATTACTCCTTTGGTGGTTGAAAGCATTATTACACCGAATCCTCTTGCTGGTAGGTATCTTTTTTCAAATTTTTCTATTTCATTAACGCTTACACTGAACCTAGGCTTTATTGCGCCGCAATTATTTATGCGTCCGTTAAGTTGTATCTTTAGTATTCCGCCTTCTCGATTGTTTATTACTTCAAAAGACTTAATGTACCCGCGTTCTTTCATAATTTCAAGAACCTTTAGGTTTAACTTGCTGTTTGGTGTGCTCTGTGTTGCGCTCTTTCCTGTTCTTTCTGCGTTTAGTATATTGCTCATCATGTCTGCTAATGTATCATGTTTCATTGTTGTTTTCCTTTAGTCATATTTCTTGAATCCTAGTTTCTGTGCATTTTCTCTGAAGCATCTACGGCATATGCCTAAATGGTATTTTCCTATAAATCCGTGTGTTGTACCGCATCTTTTACATTTTTTTGTGCTTCTTCCAAATTCTCTTTTTTTTGGTGCGTTGTGTTTGATATATTTCTTTAGTTTGACTGGTTTTGCTTTAAGTTGTTTGAACATTTTTTTGTAATCACTTGTTGTCATTGGGTCACCTCGAGGTTATACTCTTTCTTGAAGTATTCAATTGCTTCTTCTTTTGTTATCCTTTGTTTCTTTCCTACCTTTGTTGTTTTTAGCATCCTTTGCTTTACTCTGTATCCTGGTCTCTTCAATGTTATTGCAGCTTCTAATCCTATGATCCCAACTTCTGAGTCATATTTTGTATCTGGAATGTCCAGGTATTCGCTTATTCCGAAAGAAACATTTCCATGATTATCAAACTTTTTAGCGGGTAATATATTCCCTTTTGCTGAGAATAATCTTTTGGCCATTTTATGTGCCTTTTCCCTTCTTAATGTAACCTTAGCTGCTATTGGCAGTCCGGGGCGTATATTCCATGTTGGTATTCTCTTTTTAGATTTTGTTTGTATTGATTTGCATTCTGTGATACTGTCCAGTAATTTTACTGCTTTGTTTAGCTTGTCGCCTGCTTCTCCTACTCCTATGTTAAGGGTTACCTTATCAATACTTATTGTTTTCATTGTGCTTCCTCTATTGAGTCATCAATAACTATTCCATATTCCTTTAATGTTTCAATGTGCCCGTTCTTTGACTTAATTTTAATATCAGTTTTCCTCATGCCTTCATATTTGTTCATTCCTTCAAGAGTGCCTACATTTCCGGCGTGTTTACCTTTGTTTAGGAATATTCTTGCACCATTTTCTAGTTTAAGGTGTTTAACGATTTTTTTATTTTCATGATCAAATATTATGCTGTCTCCTGTTCTGAAGTTGGTTTCTTTGACAATTATGTTTCTACCGCCGGTTAGGTTAAGTTGTGTTCTTCCATTTTTTAGTATTGTCTTATTATTTATTTTGTATACCTTTTTGTTAGTGCCATTAATCTTAGTGATGGCTAACTTACCGTATGAATTTATTCCAATTCTATATGTTTCTTTTAAGTCTGGTAGTTCAATAACATCAAATAGCCCTGCTGGAAACTTATGATCTTTAATTATTTTTTTGTTAATTAGTACCTTTCCATCATTTAGGATGATCTTTACTTCTCTTAGATTTTTTGCGTGTTTTAGCCATTCTATAATTATTAATGATAAGGTTATAGACTCATTTAGTGCATATGGTCCTGGTGTAGGTTTTCCAGTGTATCTTGTTTTTTTTCTTTTTATTGGCCAACTAGTTGGTGCATTGTATCCTTTTAGGTGGTGTTTCATTTCTTTGCCCCCCTCTCTAATGATTTTTTTCTTTTATTATCTTCAAGCTTTAACACGGTTATTTGTAAATTACTTATTGCTATGGGATAATGTATCTTTGTTCCATCTTTCTTTGTTAGTTCTGCTCCGCTTACAAATGCCTTCGCAATCTTTGTTTTTACAACCGTCACTTCACCAGTTTTTTTCTTAAACTGCCCCCTCATTATCAGCACATTGTCTCCTTTTCTTAATCTTATACTATTTTTTGAGTATTTTTTCTTCAGTTCCTTTGATAACATTGCATGAAGGAACTTGCCCTTGGTATGAAGTGGTGCGTTAGCTCTGTATTTACGCTGTTTTCTTCTATTCTTACTTGACTTCCATTTATTTGAAAATGTTTTCATACTGCATTACTTGCAATCTTTGATATTGCTGGCCAGCGGATTGTAACCTCCTTAGCTATTGGCCCTTTTATAGCGGTGCCCTTTGGGTTTCCTTTGTTGTCTTTTAGTAAAACTGCTGCGTTGTCTTCAAAGGATACTCTTAAACCGTTTACTCGTTTGAACTCTTTTTTTTGTCTGACTATGACGGCATAAACTACTTTTTTTCTTATGTCTGGTTTTCCTCTGACTACACTTGCCATAACCATATCTGCTATGCCCGCTCTTGCTCTTCTTCTCTTTACAGTTTTATGTCCGTAAACCGTGAATATCCTTATTTTTTTAGCGCCAGAATTATCGCATGCATCTATTACTGCTCCTGTTTCTAGCCCTCTTGAATTTTTTGAGATTATTGATTTCATTTGTTTACCTCGATTATGATAAAACTTTTTGTTTTTGCTATTGGTCTTGTTTCAACTGCCGTTACAATATCGCCCAGCTTTAAGTCAATGCAGTCTGGTTTGTGTGTGTGTATCCTTGATCTTCTTTTTTCATACCTTTCATATTTTGAGAGATATATCTGCCTATGCCATTCTATTACTGCGCCTTTATTTAGATTGATTTTGATTACTTTTCCTTCTAATCTTCTGCCTCTAAGACTAATTGAGCCATGGAACGGACAGTTTTTATCATTGCATGTTTTCTTTGGGACTTCTACGTTTATTCCAATATTTTTTTTCATTGTATAACCCTCATTTTCTTAATGCGATCCTCTGGTCTATTAAGTAATAGCCTTCCGTCCAGCTCGTACACTTTTCCTTTGCTGGCCATTTTGAGTACGACCTGTGATTTAAGCAATTTTTTTTCTCCATTTGTTGTCTCAACTGTTATTGTATTTCTGGTTTCATCTACGATAGTTCCTTCAATTCCATTCAAGCTATTATTCTCGGCGCGTGTAACTTTTATTTTTTTGCCAATGATTTCTTCGTTTAGTATTTCGTGTTTTGTCATTTTTACCCTGTTGTTATTGTTTCTTGTTTAAACCCAAGCTTTATCAGCTCTATTCTTGCTTTTTGTGCATGGTTTCCTTGTAGTTCTATCACGCCTTTTTTTGTTGTGCCACCGCATGCAAGTTTTGATTTTAGTTGTTTTGTAACGTCTTTTATGTCTATTTCTTTCTCATTGATCCCTTCTATAACTGTCATTAGTTTTCCAAATTTTCGTTTTACTGTTTTTATTTTTATTCTCTGTTCTTCCTTTGCTATAATTTCACACACGCAAAGTTCTTTGTTTAATCCGCATGTATTGCATATGTCAATCATTTTTGTATTTGCGCCTCCTTCCTTTGATTTTCATTTTGTTTTCTGAATATATTTGCAATTGTTTTTTTTATGATCTTGACCCTTCCTGGATTCTCTGGGACAGTTCCACATTTAATCTGTGCGTTTAATTTCATTAACTCTCGTTGCAGTGCATCTAACTTTGTTTTTAGTTCTTCTTCTTTCATTTTTTTAAAATCATTTTTTTTAATTATTGCCATGTCTAATTTGTTGAATCAGGTTTTACCTCCTGTTTGTCCGGTATCTTATTTGTATTATCCTTTTTTTCATCTGATTGTTTTTCAGTAGTTTTTTTATTTTTTTGCACTGCTTTTCTTGGCTTTTTCTTTTGTACTTCCCTTTCTGGTTCTGGTATTACTTCTTTTGGGGATAATATCTTGATTGTATCAGGCAGTACGATGTCTGGAGGCATTATAGCTACCTTTATGCCTATTGCACCTCGTTTCAATATTGCAGTGGTGGTTGCTCTTCTTACTTTTGTGGATGATACATCTCCTGACCTTTTTAGATATCCTTCATAGAATTTCCATTTCTTTGCTCTTGCGCTTGGTACTGTACCGCTTATGATTATTTCCGCGCCTATTGCTCCAGCTGCTATTATTCTTTTAAGAGTTTCATAACCAAGATATTTGAATCTTTTACTTCCATAGCGTTCAAATGTGTATGCAATTGACTCAGCAACATTGTTTGCGTCCAACATTGGGTCGGTTATTTCTGCAATTTCTATTTGTGGGTTTTCAAGACCGAATTTATTTTTTAGCAGTGCTGTGAGTTTGCGTATATTCTCTCCCTTTTTTCCGACAATCATTCCGGGTCTGCTTGTGTGAACAACTATTTTTTCTCCAAGTGGGGTTTTTTTGATTTCAATTTTGCTATATCCTACTCTTCCTAATTGTTGTCCTATATATTCTTGAATCTGTAGTTCATTTACTCCCTTTGCAATGAATTTTCTTTCAATCATTTTTTCTCCTTCTTTGCAATTTCTTCAACAATAACTTCAATATGTGTTCTCTTCATTTGTCTTCTTCCATGTCTTCCGGTTCTGTTTGGTTTGCCTGCTCCGTCTGCCTTGATGCTCCGTATTATTAGATTCTCTGTGTTTAATCCACGGTTATGTGCATTTCTCTCCGCTAAATTTACAATTTTTAGTATATGTTGTGTAGCTTTTTGTGGGTATCTTCCTGCTGCCATGTTTCCTTTTCTGTGGGGGATATCTTGTTTATGTTTGTTTAATGGGATTGCTTGTTTTTTTTCAAGTACGTTCATCAGTTCCCTTCTTGATCTTTCAACTGTTTTTCCTCTCAAGAAGCTGCATATGTCTACGCTAAATTTTGTTGAAATAGGTAAATCTAATCCTCTTGCAATTGCTTGGTTTTCTTTGTATTTCATTTTTATTTCTTAGCAGCCTTGCTAGACTTTGTTGCTCCAATTCCTGGTCCTGAATGTTTTCCGAACTTTCTTGTATATGCGAATTCTCCAATGTAATGCCCTATCATTTCGGGTATTATTATTATGTTAGCATACTCTTTACCATTGTATACTGCTATTGTTAATCCTATCATGTATGGTAATATCAGTAGTTCTCTGCAATGAGTTTTTATTGGCTTTTTTCTTTTTCCATTGATGGCTTGTTGTATCTTTTTGTTTAATGGGGCATGAACAGCTTTTTTCCCTTCTCTCTTTAGTGTCCTTCTTGCTCTTGATGGTAGCAGTGCAAGTAGTTCCTGTGATTCTAACTTTTTTAGTTCTGCTTCATTTTTTCCGTATACTTTTAGTTCTTTTACCACCTTATCGTTTCCTTCCAGTTCTTCTTGCTTTTATCAATCCAACATTTCTTCCAGGAGGTGCGTGTTTTGGTGCATTTTTGGGTTTACCAACATGTCTTCCTCTTCCAGACCCAAATGGATGGTCTACTGCGTTCATTGCTACTCCTGAAGTTTTTGGGTATAATTGTCCTTTTGCTCTCATCTTGTGATGTCTTGTACCTGCCTTTAGTAGTGGTCTATCTCTTTTTCCGCCGCCAGCTACAACGCCTATTGTTGCTCTGCATTCTGGGTTTAGTTTTTTTTCTTTTCTTGATGATGGGAATTTAATTGTTACATCTACTGGTGATTTGTGTATTATCTTTGCTGAGCTTCCTGCGCTTCTGCAAAAGCTTATCTTTCCTGGTAATGACTCTATATTGCATATGGTTGTGCCTTCAGGTATGCTTTTTACTGGTAGGACATTTCCTGGTTTTATTTCTGCTGTTATGCCCGCGCTTACTTCATCGTATGCTCTTACATTTTCTGGTGCTGGTAATAATATTCTTTCTCCAGTTTGATATTTTATAAAAACTAATGGAGCGTTATGCCCGCTGCAGTGGACTATATCTTCTATAATTCCTGTTACACTGCTTGTTTTTTCTTGTTCATCTCTTACTCGATGGCTTACTTTTCCTTTGCTTTTATGGCTATTTGCAGTGTATGTTAATGTTCCGCGTCCTCGCCTTTGTGTGATAATTCTCTTTCCCATTTATGATAGCCCCATTCCTGATATTATTTCTTGTGCTGGTGTATCTAAGGATATTTTTACAAAAGCTTTTTTTATTGCTTTTCCAGTTATGGTTGTGTTTACTTTTTCTACCTTTACTTTAAATATTGTTTCCACTGCTTCTTTAATTTCCCTTTTGTTTGCGTCCAGTGCAACTAAAAATGTTAATTTGTTTTCTGCTTCCATTAAGCGTACTGCTTTTTCTACCATTAGTGGGTTTTTTATTATAGAGTAAGGATCTTTCATTTTCTTACCTTCTTCATAAATAATTTTTCTTTTCCAAGTTTATCCATGGCTTTATCACTCCATATGCACAGTCTGCCTGGTGTACAACCAGGAGCTAATAATGCTGCATTAAGGTTGTTTACTAGTGTTGTATCGATTCCAAGCAAATTTGTTGTTGCATCTATGAGTTTACATTTTTCTGATACAATAAATAGTGGTCCAGTTTTAGTCTTGTACTTTCTTCCTCGCATCTTTCCCTTTCCAGCTCTAACTTTTTTTTTCATTATTCTATCTAGTTCTGAGCCAAGTCCTATCTTGTTTAGGATCTTATGTAATTCCTTTGTTTTTGATATTTCTTCAATTTTTCCATCTATAACAAATGGGGCTATGTCTGTTCTGTGCCCTCTTGCTTGAACTATTTCTTTTATTGTTGTTGCGTTTAGTGCGCTTCTTATTGCCTTTCTTTTTTCATTTAAGTTTAGTTTTTGGTGCCAATCTTTTTCTGCTTTTGGGGGATGTGCTCGTCTTCCGCCTACTGTGGATGGTGCTTCTGCTCCTACCCAATAGAATTGTGTGCCTCTTTTTGTCATGGTTTTTCTTGGTACTCTTGATATGCCTCTTCCATAAGCTCCCTTGTATTTTCTTCTTCGCCTTGATAGTTTGCCCCGCTGTCTCATACCAGCTCCTTTTTTTGTTCCATATGGCTGGCGGTTGTTTGCTTGTATTGCTAGGACTGCTTTTTTGATTAGGTCTGGGCGGTATGGTTCATCAAATTGGGTTGGTAGTTTTATCTCTTTGATTTCCTTTCCGTTTATGTCAAGTATCTTTGCTTTCATTGTTTGCTCTCTTTGTTTATTGATATCACTGAAGGGGTTGTTTGTTTTTTTATTGTTCTTCTTCCATGTGTTAGTATGATCAGTCTTTTTTTAGGTCCTGGCAGTGATCCTGCGATTAGAAGAAATGCATTTTTTACTAGACCATATCTTATAAATCCGCCCTTTGGGTTTATGTCTTCTGGTTTTTCGCCAACATATAACAGCTGTTTGTTAAATTCTGTTCTTAGATGATAGCCCATCTGTCCTGCTTGAGGTACTCTATAACTTACTCTTTTTGGTGTCCATGGCCCAAGATTGCCTACTCCTCTCTTTGTTTTTTCTGATTTTTTTTGTCTTATTGTTACTCCGAATCTTTTTACAGCCCCTTGGTAACCTTTTCCTTTTGTTACTGCATGGCTGTCTAGGTATTCTCCTTCTTTGAATATTCCTTTGATTGTTATGTCTTTTGTTAGCAGGTTTTTAAGTTCTTCAATATTAGACTGTTTTACAGGCATTTCAAATACTTCTGGTTTTTTCTTTCCAAATCCTGCTAGTTTTGGTTGTGTGTGCACTATTAATCTTACTTCATCCCAGGTTTCTGGCAGTTTATCAGTGTTTTTGGGAAGTTTTAACTTTCTTGTGATCTCCTTGTTTACTGTTGAAGAATATGCATAACCACTTACTTTTAGACCGTCTTCTCCTCTTTTATAGAATCTTAATGCTAATGGTTTTAGTGGTGGGCATTCAATTACTGTTACAGGGTGGGTTACTATTTCTCCTGATTTTCCATATTTTGGATGATTGTCCTTTACTTGTAACTGGGTCATTCCAGCTTTGTATCCTGCAAATCCTAGGAATGTTTCACCGTTATCAAACCAGTTTCTCAATCTAGGTGTTTCTTTTCTGGCTCTTTTCCTTGGCCAGTACTGCATGCTTCCCCGTCTTGGTCTATGTTTTTGTCCCATGGTTTTTATGTTTAGAACTAGCGACTTGATTCATTCAATAGGGGATGGAAGTCATATTTTTTAATGGTTTATAAGCTTTATGCAAGGCGTTGTGTGGTAACTACGGTTTAATAAGTGGCTTGCGAATGAACCATTAAGCAGGAATTTCAACTTTCTTTCCAATTTTTTCTATTGAATTCAATTTTTCAAGAAGTAGATTATCATATAACTCAATTAATTGAATTACAGCAACATTTTCTGGATTTATTTTATACAAAGTAGCTCGTCCAATTTTTCTTGTTTTTATTATGATACCTAATTCTAAAAGTTTAGGGACTAAAGTATTTAAAGTTCCCCAGCTTACACCAGCATGGAGTAAATCAGTGAGAGTGTAGTCGAAATCACGGCCCTCTATGAAGTATTGTAATATCCTCATCCGCGGGTTGTCTCCAACATGATCCAAAAAGATTGATTCTTCTTTCATAACAATAATGAAACATTATAATATTTAAATCTTTCGTTGTTATATATTGATGTACAAAAAGTTTAAGAAACTATTATTAATGAGTTGTGTACAAGATTGCACATGGGAGAAACAGATGTTTTGAAAAAATTGATTCTTCAGAAGCTTATTAGAAGAAATATTTGGGGTGGAAAACATACTCCTCTTGATTTTGTAATTAAAGGAGTTCCAGAACATTATCGGAATACACACGATGGAAAGAAAGCAGTTGAGAAAGCTTTGAAAGAATTAACGAATGATGAATGGATAACTATTCTATCAAAAAGAACAGGTAGAGGTTCAGATGATCATGTCTCGTTGAATCCACGAAAGGTGAGTGAGATTAAACAGTTTCTTGCAACTTTATAGAAGGAAGCTATTACACCCCCGCTTACATTTAGATTTAGAGAAAGAAAAAGGCAACAAAAGGCATATGTTAAAATTGCAAGAAGTGGGCTTCAAGGTTGTCCTGATCTTATACACTTTTGAATAGTCAAATAACTGCCCGAATGTCTAACTTTTCGTTTACTTTTTAGGCAAAGACGCACGTTCAGATTTTTTGATCATGTCACATTTAATATGCAATTCTTTTAATTGGATATCACTGACTTCTGAAGGTGCTCCCATCATAACGTCTTCAGCGGCTTTATTTTTGGGAAAAGCAGTAACCTCTCTGATATTAACCTCATCTCTTAATAGCATAACTAATCTTTCAATACCTGGTGCAAAACCGCAGTGGGGTGGTGCTCCGTATCTAAAAGCATTAATTAAAGCACGGAATTTATCATCTACTTCTTTTTTAGTATAACCAGTAATTTCAAATGCTTTATACATAACTTCAGGAATATTATTCCTAACTGCGCCAGATGATAGTTCTAATCCATTACAAACAATATCATATTGAAAAGCAAGTATATCGAGTGGATTCTTGGATTCTAAAGCCTTTAAACCACCTTGAGGCATGGAGAAAGGATTATGACCAAATACAATCTTTCTAGAAAGTTCATCAAACTCAAACATAGGAAAGTCAACAATCCATGCCCAGCATAATAATTCACGATTAATTAAGTTTAGTTTGTTGCCAAGGACTAAACGCAATTCTCCCATGATTACTGAAATTTTTTTATCACTATCAGCCATAAAAAATATTATATCTCCCTTTTTAGCGGAAACTTTTTCAATGATTGTATCAATCATGTCTTTACCTAAAAATTTTATTAATGGTGATTTAATTTCATCATCTTTCAATGAGATATAAGCAAGACCCTTTGCGCCAAGGCTCTCAGCAAGTTTGGTTAGTTCATCAAGATCAGCACGTGAGAGTTTATCTGCAGCTCCAGTTGCAACAATAACTCTAATGCTGCCATTATCTTTCAGCGCGCGCTTGAATACTTCAAATGTGGTGTCCTTAAGCAAAGAGGATACATCTTGGATTTCAAGACCGAAGCGCATGTCTGGTTTGTCAGTGCCATATTTTAACATCGTCTCTTTGTAAGCAAGTTTAGGAAAAGGAACTTTAAAGATTTTTTTTGTAGTAAATTTTTTGGATAGTTCAATAAGTAAAGGTTCCATCAATTCAAAAAATTCGTCTTGGGATAAGAAGCTTGTCTCAATATCTAATTGATAGAATTCTCCGGGGCTGCGATCAGCACGTGGATCTTCATCACGCATGCATGGAGCAATCTGAAAATATTTATCCATCCCGCCGACCATTAATAGTTGTTTGTATTGTTGCGGGGCCTGAGGTAGTGCATAAAATTTACCTGGATGGACACGAGAAGGAACAATAAAATCCCTGGCGCCTTCTGGCGAAGATGAGGTTAGTATTGGAGTTTCAATTTCAAGAAAGCCAGCATTGTACATCCAATCTCGAATAAATTTGATAACCTTCCCCCGAAAAACAAGGTTATTACTCATCTTTGGTTTTCTCAAATCAAGGTAACGATACTTTAATCGAACATCCTCAGAAACTTCTGTACGTTCATCAACTTCAAATGGTGGCACATCAGACTTGTTTAATATCTCAAGAGAATCGACATAAACCTCAATTGCGCCTGTGTCAAGCGTATTATTCTCCATGCCTGGTTTCCTTTTTTTTACAACGCCAACAATATGTATACAGAACTCTCTTCCAAGTTTTTCAGCAGCAGCAAAAGCTTTGCATTCTGGTTCAAAAACTAATTGAGTGATGCCATAACGATCACGCAGGTCGATAAAGATAACCCCACCATGATCACGTCGTTTAGCAACCCAGCCTGATAAGCGTACTTTGTTATTAGTATTACTAGCTCTCAGTTCATTGCAAGTATGTGTGCGAAGTTTAGTGTCCATCTTTTAATTTTATTTCAAGTACTATTTCGTCAAGTTTTTTAAGATTCCATTTGATAGCATCAGCTTTTTTTCTTAAGTCTCCATTAGGGAGGTTAAACTTAAGAAATTCTCCATATAATTCATCAACTAGATCACGAATTTTAACTGCGCCTTTACTATTGCCTTTTAATATGCATTGAACTGCGCCTCTGCCTAGCTCACCAGTTAAGTCGCACAATCCAGCTAAGTAATCTTCTGTGCTCACTTTCAGACTATTCTGAGATGGAATTATTCCTTTTGTTATAAAAGAAAAGTAAGTCATAGCTTCAACAAATTCCTGGTGCGCTACTCTTGTAATTCCTTCATTTAACGAATCTTTTGAAAGTTTTTTAACATGTTTTTGCATTTCAGAAACATGTTTTTTAGCAGCAGTTACGTCATCTCTTTGTAAGCTATAAATAACTAATTTTGACAGCTGAATAACCTTACGAGCAATAGAGATTTGGCGTTCACGAGCTTCATCGAATAAGGTTAAATCTTTTTGAATTCTTAAAAAGTCACGTTTGTTTATCATAAACTCAGAAGATCAGTATAAGTTTTTAAAGGTTTGTGATAGATAACAATAATCCTTAAATAATATAGGTTTATTAAAACAACAAGGAGTATTCATATGGGAGACGCATTAGGTGAAGACCTTGTAAGCTTAGCTAATAGTTTAGCTTTAGAACTGACTGCGGTGGGGGAATATGACAAGGCTGCAGGATTATACTATACTATAGGTTTGCAGAAGTTCTTGAAGAGCATTATGGTAATGGCAATTATGCTATCACGCTAAGATACAAAGCATTACAATTACAGTCTAAACCAGAAGATTATAGTGATTAATTCTTAAACAAGAATCATAACATTATCAACATCTTTTTATTTCTAAAAAATAACAAACAATTATGAAACCAATCCATGATCCTAACTCTTTTAGAGCTTTAAAGAATATACAGATTGATATTCTTAAAAAAGTTGGGACAAATTTTACAGGATCAAGCCCGCCTGATGTGTTTGTAGGTGAGTATAATTATCCTAATGTGTTTGCTGGGATTCTTGCGCCAATAAAAACAAGTAATGAAGAAGTCTTTGATAGCCCAGAGCAGTGGTTTCAGAAAAGATTAAGTGTATATGAAATCCTCATTGAAAGAGGCAGGATGATTTATCCAAGGTTTGTACAGCAGGTAAAATCACAAAATGGAAAGTTAATTAGTTTAATGCAGGAAGTAAGCATGGCGAATAAATCAACTGATATAAATTTTGATCTTATAAAAAAACCAACAATAAATCTAAAACTTGATAATATGCATGCCCCAGTATTTAACCCGGCGAAATTAAGAACAGCGAAGTTGGAGTCTAACCCAAGTATAACCAAGAGAGTAGAATACATAGTTGGAGATCATCACTTAAAGGCAGGAGATAGTATCATCGATTTGTATCAGCATAAACTTCCAGTTACAAACATTATAAAACTATTAAGCGCAGGAACATTAGGGATAGCCACGCAAAGAAGATTAGTACCAACCAAATGGGCCATAACTGCAACAGATAATATCATATCTGAGAGCATGATTGAGCAGCTCAAATATTTTCCATGGATTAATAACATAGAATTATACCATGATGCTTACCTTGGTAATGATTATAGGATTATATTGTTACCAAGACAATGGAGTTTTGAGGTTATAGAAGCAAAGTACAATCAAGAATATTCAAAAATCCAATTCTGGCAAGATTACGAAAGCCATGAAGGGAGAACAACCTATGCGTCAAGTGTAGTGGGTGGTTATTATGCTGCAAGAGTTGCAGTAGCAGAACATTTAATAAAAAGAAAAAGACAAGCATCAGTACTAATAATGAGACAAATAAAAGGATATGACACTCCATGCGGGGTGTGGGTGTTACGGGAATTAACAAGAAATGCGTTGTCCATGAATCCAGAAAAATGTATTTCTCAAGATGATGCGTTTAAAAAAGCGCAGGAAGGTCTTGCTTTACCAATAACATTATTCAAAGAGAGAAGTAAGTTATTAAAAGATATAAAATCACAAAAAACTTTGGCGGAGTATTAATATGCATCGATATATCATTCTTATCATTTTATTAATAATAACAGCTGGTTGTACAAAACAAAACTTGCAATGTGAGCAAGATTCTGATTGCCAATTGGTGGTGTATGATGGAAGCTGTAGGTATTGTCCATATTGTGAAACATTCAGTCTGGAAGATCAGAGAGTAATAGCAGTGCCAACAAATTGGGATCCTGGATGCCCAGAAAAACCAGACAATATAAATTGTATCTCATGCGTTGATAATTATAATTTTGATCCTACAAATGATGTAAAGTGTGTGAGTGGAGAATGTGTAAAGAATTCGTTTACTAAACAATAGTGCTGAACTACCATAAAGTATTTAAAGTTAAATCTTAAACAAACTACGATGAAACTACCTAAACATTTACCAAGATTTGAAGATTTAATGGTAGAGCATGATGATTTTGACATAGAAGATCTTGAAGGTATACCAGAAAGTAAGAGAAAAGTTTACATAGCATCATGATTATCTCAATAGCAGAAATAATTCGCCTGGCGGTTATGACGGTAGCTATAGGTTACATATTTTCAAATGTTACAAACCTTAGTGATCCACTAAAAACTAGAAAGCGTTTTGATTTTGATAGCATAAAAACAGGGATTTATGCAGCAGCACCGGGAATAATATTGCATGAGATGGCGCATAAGTTTGTAGCTCTTTATTATGGACTGCAGGCAGAATTTTTTATAAGTACAATTGGTCTTGGGCTGGGAGTAGTGCTAAAGCTTGTTTCTTCTCCGCTAATTATATTTGTTCCAGGGTTTGTGTCCATGCCCGGCGGTGTTGATCCATTGAAATCAGCATTAATAGCATTTGTTGGTCCACTTATGAACGGTGGGTTGTGGCTTATAGCTTGGTATATTCTCAATAAAAGTCATAAACGGTTATCTACCAAGGTTATGCATGTAGTGATATTAACAAAAAGGATAAACGGAGTATTATTCGTGTTCAATCTTATCCCGTTACCTCCATTTGATGGTTGGCATGTGCTGGATGGTCTGCTTAGTGCTTAGTTAATGCTTTCTTAGGGGAAGTATTTTTTTTAGCGGTTTTTTTCTCAGCAGTTACTTTAGCTTTTTTCTTAGTAATAGTTTTTTTATTTTTTTCAGCGAATTTTTTAGTTTCAGCTTCGCTTAATTTTTCAAATTCAGTAACCTCAGATTCTAGTAACTCAATATTACGTTTAAGTGCGTTCAATACTTTTTGTTTGTCTTCAATTTCTAGCAGGCAATTACATTCTGGGCATCTAAAACTATTTTCTAATGCTTCAGCTGCATGTAGTCTAAGTTTATCAGTTTTGCAAAGATAAAATTGTGTATCTGATTCGTCTTTTAATTTTTTATGAAGTGATTCAAGGGTTTTCTTTTTGTGATGTTGCAACAATAAAGCTGATTCATGATCATCGAAAGTCCAGTAATAGATATACCATCCTTTTTTCTTGTCTTTTTTTCTTGTGGAAGAAACAAGATTATATTCATTCATTCTGTAGAGCATATTTCTTACCTGGTTTACTCCAAGCTTCATACGTTCTGCTAACTTAAATTCTGAAACATTTTTTCTCTTTCTTAGAATACGAACTAAGGGGATAACATCCTTTCCAGCGAAATCACCGATTAAGGATTCTATTTTTTCTAGATCAATCTTCATTTGCTTGTAATTACTGTTTAACCAGTTATTAATAACCAGTGCTATATATACTTTTTTGTAAGCAAGGATGTGTTTTAATAACCTTATTATGTGTAATAATAGCTTATACAAACTTCTACAAAACGAAAGGTTTAATAATAAAATATCCATATACAAATAAAAGGAGGGGACATGAGCTGGTTTTCTAAAAAAGAAAAAAAAGAAGAGAAAAAAAGTGCAGAGTTAGCGTTTCCGGTGTTTCATTCACAGCTTTCAGATAATGAAGACGGGGAAGACATAAAAAATGCGATTTCTCCGCCGCCTAAAATAATACCAGCTATCAATAAAGAAAAAAGCTTTAGGCCATTACCTAAGCAAGAAACAGCGCAATTCGTGCATGAACAGTATTCTAAACCGGAGTATTATAATAAATCTGAAGAGTTTAGTCCTGTAAAACCAGCTGAAGAACATTACAAACCAGTTGGATATGCGCATGAAACAATCAAGCAGGGTAAGACAATTTTTGTTAGAGTTGAGCAATACGAAGATGCAACAGCAAAAATAGAGGTTATCACTCAACAACTAAAAAAGGCAGAAGAATCACTTGGCAAGATAGATGAGTTAAGATCTCAGGAATCAAAAGAATTAGAACAATGGAAACAAGACCTTGATGGAATTAAAACAAAATTAAAGTTAGTTGATAGAGCATTATTCGGGCAATGAAAGAATCATTACATTTTAGGTTAGAAGATTACCAGCAAAAAAGAAAAGACATTCTTAAGATACATGTAGAATTACTTGAGCTGATAAAAGACCATGAAAACATTTTAAAATTACGTGCAAGAAGTAGCATTCAGGTAAGTAAGCTTAAGAATCAGGTTAGTTCTATGAAAAGAAATGTTGATGGTTTAATAAAAATGTTGCCCGAATATGAAGCACAAAACATTGAAGAACCGCAAGAAGAAAGAGTAGAGATTCCAAAACCGCCCAAGGTAGAAGAAACAAGTGTGATTGAAAAAGAGATAGATGAGCTAAGAAAACAAATAGAAAATTTATGAATGGCACCAAAACATTTAATAATATTTATAATGATTCTCAAATATGCTAACTGATAAGCAAATAAAAGAGCAGTCTAGACCAATATTTTGGAAGAATCCAGAAAAGTATTATGCAACAGAGGTTCTAAAAGAAGAAGGTTTTTGCAGGAGAATATGCACTAATTGCAAAAAACCATTTTGGTCAACAGACTCAAACAAAATATTATGTGGTGATCCAGGATGTAATAAAGAAATAAGCTTCTCATTCATAGGTAAAAGCCCAGCAAAAAACCAATTAAGCTATTTAGATATTTGGAAAGAGTTTTCAAAAATGTTCAAAAAATTTGGGTACACTCCAATTAGGAGATATCCTGTAGTAGCTAGATGGAATCCAACAATGGAGTATACTAATGCAAGTATAGCTGCCTTTCAGCCATATGTAATAAGCGGGGAGATACAGCCTCCAGCAAACAAATTAGTAATCCCTCAGTTTTGTATGAGATTCAGTGATATAGACAATGTTGGTGTTACAATGAGTCATAACACCGGTTTTGTGATGATAGGCCAGCATATGTTTGTGCAGCCAGAAGAGTGGGATCAGAATGAAGCATTTAGGCACATTCACCTTTGGTTAAAAGAAGGACTTGGGCTTCCAAATAGTGAATTGACATTCCATGAGGATGCTTGGGCTGGTGGTGGAAACTTTGGATGTTGCATGGAATTTTTTTCTAGAGGAAATGAGTTAGGTAATCAGGTTTACATGCTGTATGAACAAACACAAGCAGGAAAAAAGGATCTAAAAATAAAAGTGTTGGACATGGGCATGGGAATGGAAAGGAATGCGTGGTTCAGCCAAGGTACATTAACACAATATGATGCAACATTTCCTTCTGTACTATCAAAATTAAAGTCAGCAATTGGAGTTGATCTAGACTTAAAATTATTAAAAAAGTACGTGCCTCATGCTGGGCAGTTAAATTGTGATGAAACACAAAATATTGATAAATCATGGGAGAATGTAGCTAAAAAGATTGGAGTAGATGTTAATCAGTTAAGAACAGAAATACTGCAGTTATCTGGGGTTTATTCAATAGCAGAACATGCAAGATCATTGCTTGTCGTGTTAAATGATGGAGCATTACCAAGTAATAGTGGGGGTGGTTATAATTTAAGAATTTTAGCAAGACGTGTGTTTGGATTTATTGACAAGTATAAGTGGGATGTTTCACTTCAAGATATAGCTAGTTGGCATGCAGATTATTTAAAACCAATATTTCCAGAACTATCAGAAAACTTAAAGGAGATATCTAGCATACTTGACGTTGAAAAAGAAAAATATGAAAACACAAAACTAAAATCAAAAGCAATAATTAAAAGGATAATCAATGAGGACATTAGTGATAAAAGATTATTAAGCCTGTATGATAATCAAGGGATACCACCAGAGTTAATACGTGATGAAGCAGAAAGATTAGGAAAAAAAGTATATATTCCGGATGATTTCTATTCAAAAGTATCAGCATTACATGAAAAAAAAGAGCTTATACATTCAAGGGCGGAGGAGATTGATGGATTTGAAGGTGTTAAAGATACTGAGATAGGTTACTATGATGATTATAAAAAAACAGAGTTTAAATCTAGAATTGTAAAAATTGTTGGAAAATATCTTGCTTTGGATAAAACTTATTTTTATCCTACGTCTGGTGGGCAGATAAATGATATAGGAACAATCAACGGAGAGAATGTTGTAAATGTGTTTAAGCAGGGGGCAGTTATTATACATGAGTTATGGAAGGAACCAAGTTTAAAGGAAGGGAATGAAATAACCGGGAAGATTAATGCTAATAGAAGATCACAGTTAGCAAAGCACCATACTGGAGCGCACATACTTAATGCAGCAGCAAGAATAGTTCTTGGGAATCACATTAATCAGGCAGGAGCAAAAAAAACCGTTGAAAAAGGGCATTTAGATATAACTCATTACAAAAATTTAACGCAAGAAGAAGTAAAGGCAATAGAAAAGGAAGCAAACAGGATTATTGATGCAAAAATAAAAATAGAAAAAAGTTTTATGGATAGAAGAGAGGCAGAAGATCGTTTTGGTATGGGCATATATCAGGGCGGGGCTGTGCCTGGTAAAAAATTGAGGATAGTAAACATAATAGGTGTAGACGTGGAATGTTGTGGTGGAACGCACTTGGATACAACAATAGAAGCAAAACCATTAAAGATTGTAAGATCAAGTAAAATATCCGACTCAGTCGTAAGGTTAGAATATAAAGCTGGGGAAGCAGCAGTTGGAGAAACAAGTAAAGAACAAGAGATTATTGATGAAGCAGCAAGATTACTAGACTGCAAGATACAACAGTTACCTGGAAGAGTAGAAGAATTATTTGATTTATGGAAGAAAGTTACAAAGAAGAAAAAAGATGTTGACACATTACTAAAAAGTACAGCTGTTTATGATGGGGATGTCTTGGATAAGATTAGTAAACTATTAAAAACGCAACCAGAAAATATTATTAAAACAATACTAAGATTCAAAAAAGATATTGGTGGTTAATCCATTAGCTTAAGTGGTGTTTATATTGATGTTTAATAATAATTATATACAAGTGTGACTTTTAATTTTTAATGAAAAGTAGGCTACTGAGTGGGTTAGCCGGTATTGTTGTGGCGTTGTCATTAACCAGATCGCCTAATAACTTGAATGCGCAAGAGAATAGACGTATAAGTACTTGCCTAGTAAATGATGTATTTCATCCAGCGGATCCGCGCCTTATAAATTTATATTTTAGAAGGTTATCCCAAGAATATGAAGAACAAGCGGGTGTTGAGTTTTATGAGGCTGAGAGGCATAACCTCGAGAATGTTACTGCTTATGTTGTAATCCTACAAACAGATCTTTCTCTTCAAAAAATTCAGAAAACTTGTGAGAAATCTGAAGTGAGTATATTTTTTACTAGAAGCACTGGTTACTCAATAAAAGGGGAAGATGCAATAATCCTATTGGGTGGAAAAGCAGCATGGGATTACGGTGTAATAATAATTTATGAATTTGGCAGGTTAGATTCATTTAGCTCAATGTTGCATGAGGTTGGGCATCTGTTTAGAATAAAATTTGAAGATAACGAATCTGATACTTACCATGATAGTGAGAGCTCGTTTATGAATCAGGATGGTGATGGTGGATGGACACAAAAGGTTAGAGATAAGATTATACAAAATAAATATGTGCAGTGGCAAAGATACCAATTGCCACAATAAGATTTAAATAGTTAAATAATTTTAGTGTTATGTGAAAGCAAAGAAAAAAAGTTCTAAAGAAAAAATGTTACACTTTCCATATGAGTGGATGAATAAAAAAATTGTTACTGTTTCATTTGTGGTAGTATTATTACTAAGCTTTATGTTATACACTCGCAATGCTGTTACTGGAAGTGCTGTGCTTTCCGGTTCAAAAATGCCATTATACTTAGGTATTGGTGGTATACTGTTTATAGTTATTGCAGTGGTTATTGTTGTTGTTATATACCGTAAAAGAAAGAAAAAAGAAGCTGAATTCTCAGTTATAAACAATCAGCAAGAAAGCACTGAGCCTCAAACTGGTGAAGTGTTTTACAAAGAAAAAAAATAAATTGACTTATCAGCTAATTTTTATGTTATCTTATTCTATTAGTATTGCTGGTTTTCCTGGGTAAGCTTGAGCTGCTTTTTGTTCTTTGGATTTATCAGCGTCAATTACCTCTACAGGCAGTTTAATCTCTTTAGAAAAAAATTCAATAGATCTCTCTAATGCCTCTAGCTCTTCAAGTTTACTAACCATTACTGCAGGAATCTTAGCTGGATTTTTTAAAATGTCATTAACTATTCTAGGAATTTCTTTAGCATGTTCCTTAATCATTACTGCTTTTATTAACTCGCCAGGATTTCTTGTTTTGTTCAGCATGGTCTTAAGGTTAGAAAATAAAGAATATTTCCAAGATTCAGAGACGAATAATGTAACTTTTTTAGGTTTTATTTTAACTAAGCTTAGAACAGCATGAATATCTCTTGAAGCTTGTTCTATCATTAAGTCTAGCACTTTGATATTAGGATCAACTTTCTTATCATCAGGTAATGGCCAAGTGCTGATTGAAACAAAATTCTTTCCGCCTATTTCATGCCAGATTTCCTCACAAACATGTGGAATAAAGGGGGAAAACATTATTGTAATAGACATTAAGGATTTATTAAAAACATCATCACTGATATTGTTTTTATATTTATTAAGATAATTTGTGAATGACATTAGTTTAGTAGCTGCAATATTTAATTCAAATTTCTCCATGCACTCAGTTACCTCTTTGATGGTAAGGTTAAGATGACTTTCAATATATTTATCTTGGGTATTATTTACAACTGCTCTAGGTGAGATCAGCAAAGCAAAACGCTTGATAAATTTGTTAGCTGCTTCAACTCCTTTGTCGCTCCATTCTAATTCTTTGTCATAACTGGCAGCAGACAGAATAAATAATCTTGCTGTGTCTGGTCCAAAAGTTTCTGCAATCTGCATTGGGTCTACAACATTACCGACTGATTTACTCATTTTTGCACCGTCTTTTATTATCATTCCGATGGTGTATAACTTCTTGAATGGTTCAGAGATAGTTGTAAATCCAAGATCTCTTAATGCTTTTGTGATAAATCTAGCATATAATAAGTGAAGTATAGCGTGTTCTATGCCACCAATATATTGGTCTACAGGCATCCAATAGTCAGCGATTTCCTCATTAAACATCTCATCATTGTTCTGTGGATCACAAAAACGTAAAAAGTACCATGAGCTATCAAAAAAAGTGTCTAATGTATCTGTTTCACGTTTTGCTGGACCATCGCATTTTGGGCATGTAACATTTACGAAATCATGTGCATGTTCTAGTGGATTGCCTTTGCCAGTAAACTCAACATTTTTTGGTAGTTCAACAGGCAGTTCTGATTCAGGTACTGGGACCATGCCGCAAGATTTACAGTGTATTATAGGGATTGGTGCGCCCCAATATCTCTGTCTTGATAAAAGCCAGTCTCTTAAGCGGTAACGAACTATTCGTTTACCGCAGTTGTTTTTTTCAAAATAATCCATAACCTTTTTAGAAGCAGTATCTGTGTCTAAACCATTCAAAAAACCAGAGTTTATCATTTTTCCTTTTCCTTCATAAACTTGTTCTCTTTTATTAATCTCAGATTTGTCTCCATTGTCTCCAATAACTACTCTTACAATTGGAATATCAAATTCTTTAGCGAAATCAAAATCTCTTATGTCATGCCCTGGAACTCCTACTACTGCTCCGGTGCCAACTGATGTAATTATAAAATCAGCAATCCATATTGGCATTTTATTCTTAGTTAGTGGGTTGATACAGTAAAGCCCGGTGAAGACACCAGTTTTCTTTCCGCTTTCTTTTATTCTGTCTTCTTCGGTTTTGTTTTTTGCATATGCTATGTATTCGTTTACTTCTTTCTTGTTTTTTGATGGGATGGTATTGGTTAATGAATGTTCTGGTGCGATAACTATAAATGTTGCACCAAAGTTAGTGTCTGGTCTTGTTGTGGATACTTTAATTTTTTTATCAGAACCATCAATTTGGTAGTCAATATCAATCCATTCTTTTCTGGAGATCCAATTTTTTTGCATGACCTTAACTCTGTCCGGCCAGTCCAGAACTTCAAGATCTTCAAGTAATTCATCAGCGTATTTTGTAATGCGTAAAAACCATTGTTCCAGAAGTTTGGTCTCTACATTGCTATGGCATCTCCAGCAAGTGCCATTTTCTACTTGTTCATTAGCGAGTACTGTTTTGCAAGAAGGACAAAAATTTACTGGAGCATTGTCCCTGTAAGCAAGACCTTTTTCAAATAGTTTTAAGAAGAAATACTGATCCCATTTAGTGTAGTCTAATCGATGAGAAGCAATCTCTCTAGACCAGTCATAACTCCATCCAATTGCTTTTTGTTGTTCACGTATTCTTGTGATATTTCTTTCTGTGTAATCTTTAGGGTTATCACCGTACTTAATTGCAGCATTCTCTGCTGGAAGACCAAATGAATCGTAGCCTGTTGGGTATAAAACATTAAATCCGTTAAGCCTTTTGTATCGGGCAGACGCATCAGTAAGGGAATAATTTTTTAAATGGCCCATATGTAGATGGCTGCTTGGATAACAATACATTTCTAGCACATAAAACTTTTTTTTCTTAAAGTCATGTGATACTTTAAAGATTTGTGCGTCCTGCCACTTTTTCTGCCACTTTTTAGATATCTTTACTAAGTCCATTAAAGTTTTTCAAGTGAAAAGTATATTTAAAAATATTGTTGTTTCATTTATGTGGTTTGGTCTTCTTTTTTTTAGGAAATCCCCAAAAGAGAAAGCTGATTATTAACAAAAGGCCAACACCGCTTGAAATCATAATATGTTTTTTAGATAGATTTAATTCTTTAAACTTAGCAGCAGCATTTCCAGTAATCTTATTCAGAAATGGTTTTTTTATTGATTGGTAAGGTACTTCTATAGAGGGCAGAAGTAAAACACCTTCTCCGTCAAATTTTTCGCTTATTGTGATAACTCCAGATTTTTCTTTGGAGTTTAATTGGATTGGTTTTACTTCTTTTGGTTTTAACATAACCTCAGTGTTTCCATCGTTCCATTGGATAGTATAAAAAGCAGAGTAAGTGCGATCATTAATCAGGTATAATACAGCTGTTTCTTCTTCAAAGTTTAAGGAATCTGGGCTAACAGCTAAACCATAAACTGAAGGAATAAAAATTAAGAAAAAAAGAAAGATTTTCATGGTCTTCCTATTACGTTTATTGCACCAGTGTATTCGCCTTCAACTGCGTCAGATGGTACACTTGCAGTAAAGCTAACAGCTTTGTTAGTGCCTGGTTCAAGATCAAGCTCAACTTCAGTTATGTAGTCCAGAGCTGTTATTATCCCTCCAGAATTAACAGAGATTACACTTGGGTTAAGCACTGTTGAATTACTTGAGAAGTTACTTGCAAGTAATCTTGTATCAATAATAACATTTCCTAGATTACTTAGTGTAACGTCTTGTGGTGCAGATGTACTGTTTTGAAGGATTAGCCCAAATGACAGAGCATTTGTACTTGCTTGTAAAGCAATAAGGGGCATAACTTCAAAGTTTAGTGATCCATCCAAAGTTTTAGGCCCGTCTTCAAGGTGGTATGATATGTTATATCCTCCCGGTTGTACAGAGTAAGGTAGCAGGATATTTCCTGAAAGTAATGGTCCTTCAACGTTTAAGGTTATCTCTTCATTAAGGAAGAGTATGCTACCAGATGGATTTTGTGCATCTTCTACTATAACTTCAAATGTTAAGTTTCTTACCCCACCCGGTGTTGGAATAACTTGAAATCCTTCTGCTGGAGTATCGTCTGGGAATGATAGTTTACTTATTTTTAATAAACTAGATTCTACAAAGAAAGATACTTCCAAACTTGAGCCCTCCCCGCTTCCAGGTGTACCACCAATAAGTTTATGTTCTGCCCAGTTGTCAGGTGTGTTTTCACCGACTAAATCTTTCTTGCGTATGGAAAATCCATTACCATCTCCGCCCCATGATTTTGAGTAGTTTACAATGTCTTGCGCACTGTCTGAGTTAGCAAGCATTGCTCCTTCACCATCAGTTAGGGATATTGAACCGTCGATAGCTGTAAAGCCATCATTCCATACTCCGTCTCCATTTCCATAAATTGTTTCAAAACTGTCAAGGTCTTCGTCAGTACCATCAGTCAATTCACGCGCTATTACTAAAAATTGATTTGACTGGATTGTTACATCATCGAATTCTGCTCCATTTAAAGTCCAGTCATTTAAACTTACAGATTCTGGACCAGAGTTATACAGCTCAACCCATTCAGCGTCGGTATCACTGATTGGATATGGGTTGTACATGATCTCTGAAATATATACCTGCCCAAGAACAGGTTGGACAAGTAACAATGTTAATAACAAAATTAATTTTTTCATTTAGCACCTCCAAGGTTGTTTAGGAATATTTTTTTTAGTGTGGTTAATATAAGGTTACTCCAAAAAACTGAAAATTCTTTAATGATTATGAAAGATATTTTAGATTAAGCTTGGTTGTTTTAAAAAAACAGTAAAGAAAGTTTTTTAAAGATCTATTTGAAAATAAGCTAGGCGGGCCCATAGCCTAGAGAATTGCTTTAAGCATTTCGGGGAACCTGGATAAGGCGACAAAACTGAAAAGTTTCGCTAAAGCCTTCTAATATTATAAGTTATCCAGAAGAAAGCTGTAGATCGGGGGTTCAAATCCCCTTGGGCCCATATTAACAAAGTTAATTATTTAAACACTCAGTAAACTAATGATCCTATGCGCGGGTAGCCAAGCAGTAAGGCAAGAGGCTGCAACCCTCTGATCCTGGGTGCAAATCCCAGCCTGCGCTTATTATTTTATAGCTCAGAATATTAATTCATTTTTATCTCTGTTCGTTTCTAATAACTTCTTCTAAGGAAACTTCATGTATCTTTACTGTAAATCCTCGTTTTTGATAGTTTCCTTTAAATGTTGACCATCGACAGGTATATATACGACTTGAGTGTAACTGTTAATGTGAAGAAGGGGCTGATAGAACATTTTTTTTTGATAGCACTACTTTCTTTGTTATTAACAGCACAACAATGTGAACAACCCCCATACTGCGGTGATGGAAGAGTAAATCAAGTAATTGAAGAATGCGATGGAACAGACCTTGGACAAGAAACATGCGTAAGCCTAGAATTTACAGGTGGAAGAATCTCATGCTTAGAAACCTGTCAATACAATACAGATAGTTGTACATTTGAAATAGATCCATTATTATGCGGTGATGGAATAATAAATCAGGATACTGAAGAATGTGACGGAGAAGACTTGGGTGGAGCAA
>ERZ1292623.1036-Hain-H51-01um-R1-1036-length-27747-cov-8_pt1 | contig 27747 bp, 33 predicted proteins | sample MGYA00564398_ERZ1292623 | MGnify/ENA primary metagenome ERZ1292623 (study PRJEB36523, sample SAMEA6512633) | groundwater metagenome | collected 2019-01-07 | study: AquaDiva: Metagenomics assemblies of 32 groundwater samples | reverse complement strand
TGCCCGCGACGAAAAGTGTCTCTATGACTTCAAGAAACAGCGTATCAATCTTCCCCCCGAGTGTGTATCGCGACTTTTTCGGAAAGTGGTTTTTGTATTCGTCCCATTGCTTGTATGCGGCAACGAATTTCTGAATAATCGGCAGTGTCGTCCGTGTGTGTGTGTGTGGATAAGTCCGCTTGGTGGTTGTTATGAAAATTCAGTTGAGTCATACATTTGAAGAAGTTATCAGCATTGAAAATCTGCTTGACGCATGGAGAGAGTTTATCAAAGGAAAAAGGAAGAAACAAGATGTGCAAGAGTTTCAGATGTCTCTTATGGATAATATTCTTGCGCTCCACCGCGATCTTGCCAATCGCACCTATTGCCACGGCGGCTATCATGCCTTCAACATCTCCGATCCCAAACCGCGGATTATCCACAAAGCGACGGTGCGAGATCGGCTCCTGCACCACGCGCTCTATCGGAAACTGTATCCCTTCTTTGACCGCGTGTTTATTACTGACTCGTATTCGTGCAGAGTGGAGAAGGGTACCCATCGCGCCATCAACCGTTTTCGCGCGTTCGGCCGCATGGTGAGTAAAAATAACACGCGCGCGTGTTGGGTACTCAAGTGCGACATCAAAAAGTTCTTTGCGAGTGTGGATCACACCGTACTGCTGGATATTCTGTGGCAGTATATTCCGGACGCTCGTATTCTCGGACTGTTGTGGGAAGTGATCTCAAGTTTTTCATCGGAGAAGCAAGGCACGGGCTTGCCGCTCGGTAATCTCACGTCCCAGCTTTTTGCGAACGTATATATGAATGAGTTTGATCAGTTTGTGAAGCATACGCTCAAAGTGCGGTATTATATCCGCTACGCGGATGATTTTGTTGTGCTGTCGGACGATCGCGCGGCACTTGAGCGGATACTACCGTTGATCGGCACTTTCTTGCACGAGAAGATGAATCTGGTATTGCATCCGGACAAGGTCTTCATCAAAACGCTTGCTTCGGGCGTTGACTTTCTCGGGTGGGTGCATTTCGCCGATCATCGGGTGCTACGGACAGCGACAAAGCGGAGGATGATGCGCACTATCAGCAAGAAAGTCGGGAAAGGAGAAGTGGTGCAATCATATCTCGGGATGCTGGGGCACGGAAATGCGCAAAGGATCAGGCGCGATATTGCGCTCTTGTCAGAAAAAACCGCATAATGCGGTATGCACCATACCGAGGGGATTGTCTTGAAAAAACTGGATGTGGGGGAGCATGATGCGCTCTACAGCATGTATACGCGCGATTTTGGGAAAATGCGCGCTCTTGCCCAGGGTGTACGCCGGGAGGAGGCAAAACTGCGCGGGCATCTGGAGCCGCTGTCGCTCGCGCGTGTTCAATTTGTCATCGGCAGGGGTGGGGAAAAACTGATCGGCGCCACGCTCGCCGATTTTTTCCCGCGCCTGCGCTCGCGCGAGCATACGCTGCTGGTGGCCGCCGAGATCGCGCGGGAGGTGGATGTACAATGTTTTCCGGGTGAAAAAGATACCCAGATATGGGAACTGCTCAACCATACGTTTGCGGTACTTGACCACGAAGAATTCTCTGAAGATGATATGTCTCCGTTTCTCACTGATTTTCGGGCACGATTCAGGGTGTCTCTGGGGTATGGCGCGTCTGATGAAGAGGGGATAGTATAAAAGAGATGAGTAAGCTGGACGAACTTGAAGAGTCCCTCTACGGACGGGAAGACAAATTGCCGACCGGCAGGAGCAAACGTCAGGCCATGTTTCCGTCTCTGGGAAATAAACTGCGCACTTCGTGGGAGGCGGCCAAGCCGCGTCCGAGTATGGCGTCCGCACGGCGATTTTCCAAAGCGACAGCCATTGCCGCACTCGCGGGAGTTTTATTTATCATCGGCGCCGCTGTTTTTGCGTTTTTATATCTTGGGAGCAACCGATATGAGGCGCAGGTGGAAATCGGCGGGCGCGATCGCGTGGAGGCAGGAGAACTGACGACTGTCCCCATCATGTTTCGCAACGTGTCCGGTGGCGTGCTGGAAGAAGCGGATCTCGTGGCCATGTTTCCGCCCGACACGCTCCTACAAAATCAGGCAGGATTCATGGAGCCGATAGCAGGCCGCGTGGTACGCCGCATCGGGGCGCTCGCGGCGGGGGAAGAACGGCGGGAGGAATTTCAGGTACAATTTTTCGGCCGCGAAACGGAAGAAAAAACTGTTTTTGCGGAACTGGTGTATCGTCCCGCGGGACTCCGCGCGCGCTTTTCTTCTTCAGCGGAAAAAAAAGTGACTATCGCGCGGGTACCGCTCGCGATTTCATGGGACATACCCGCAACCGTAACACCCGGACAGGAAGTGCCGATTATCCTACGCTACAGTTCCCAGGCCGGCTCCTCGTTTGACAATCTTTGGCTCATGCTTGAATATCCACCAGGTTTTTCCATTGTTTCTGCGGTACCCGTAGCGAGCAGTACGGATGCGCGGTGGTTTGTCGGCACGCTCTCCCCCGGCGAGGAACGAACCATTTCGTTGAAAACGACATTCGGAACCGCGGGCGGGGACATCCAGTCCCTGCGGGCGGGGATCGGATCTTTCAATGAACTGACAAAAGAATGGAAGCCGTGGTATGAGTCGGTGCGCGAAGTGGCGCTCTCGTCATCCCCCTTTCTCCTGGAAGCCGCGATTGGGGGCCAGCGCGAGGGCATCGTCAAACCCGGGGATTTTATCTCCATGACTGTGCGGTATCGCAATCGCTCGGCAGTTGCGGTGAAAAATGTTTCCATACGTTTGGCGCTTGAGACAAGCGTGCTTGATGTCTCATCGCTGACTATCGGAGACGGCGGCGTGTTTGACTTTGCGACCAAAAATATCGTGTGGGGTCCGGGGGGTACTGACGTACTGCGCGAAGCAGCACCCGGCCATGAGGGTACCCTGCATCTGCAGGCGCGCGTGCGGCCGCGGCCGGTGGTATCAACAAGCGCCGATAAAAATATGACTATTCGTATGCGCACCCGCATTGAGACGCCGACTGTTCCGGATGAGTTGCACGGATCTGTGCTGGCTCCGGAAGACAGCGTGACATTCAAGGTATCCACGGTCGTGCTGACGGCAGGTCGTACCGTATTTCGCACCTCTCCCATACCCAATACCGGCCCTCTGCCGCCAAAGGTTGGAGAAAAAACTACCTATGCCATTGTCTGGGAGGTACGCAATTTCACCAACGATGTGGAGGGTGGGGAGATGCGCGCTTCTCTGCCGCCCAACGTCCGATGGGAAAACGTCATATCCCCAAGTGACGCGGATGTGCGGTTTGACAACGCATCCGGAGAAGTGCGGTGGCGCATGGGCAGGATACCGGCTGGCACGGGAGTGCTGACACCAGCGCGCGTTGCCGCGTTTCAGGTGTCTATCATCCCATCAGCCGTTGATCTTGGGAGCTCACCGGCTCTCATCGGAGACACTCATTTTACCGGCCGCGATATGTTTACCGCCCAAGACGTGCGTCTGGATATACCCGGCCTTGATACGCAGATGCCCCAGGATCCCTTGGTCAAGGGAGAAGAATGGAATGTGAGACCATAACTATCCGCACTTTTTTCTCATACCATCTATGAACGACAACTCTCAGATCATGGAAAAAATAGTAGCGCTCGCCAAACGGCGCGGCTTCCTTTTTCCGGGTTCGGAAATTTACGGCGGGCTTGCGGGTACGTGGGACTACGGCCCTCTGGGTACGCTGATGAAAAATAATCTTAAGCGGGAGTTTTGGCGCGCGCATACGCTGGAACGCGACGACATCGTGGGCTTGGATGCCTCGGTTCTCATGAATCCGCGGGTCTGGGAAGCGTCGGGACATACCGAAGCATTCAGTGATCCGTTGGTGGAATGCAAACTGTGCCATCAGCGCTTTCGCGCGGATCATCGGGAGGAGTTGGAATCGCATAGGGAGATGCACGCGAAGAAAAAAGAAAAAGCGGAGTGGACGGAGCCCAAGACATTCAATCTCCTTGTAGAAGCATGGCTCGGCTCGGTGGAAGGAGAAAAACTAAAAGTGTACCTGCGCGGCGAGATAACGCAGGGCGTACACGTCAATTTCAAAAATGTTCTGGATTCCACGCGGGTGAAAATTCCGTTCGGCATCATACAGATCGGCCGTGCGTTTCGCAACGAGATCACGCCGGGCAACTTCATTTTCCGCAGCAGGGAGTTTGAACAGATGGAACTGCAATACTATGTGCCGCCGGATGAGGCGGAGTCCATGCAGTGGTTTGAGTATTGGAAAAACGAGAGGATGCAGTGGTTCGTGGGGCTGGGTATGCGGTCGGAAAAAATGCGTTTTCGCGAGCACGCGCCCGACGAGCGCGCGCACTATGCCAGTACCGCATGGGATATAGAATATGATACGCCGTTTGGCGGATGGAAAGAGATGATGGGTATCCATCATCGCGGGGACTGGGATATGAAGCGCCATGCCGAGTATTCAGGCGCGGATCTCACGTATTTTGACGAAGCGAGCAAAACGCGCTATACGCCATGGGTGATTGAAACGTCGGCAGGGGTGGATCGCGCTCTGCTCTTTTTCCTTTTGGACGCATACCACGAAGAAGGCGATCGCGTCATCCTGAAATTGCATCCGCGGCTCGCACCCTACACTGCCGCCGTATTTCCTCTGCTTGCCAATAAACCCCAGCTCGTGGAGAAAGCACGGATGATATTTAAAAATTTAAAGTTACAAAATTTAAACATTGCGTGGGACGAGCGCGGCAACATCGGCAAGCGGTATTACTCCCAGGACGAAATTGGTACTCCGTACTGCATAACCGTGGACTTTCAGACGCTGGAAGACGATACGGTCACTATCCGCGACCGCGACACGGCAATACAAGAAAGGATGCACAGTTCTGAACTACATCTTAGGTTTCTTGAAAAATTGCAACTGTGATTTATTCAAGAGTCTCAAAACTGATCATCAGGGTACGCAGGCGATCAGAAGGGCTGTGGCGGAAAGCCCCGGACGTAAAAGATGTGGTGTTGATCGGTCTTGTCTTGATGATATTTTTTGCTGGATTTCTGGAGGTATTCAGCTTTTGGAATGCCGTGGCTGTGTTTCTCCTATGCTTATATGTATATTGGGAATATACGAGGATGCATCAGCGATGAAAGCATAGGTATCTGGAGGTGTGATACAGATTTGCAATGCGCACCTCTGCGTGCAGAGGTGCGCACATTGACTTTGTCGGATGACTGGTACACCATGGAGTTATGAAGCGCATCATTCAATTCCATATTTTTAAGGGAGAACGGCAGTATGTGGCTGAAGGCATTGATCTGCCCGTGGTGACGCAGGGGAAGACACCAGACGAGCTGACGGCAAACATTCAAGAAGCGGTGGAGCTCCATCTTTCAATGACAGGTTAGCCCAGATATTCTTATGCCAACGATAACGATACCGAGAACATTAGCCCAACGAGACGATCTAATCGTGATTCCGCGCAAGGAGTACGAAGCGTTGACCGAATTGCGGAAAACCGCGGAGTTTACGCCGAGTGCGGCACAACGCGCGGCGTTGAGAAAAGCTGAGAAAAATCTTGAGCGAGGAAAAACGCTTTCCTATCATGCACTCGTCAGAAAACTGGGATTTGCAGATTGATTCGGTTGTTTTCAAAACGCTTCGGACCCTTCCGCGGCGTGATGCGGAAGCGTTGCTCGTGGTTATCAGATTGTTGCCCGCCGATCCGTATTTTGGCGATATCCAGAAAATGAAAGGCGAGGAAAATACGTGGCGGCGCCGAACAGGCGCTTATCGTGTTTTCTATAAAATCAAGGTGGAAGAAAAAATATTGCTCGTGTTTCGGCTGGAACGGAGAACGTCTAAAACATATTGAACACATGTTCAAAAAAACCATTCTTCCCAGCGGGTTGCGGATTATTACGGCTCCCATGCAGGGGACAAATACGGTCACGGTTCTGGTGCTGTGCGGGACAGGCTCCGATCATGAGGCGCGCGAGATCGGGGGCATTTCGCACTTTTTGGAGCATATGTTTTTCAAGGGGACTGCCAACCGCCCCTCACCCGATGCGATCAAACATGAACTGGACGGCATGGGCTCTATCTCTAATGCATTCACCAGCCATGAGCTGACGGGCTATCACATCAAGGCGGCCAAAACATATCTGGGCCAGTCGCTGGATTTACTCGCCGATATTTATAAAAACCCTCTTTTGCAGGCGGAAGAAATTGAGCGCGAGCGGCAGGTGATCATTGAGGAGCTGCACAAAGACCGCGATACGCCCACGATGTATATATGGTGGGTGTGGGAGCATCTGCTGTACGGCGACCAGCCAGCCGGATGGGACGTGATCGGTGAGGAAAAAACTATCCGCATGCTCACGCGCCAGAACTTCACGGATTATTTCACGCATCAGTATGTGGCGGGCAATACGGCAGTCGTGGTTGCGGGTAATTTTGACGAGCAGGAAACGATACGTACTATCACCGAACTTTTTTCCGGCGTGCGGGAAGCCGCACCCATGCGTACCAAGCCATCGGTTGTGGAATCCCAGACACTACCAGCGCTTCATCTGGAATATAAAGAGACCGATCAGACGCACATTGCTCTGGGCTTTCGCGGGTTTTCAGCCGACCATCCGCGCCGCTATACCGCCGAAGTACTCGCCGCCATTCTGGGCGGATCGTGGAGTGCCCGCATGTGGGACCGCATCCGCGAGAAACTCGGCCTTGCCTATACCGTATTTACCGCGCATGAATCATATTCAAACCGCGGATTTCTCATGACGTATGCGGGCGTGGATCATAAAAACATTGAGGCAACCATCCGCGCGGCAATGGAGGAATACCGACGCGTCATCGCAGAGCCGGTGCCAGCGGCCGAACTCAAACGCGTCAAAGATTATATCCGTGGCATCACGCTCATCGGCCTGGAGCAGTCCAACGCGGTTGCCAGCTTTATCGGCACCGAGGAGATGACTACAGGCAAGCCGCAGACACCCGACGAGATTTTTGCTAAGATAGAATCAGTGACCGCCGATGACCTGCGGGCGGTGGCCGCAGAACTCATGAGGCCGGAACGGCTGAATCTCGCCATGATCGGGCCGATCAAAGAGAAAGAGCCGTTTGAGAAGCTTTTGGTACTATAAAGGAAATTTCAAATTCCAAGCACGAAATCCCAAATAAACTCCAATGACCGAAACACCAATCACCAAAACGCGCGTTTGTAATTTGTATATTGGAATTTGGGATTTGTTTGTAGTTTGTTATTTGTAATTCGGAATTTCCCCGCTTATGCCTACAAAAGACGTCCAATATCTTCACATTTCAACATGGACGATGGTGCGTTTTTTTCTCATCGCCGTTGGCGTTGGCATCATTTATCTCATCGGCGATACGCTGGTGGCTCTCCTGTTCGCCGTCATCGTGGCATCAGCCATTGATCCGGTCATTGAGTGGCTGAAGCGCTATCGTATTCCCCGCATTCTGTCCGTGGTGCTTATTTATCTTTCTATAGGCATAGCGCTCTTCTTCCTTATTTACCTCATCGTCCCACTCGTCCTTGAAGAACTGCACACGCTGTCCACGGGATACCCCGTCTTGCAAGAGCAGATACTTCAGGGCGTGAAAGAAGCCGGCTCTTTGCCGTTCCTTCCCGATTTTGAACTTGATCCCGAAGTTCTGTTTACCTTGCCCGACCAGTATGTGACGCGGCTGGGCGGGGGCGTTATCAGCTTTGTCTCCGTGCTGTTCGGCGGCATCTTCTCATTCGTCCTGATCACGGTCTTTTCTTTTTATCTGGCAGTGCAGGAGCGGGGTATTGAGAGTTTTCTCCGGCTCGTCACTCCTCTGCGACACGAGGCATATACGATTGATCTGTGGGAACGATCACAGCGCAAGCTCGGCCGGTGGTTTCGGTCGCAGATGCTCTTGGGCGCCATTGTTGGCATACTCATCTTTTTTGGGCTGACACTCCTCGGCGTGCCCAACGCATTTTTCTTTGCACTTCTGGCGGCGTTGTTTGAGATTATTCCGGTTGCCGGTCCCATTCTCGCGGCAGTTCCTGCGGTCATAGTGGCATTGGTCACCTCTCCAGTGCTGGGGTTGTTTACTGCGGTACTGTATGTGGCCGTTCAGCAGATGGAATCGCACGTGATTGTGCCGGTGGTTATGCGCCGCGCCGTTGGCCTCTCGCCGCTTATCGTGGTGTTGGCTCTCGTGATCGGGGCGACACTCGGCGGTATTTTTGGCATCCTTCTTGCCGTGCCGGTCACGGTCATCGGCGCCGAGCTTCTGAACGATTGGGACAAGAAAAAACGGGCGCTCATGCCGGAATAAAATATGGACAGCGTAAACAAAGCATTTATTGACTTGGAACGACGAGTCCGTGCGCAAGGGCTTCTTGACCCGACCCCGGCTTTTTACGTTTATACAGTCGGGATGGCATTGGCGCTGGTTGTGGCAAGCGTCGTTATCTTGGTCACTGTAAAAAATTCCTGGATACACATGTTGAATGCCGTCCTCCTCGCATTCGCATTCGGGCAACTCACTCTTTTTTCCCACGATGTGGGGCACGGACAGGTAACGGGCAGTCGTTGGCACGCCCTGATGAGCAATTGGTTCGGCGTGATGCTGGGATGGAATTTAGACTGGTGGGTATATAAGCATAACCGGCATCATGCATTTCCGAATCAGCCTGGATATGATCCGGATATCGGAATCAAATTCATCGCTTTCTCGGAAGATCAGGCGCGCGCAAGGACCGGATGGTATCGCGTCATGGCAAGATATCAGAACTTTCTTTTTATCCCTATGCTTTTCGGCGAATCATGGCATCTACGATGCGCCAGTATTGCGTACCTGTCGCATCAGCGGATCCTGAAGTTTGCGCTGGGTATCGCGCTTATCACATTGCACCTTGCGCTCTATCTGGGAGTGATTTTCTACTTCTTGTCCATATGGCAAGCTCTGTCGTTTGTCGTAATACATTGGGGTCTGCTTGGCGTGTATCTTGGGTTGATCTTCGCCCCGAACCACAAAGGCATGCCTATTATCGAACATGGCACTGTTCCGGGATATCTTGAGCAGCAAGTCCTGACGGCCCGCAATGTGCGTGGCGGGTACTTGGTTGATATAGTATATGGCGGACTGAATTATCAAATCGAGCATCACCTGTTTCCTTCAATGCCGCGGTGGCATTTGAGGCAGGTGGCACCTATGGTCGAGGCATTGTGCCGGGAGAAAAATCTGCCATACACCAAGACGAATGTGAGAGAATCATTTCGTGAGATATTCGGCCATCTCTCGCATGTCGGAAAAGCGGCCGCCGCAGAGAATTGAAAAAGCTTATTTTGCACCGATCGGAGCGATTTTCAACACATCAGGACTGCGGCTGTGGCGGCGAGTATGAGTGCCTGGAACGGAATGCCAATGAGGGGATACGCGTCAAGGCGGATATCGGCATGTATCATGTCATGAAATCTTTGGAGTGGCGCGAGAAAACGGGCACCTGCAAAGTAGACGCCCTGCAATATGTCTGGCAGGATACTGCCAATAGCCAGTGCCGCAAACCACCACCATTCCGCTGGTGTCGCGGGCGGGGATATAAGCAAAACGGCGACACATCCCACCACGGTATCCAGAGCAATGCGTCCTACGTCGCCCATGCGAGTCCGCATGTCTCCCTGCCATATCCAACCCATTTTTTGTTCCTTTTCCTTAGGGAGGGTACGGGTTGGATAGTGCCAGTGGGGAATGGCGTCGGATGCGTAGTGCGTCGCGATACCGATGAGAAAAGCGACTGCCGGATGCGCGCCTGCAAAAGGTTTTACTGCCGCGGCGGCAATGACGATGTGAGTCGCCAGAATCATATCCGTTCAGTATATCTATGGAGACGGGAAACCGCAAAAAATTTTACCTGACCACCGCCATTCCCTATGTGAATGACCGGCCGCATCTGGGGCACGCCCTGGAATTTGTGCAGGCCGATGTGCTGATGCGCTACCACCGTGGCAGGGGAGAAGACACACTCCTGCTTTCCGGAGCAGACGAGAACGCGCTCAAAAACGTGCAGGCCGCGGAAAAAGCGGGCATACCCGTACGCGACTTTATTGAAACAAACGCGCGTCTTTTTGGCGAGCTTGCTGAACGTCTCAATGTGCATTTTGACGTATTCCAGCGCGGGAGCGACACCGCGCATCACTATCCGGCGAGTCAGGAATTGTGGCGCCGGTGCGCCGCCGCGGGTGACATTTACAAAAAATCATACGAAGGACTGTATTGTCTCGGATGCGAGGCGTTTTATAAACGGGAAGAATTGACTCCAGAGGGCGAATGTTACGAACATCCGGGGAGGAAACTGGAGATGGTGGCGGAGGAGAATTATTTTTTCCGTCTCTCGCGGTATCGCGATCGGCTCGTAGAACTTATCGCATCAGATGAACTGCGCATCATTCCGGCGACGCGCAAGAACGAAGTCCTCGGATTTTTGCGCTCCGATCTTGAAGACATCAGCATTTCCCGCTCCAATGAGCGCGCGCGCAACTGGGGTGTGCCCGTGCCCGATGATGACACCCAGCGCATGTACGTCTGGTTTGATGCGCTTAATATTTATCAGTCCGGTGTGGGCTTCGGATGGGACGAAAAAAAATACACGCAATGGTGGCCGGCTGACGCGCATCTCATCGGCAAGGGTATCCTGCGCTTTCACGCCGTCTATTGGCCTGCGTTTTTGCTGTCCGCGGGCTTGCCTTTGCCCAAGTCCGTCATCGTGCACGGCTATATCACTGCGGACGGCCAAAAAATGTCCAAGACCGTGGGCAATGTTACTGATCCGTTCACGCTGATTGAAAAATACGGGGTGGATGCTGTGCGCTATTATCTTCTGCGGGAAATCCCCTCGGGCGAGGACGGCGACTTTTCGTGTGAAAAATTTGAACAGCGCTACAATGGTGATCTCGCTAATGGTATCGGCAATCTCGTCGCGCGCGTTGCCGCCTTAGGAGAAAAAGCAGAAGCATTCTTGAAGCCGGAGTATGATGAGCAGTTTCTGCTGATCTCGGACATTACCGGCATACGATTGAAGTACCAAAAGAGTATTGACGACTTTCGCCTTAATGAGGCATTGGGGAGCGTATGGGAATTGATCGGTCGAATGGACAAGTGGATCAACGATCAAAAGCCCTGGATCTACGATACTGCTCAGCTGAAGGCATTTATGAAAACAGCGGTATACGGCGTTCAGGAGGTCGCTTTTCTTCTTGAGCCATTTCTTCCCGACACGGCTGCAAAAATACATGGACTGACATCTGTCGGTGAGCGGGAGGCGACGATAAAAAGAGGCGTAAATCTTTTCCCACGGCTTGATAAAAAATCATGATCTCTTTTGACGACTTCAAAAAAGCGGAATTGCGGGTGGCGAGCGTGCTGTCCGCGGAGCGCGTAGAGGGGTCCGAAAAACTTTTGAAATTGCGCGTCTCTCTCGGCGGGGAAGAGCGCCAGATCATTGCGGGCATCGGAAAAAAGTATGAGCCGGATGCGCTCATCGGCCGTCAAATAGTAATCGTAGCCAATCTGGAGCCGCGGTGGCTCTGTGGTCTCGAATCGCAGGGCATGCTCCTCGCCGCAGATAGCCCCGATGGACCGGTTCTGATCCAGCCAGATAGCGAAGTCGTAGTAGGCGTTCCTATAAAATAAAAGTATGGAAGCGCCTCGTTTATTTGACGCCCATACCCGTACGCAGTTTGCCGCCTACGCCAATGATCAGGATGCGGTGATCCGGCGGCGCTTGACATAAAAATATGAGGTGATACACTTTTGATACACTAACAATTACTCTATGCTGGCGACAAAAACACGCATCAATATCAGCATCCCCCACGACATCAGACGCGCACTGGTCCGTCTCGCCAAGCGCGATGAGGTGCCGGAGGCCACGAAAGCGGCTGATCTTCTGGCGCGGGCGCTTGAGACGGAAGAGGACGAGGTATGGGATGCTATTGCCCGCAAGCGCGACCAAAAGGGTGCCCGTTTCGTGCCTCACAAAAAAGCGTGGGCATGACCTACGATGTGCAGTACCACGCACTTGTGGTGAGCGTAGACATCCCTGCTTTGCCTCATGAATGGCGGGACAAGATAAAACGGGCGATAGAAGATCGTCTGACCATGCGTCCTGAAATATACGGCAAGCCCTTGCGCCGTTCGCTCAAGGGGTATCGGAAACTTCGCGTGGGAGATTACCGCGTGATTTTTAGGATTGAGAGAAAGAGCGTGAATGTTTTTGTGATTCAGCATCGGTCTCGGGTTTACGCGACAGCGGATCAACGGCTATGACAGAGAAAACCTCGCAGTTGTTTGACGTCCATACCCATACGCAGTTTGCCGCCTACGCCGATGATCAGGATGCGGTGATTCGGCGTGCTTTAGATACGGGTATATGGATGGTGAATGTCGGCACCCAGCGTGACACATCAGCCGCGGCCATAGCGACTGCGCGTCGGTATGAGCGCGGCGTGTTTGCGACGGTCGGACTGCACCCGATTCATACCTCTGCGTCGTATCACGACAAGCACGAACTGGGCGCTGATGACGGAGGATTTATCAGTCGCGGAGAGGCGTTTGATTACGCGCACTATAAAAAACTTGCCGAGGATTCCAAAGTTGTCGCGATCGGGGAGTGCGGCCTGGACTACTACCGTCTGGAAGAAAAAACAAAAGAAATTCAATACTCCGCTTTTGAACAACAGATCACGCTCGCACACGATGTACAAAAGCCCCTCATGATACATTGCCGCAATGCGTTTGCGGATCTCATTGATGTACTCACCGCGCGACAGAGTGATTTGCTGACACGACGGGGGATCATTCATTTCTTTGCTGGTAGTGTAGCAGACGCGCGGCGGCTTTTGGACTTGGGATTTTCGTTTTCATTTGGAGGGGTGATCACGTTTGCCCGCGACTATGATACGGTGGTACGCTACATACCGATAGAGCGTATTGTGTTGGAAACAGATGCGCCGTATATTACACCCGTTCCCCATCGGGGCAGAAGAAATGAACCCGCCTATGTCACCGAGACCGCCAGAAAATTGGGCGAGATAAAAACCCTTTCCTATGAAGAGATTTGTGTCCGCACGACCATGAACGCACAAACATTATTCAGCATCAACAATGCGATATAATCCCAAAAAAATTGAAGCCATGTGGCAGAAGAAATGGCTCGTGGATAAAACGTACGAGCCGGATTTTTTGCGCGCGAAGAAGCCCTTTTATAATTTGATGATGTTTCCGTATCCGTCTGCCGAGGGACTTCACGTGGGCAATATGTATGCGTTTGTGGGATCTGATATTTATGGACGCCTGAAGCGCATGCAGGGATACGACGTGTTTCAGCCCATGGGTTTGGACGGATTCGGAATTCACTCGGAAAACTATGCCATAAAAATCGGCGCGCACCCGATGAAGCAGGCGCGCGTTTCCGAAAAAAACTTTTATCGCCAGCTTGCCATGATCGGCAACGGGTTTGCGTGGCGCGAGCGGCTGGAGACGTACGATCCCGCATACTATAAGTGGACCCAGTGGATATTTGTCCACATGTTTAAGCAGGGCTTGGCGTACCGTAAAAAACAGTCGGTGAATTGGTGTCCGTCATGCAAGACCGTGTTGGCCGATGAGCAGGTGATTGCGGGTAAATGCGAGCGGTGCGGTACGGTCGTGGTGAAAAAAGAGCTTGAGCAGTGGTTTTTCCGTATCACGAAGTACGCGCCGCGCTTGTTGAAAAATCTTGAAACGCTTGATTGGTCGGAGCGCGTGAAAATCGCGCAAAAAGAGTGGATCGGCGAGTCCGAAGGCGCGTTGATCAAGTTTTCTCTTGCAGGCATCTCTGGTCAAGTGAACGGAAAACATGATGTTGAGGTCTTTACCACGCGGCCGGATACGCTTTTCGGAGCGACATTCCTTGCGATCTCTCCCGAAACGGCAAGAAAATGGTTGGATGTCGGGTGGCAGGCGCCAGAAAAAGTAAAGGATTTTGTCGCGGCAGAGCTTCAGCACCGTGCCAAGCCGAAAAGCGATAACGAAGGGGAGCGCGAGAAAGAAGGCGTCTCCACGGGTGTGTCGGGGATCAATCCTGCCAATGGAGAGAAGATCCCGGTGTGGGTGGTCAATTATGTCTTGGGAGATGTCGGCACGGGCGCTATCATGGCGGTTCCGGCGCACGATGAACGCGATTTTGAGTTTGCAAGAAAGTATGGCATCGCCGAGCGCACAGTGATCGTACCCAAGGGCATGAAGTGCGTATTAGTACACGGATGTCCTAGCAGACAGGAAGATACGACGGACGTGACAAAAGCGAGTGACAAGCACTGGATTCCGTGGATGAGGGAGCAGATGCAGAAAGAAAAGATTCAGGCGTTTACGCCTCTGTTGCCCGAACCGTGGAAGCCGGACTATGAGGCGTGGAAAAAAGAGTTTGAAAAAATACCGGTGGATGAAAATACCGTTGCGGTAGGACATAGTTGCGGGGGCGCTTTTCTGGTGCGTTGGCTCGGAGAGACGCAAAGGAAGATGAAGAAATTGATTTTGCTTGCTGGAGCGAAGATTCCGGCGGATGATGCGAGCGAATTCATACGCAATCTATATGATTTTAGTATTGATCCGCGTATTCGCAACAATGTCGGCGAGATCGTTATCTTGATCTCCGATGACGATGAGGAGCGACACAGAAAGTCCGCCATACTGTACGCCGAGGCGCTCCAAGGGAAGATCGTGAAATTCATCGGTAAGGGACACTTCCTTTTTAAGCAGATGAGGACGAATGCCTTTCCGGAGCTTTTTGATGAGATTTTAAAGGGCACCGAAGCATACACGGAAGGCGGCATGGTGGTGAATTCAGGGAAGTTCAACGGCATGGATTGGCAGACGGCAAAAGGGGAGATCGCAAAATTTGTAGATGGAAAGATTGTGACGACGTATCATCTTCGCGATTGGCTCGTGTCGCGCCAGCGCTACTGGGCGCCGCCGATTCCGATGATTTTCTGTGACGCATGTGCTGTTGCAAAAAAAGGCGAGCGCGCCGAAATGCCCGGATGGTACACGGCATCGGAAAAATCTTTGCCGATAAAACTTCCTTTTGTCAAAAATTTTCGGCCGACAGGGAAGGATCAGTCGCCGCTTGCGGGTGTTACGAAGTTTTACAAAGTTCGGTGTCCAGGATGCAAGAACTGGGCGCGCCGCGAGACCGATGTCTCGGATACGTTTTTGGATTCTGCATGGTATTACCTGCGTTATCCAAGTGTCGGCGACAAAAAAGCCGCATGGAGTCCGGCAATTACGAAAAAATGGCTTCCGGTTACGCGCTATATGGGAGGGGCAGAGCATTCGGTCCTGCATCTTTTGTATGTGCGATTCTTGGCCATGGCTTTGCACGATGCGGGACTCGTGGATTTTGAAGAACCGATGCCGGTTTTCCGCGCGCACGGTCTCATCATCAAAGACGGCGCCAAGATGTCAAAATCAAAAGGAAATATCATCAATCCCGATGAGTATATCCGCGCCTACGGCGCAGACGCTCTTCGCATGTACCTCATGTTTCTGGCGCCATGGGAGCAGGGAGTCGATTTTCGCGCCGCAGGGATCAAAGGCATCACGCGCTTTCTGGAACGGGTATGGGTGTTGGCACACAAGAGACAACAGCGGAAAATCAAAAACGAAAATATGCAGAGAGCTCTTCATCGCGCCATAAAAAAGGTGACGGATGATATAGAAAATCTCCAATATAATACGGCGATCTCGGCGCTTATGGTATTACTCAACGTCTTTGAAGAAAATGAGCACGCGGTCGCGCGCGAGGACATAAAAATATTTTTGAAATTACTGGCACCCCTAGCACCGCACATCACGGAAGAATTGTGGCAGGGATTTATAAAAGGAAAACCAAAATCCATTCATCACGAAGCATGGCCGCTCTACAATCCGGCAATGATTGCGCAGAAAACGTTTGAGCTGATCATACAGGTGAACGGCAAAGTACGCGGGCGGCTTGTGCTGGCGATGGGTACCAGCGAGGGAGACGCCGTGCGCAGAGCGCGCGGCGTTCCTGGTGTCGCACGGCACCTTTCCGCAGAGCCGAAAAAAGTTATTTTTGTCCCAGACAAACTGATCAATTTTGTGGTCTGACGCCGCCTCGCATGTCTGCTATGGAGATTGTACGGATGGAGGATTTTGAACAGGCGGTGCTGGCGGAACGTGTCCTTGCCGTGATCCGTCAGGGCGGTATTGTTGCCGTGCCGACGGATACGGTATACGGTCTGGTATGCGATGCGCGAAATGAAGACGCGATCAGGCGATTATTTGCCCTGAAAGACCGGCCGGAAGAAAAAGCATTCCCCGTGTTTGTAAAAGATATTGCTATGGCGCGGTGGTATGCGTACGTCTCGGACGCAAAAGCAAAATTTCTTGAACGCGTGTGGCCGGGAGCCGTCACTGTCGTTTTGCATCACAAAGAAAAATTACCACCTGTTCTTACCGGTGGCAAAGATATGATTGGACTGCGAATCTCCCAGCATCCGCTTATTTCTGCCGTGCTTCTACGCGCCGATTTTCCCCTGGCACAGACATCAGCCAATATCTCCACTATGACAGCGGCAACATCCCGCGAGGAAGTGGAAGAGTATTTCAAAGACAAAAAAGAACAGCCGGATCTCGTCGTGGATGGTGGTGCTGTGCCAGGCGCTTCTTCCACGGTAATTGATTTTACGGGTGTCAATCTTATACTGATCCGCGCAGGTCCAATTTCTCCCCAAGACCTTGACGCGCTCACGCGATAGGGGGAATAATGACGAGATGGTTACAAAACCCTGTTTCGTAGCGAACACGCAGAAATCCGAGCGAGGCGAGGACGGACGACGAAGGCGTACTTGGGGAAAGTACGCCGAGGAGGACGGACGAAGCCGCAGCCGGATTTCTGCGTGTGCAGTAGAATAAAGGGTCTTGTAACCATCTCAACACCACTATGCCGACACCCGCATCCCGTATCGCTTCCATCTTGGCACCCAAGATCCACTCCGATCACCGCCTCATCCGTGATTTCAAATCACTGGAGCGCACGGTCGGACAGCTGAAGAAAAAGGGAAAAAAGATCGTGCTCACGCAAGGCGTGTGGGACCTCATCCACGAGGGACACGCCAAATATCTGGAAGCCGCCAAATCACTCGGCGATATACTGGTGGTAGGACTTGATTCAGACGCGTTGACACGCCTGCGCAAAGGCCCCAATCGTCCCATTGTGCCCGAGCGCGAGCGCATCCAGATGCTCATCCATCTCCGGCATGTGGACATCGTCACCGTGCGCGGGGTACAGCATGACATCGGGCACCTCATTCGCCTCGTGCGGCCGCACGTGCTGGTCACCTCATCCAGCCCCACCGATTTCAAAGACGACCTCAAAACAGGCACCTACGGCGCTTTTTGCGACAAGATTGTTACGTTACCACCCCAGGCAACCACGCACACCAGTGCGCGCATACGCAACCTGACCATTGAAGGCGTGGAACAGCTCGCCCGCGAAGTGGACAAATTGACCAAGGACTTCATAAACAAAATCAGAACCACATGATGCACCATGCCGTTATCTCCTACATCCCGGCAATCCACAAGGGATATGTGGATTTTTTCAAAAAATACTCCGGCGGGACGCTCTATATATTGAGCGAAGACCTGGTACGCGAAGTCCCGCGCATGGAGCGGGATATCCGCGCGTTAGCACCCGCGGAGATGAAATCTCTGCTTGAAGGGCTGAGAATCTTTGAGAAAATTATCGTGCTTGATCGCGCGGTTTTGCCAGTCGTGCAGGAGAGCGCCGATACCATCGTGATGCCTGATGAAGATGTAAACCGCCATTTTGCGGAGGTGCATCTCAAAGGCAAAGATGTGCAGTTCATCTCCGTGTTCTTGCGCTGGGACAAACAAATCTCAACCAAAGAAATAGAAGTGCCTCCGGATCGCGTGATCTCGCAGGATGAGGCGGACAGAGAAATAATGGGCAAGGCATTCAGGGAAGCCGAAAAAAGCCCCGACTGGTGGCGGCAGATAGGGGCGATTGCGGTACGAGACGGTAAAATATTACTCACGGGTTTCAACAGACCTGTGCCATCAAAGGACTATACATTCGGGCCATTCGGCGATCCGCGGAGCAATTTTGACGCGGGCATTGGTTTTGAAGTATCCAAAGCCATCCACGCCGAAGCCGCAGTCATCGCCGAAGCAGCGCGCCGTGGCATTGCGCTTGAAGGCGCATCGCTCTATGTGACGACATTCCCATGCCCCGTATGCGCCAAATCCATCGCCGCCGCAGGCATCAAGAAAGTATACTACTCAAAAGGATACTCCCTCCTAGACGCCGAAGACGTATTAAAAGCCGCAGGCGTGGAAATCGTTTTCGTACGGGGCTTGCGTTGACTTTAGACTTTCTGTTACCATATTCTTATGGCTATGAATGAAAAGCTTGATCATGTCTTGTTGAGGGGTATGTACTTGGAAGACATACAATCCCTTATAGCACTTAGAAAAAATCCATTATTATTTTTGAACGACGAGATTAATCCTACTGCGACCATAACGATCTCCAATGAATTACAAGATAAAGAGTTCCCCGTACTTGATTTAGTGCTTCATACCACTGGTGGTAGTATAGAGTCCGCGTATAAAATCGTAAAATTACTCCGCAGACATGCAAAAAGAGTAAACATCATCGTGCCGGCATACGCCAAAAGTGCAGGCACACTTATATGTCTCGCTGCTGAAACTCTCGTCTTAACGACAATTGCTGAATTGGGACCACTCGATGTCCAGATTAAAGAATCACAAGAAGGGGATGTCGCTACTTATAAATCAGCACTTAATCGTTATAAAGCACTTGAGCAGATTCAAGCACATGCTTTAGAAAGCGTAGATAATGTGGTGTTGCTGTTTCTTGCTCGAACTTCTGAAAGTGGGATGCGGCTGCGAGATATCGTTGAACTCGGTATTAAGTTCGCTGGAAGTACGAGCGAATGTCTATATAATCAGATTGACCCTAAGACTATCACTGAGGCTGCCCGTTCTTTAGACGTTGCTAAACAATATGGCATGCGTATTCTCGAACGTTATATGGGTTGGGAAAAAACAAGGGCAGACCCCGTTATTCATAAGCTGGTTTATGATTATCCCTCACATGAATTTATTATAGATAGAGAGGAGATCTCTCAACTTGGTTTTAGTGTTGAAGCTCCTCAGGGGGATCTCGAGAGAGTTACTGAACGTCTGGGCATATCTTTGGAATCGCAAAAGATACCCGTAAGAATAAAACTCTTTGAGCCGTCACTGATCTCATCAAACCCTATACCTATAGGTGCGTTCCCTGTTCGTAGTATAGAGCAAGAAACGGTACCATTTTCCACGCCAATGTCTGCTGATAATAGAAACTAACCCAAGCTTTATGTTTAATAGAATAGAGAAAAAACCAGATTTTCTTATAGAATTGAAGGAGCGGGCAGATGCCTTTGAACGTATACGGAACGCAATTGTCCAAAGCCGTTCAGCAGTGCGAGAGATCCTAGTGACAAAAAAGGAACCATATCGCATCAGATCTCCGATCGTTGTAGTAAAAAAGAGTCTGTAAACTACTGTCATGGGATATAGGATATATGTCGAAAGTAAGCGCACAGCTTCAGCTACCCGTCGCCTTTTTAAAGGAAGATAAGCAATTTATCGCTTATTCTCCGGTTTTGGATTTGTCTGCGTGCGGCAAGACGCTTACGGAAGCGCGGCAACTCTTTGGCGAAGCCGCAATACTACTATTAGAAGAGTTGCATAAGAAAGGAACACTTGAAGAAGTTCTTGCCGGTTTGGGTTGGGGCAAGAAAGATACGGCTTTTATTCCGCCTCTTGTGATAGGACAGGAATCCTATTGACGGGAGTATTGTTTAGAGATAATATCTCAATACTTGAAAATCTACGTGGTTATGGAGTGAAGCAGGTTAAATGCCTGCACTGTGCCGCAACGGTATGTCCCTCCGCCAACTGGCGGATCGGGATAAGTCCGGACCTCCCTATGCGAAGCTCATGGCTTCCCACGCGCGTCCGAGCAAGACACCCGCTGATTTTTCAGCAGTAACCCTATGCCGGACGCATGGGTTTTTTGTTTGCACTTTTACAACGCGAGGAGTATTGCGATGGATGCAATCATCGGCCATATTCTTACTGTGCGTCAGGCGACTTCTGCGAGCTACGAACAAATGCCTGATTTCTACGTCCACCCGCTGGGGCTTGATCGCCTCGAAGCGATGATGGACAGTATAGACCGCAAACGGTATGAGATACTTCTCTCCGGAGAAGATCCGCAGAAATACGATCTCATTCTCCGGTATTCATTTGTCATCGTGGCACATGATTTTGGATATTGCTTGTGGCGCCGCACCATCATGAGCGATATAAAAAGCGCGTAAGCAAAACGAGCCGCCGTCGTGAAAGACGGCGGCATTTTTTATCCCACCCGAAATAGGACAGGATTGGGATTTTTCTCCGTCATGTCCTTGCTGATGATCTGGGCGTGCAGGTGCGCCACTGATGCGCCAGTATAGACAGTATCGCCAAAGCGCATGGCAAGCGCTCCGCCTTTTATTCGTCTCTTTTTTGTGGCGAACATCGCGAGATCGTGTAGTTCAGTCCATCCCGCCGGAGAAATGTCAGAAAGCCGTTCAATATGTTTTTTGTGTATGAAAAGAAGATGGTGTTTAGCACCTTTGTACGGGTACATATTATCAGTAAGCGTCCAATGGACACCGTCTCTGATGATCGGCCGCAGGTGATATTTCTTCAGATACTCCGGACAAAACGGACACACGCCGTCCTGCTGGATTTTTTTGATGACGTTGGGATAGGTGCTGTCAGGACGGTGCCGGGTGTTGCGGGGATCTACAAAGCGTCTGGTCATACGGGTGTGGGGATAAACATTTTGGCGTGGGGCTCGTAGTCGGAGAGCGTAAAATGCTCGGGGCGGAATGCAAAAATGTCATCGGGCGGGGATGCGAGCGCCACTGTCGGCAGACGCCGCGGCTCGCGGGCGAGCAATTCTTTTACTTTGTCGTACTGGCTTTCATATATATGGATGTCGGAAAATGTGTACACGACTTCTTTGAGTGAATATCCGATGATGTGTCCCAGCATCATGCCAAATGCCGCGTATTGGATCATGTTGAACGGTACGCCGACGGGAAAATCGGCGCTTCTCTGGAAGTGGTGAATGGAAAGTTCTTTGGTCTCGGGAAATGCGAGCACGTGGATCCATCCGTGGCATGGGGCTACGACGACTTTGCGCCGCAGTTGCGAGTGCTGAAGCGCGTACTGCGGAATCCACGGCGAGATAAAATGCGTTCGCAGATACGGCCGTTCTCTGATTTGTTGTACCAGATTTTTTATCTGATTAAACGGCATGCCTTCACGGGTGGGAAAAGACGCCCATGCCGCGCCGTACGAGCCGTCGCCGAGGTCTCCTTCAGGTAGGCCGAAGATGTCGCACTTTTCTTTGGTCACCCACGGCTTCCACCATTTGCATCCAAATGCTTCCAGTTCTTTTTGCGTGCGTGCGCCATTGAGAAATGCAATATGCTCTGCCAGAGCGCCGGTGAACATCGCGCCCGAAAGATCACGTTCGGTGATGACGGGAAATCCGTTGGCGAGTGGGTAACGCAACTGCTGTCCCACGAGCATACGCGCTTTTTCGCCGTGAATAGGCGTCACGTCCGTGCCTTCTTTATATATCTTACGCAGTAGATTCTGGTACTGCGCGTCCGGCGTCCGCTCGGCATATAGCTTCATGCGCGTATTCTTTCATACACCACAGGTCGGGTCAATCCCGTTATAGAAAAGCCATCCCAAAGGGATGGCGTTGAAAGAGGACTACTGCCGGAGTTTTTTCTTGATGAATCTCCAGGCAATCCATCGAACAAGGGGGAGATAGAGCATGGCGGTGTAGTGTCCACTCGGCAATATGACGGTTTTCGGTTTTTTCATCGCGCGCCGCAACAGGAGGCCTTTTTTAAAATGGATCACTCGGTCAAACGCGGCTAGGATCAAAAGAATTTTGTCGGGATCGGCAAACTGCGCAAATCTCAAAGGATCCCATACAATATGCTTGCGCAGTCGCCTCTCAAATACCTCGGGTGTGATGCGCTTTTCTTTTAGGTATGTGGCGCGTCGCGCGCTGATTCCCCTACCTCGCCATGCGCCGTCCTGGCAGTGCCGGATGATGTACGGTAGGTCGCCGCCTGCGAGGCCGAGGACTGTTACCGCAATCCGCTGGTCAACGGCCGCGAGAAGTGCCCCGCGGATGGCTCCCATGCTGATGCCGAAAATGGCGATGCGGTCTGCACTGATCGCCGGATGCGCTTGTGCCCAGTTGACTACAGAGATTCCCTCCATAACAGATCGGAAAAGAAAAATATTAAACATTCTTTCATCGCCGATCACCTCTTCCTTTCCGCGGTGTACCACGATGGCCGCAAGACCGCGTCCCGCAAAATAACGGGCAAAGTACCGTTCCAGCTGGTAATTGTCTCTGCCGAAAATCGGCAGGATAATGACTGCTGGCATCTTGCCGGACAGCCGCGGCTGGTAGTATGAGAATATGCCCCCATGTTCGGCAGTGACAGGTATCACGTCAAAGCATTCTTTTCGGCGAATCCTTTCTCCGCTCACTTTGAATCTGTGAGGGAACCATAGCGGCAGGATCCATGCAACAAAGATAATCGTGGTATGAAGCGGCAGGGCGACAAAGAACGCGCTTATCACACGCGCTACCGTGCAGCCGCTTTTGCGCCACGATGTTTGCACGGCTTCTTGGAGCATCGCCGACACAACCACTATGTTGTAGGCGAAGTAGAGCGTCGCGGCGATAATTATCCAGGGTGACATCCTCATGGGCTATCCTTTCTGTGCGAGCGGGTTGATTATGGAAAGAACGTATGCCGAGCATAGGCGACAAAAGGCGGTATGGCAAGAATAGTAAATATCGTTTCTTGAAAAAAACATCCAATCATGCAATCATACAGCTATGAAAATCATCTTTTTTGCGGCAATGACCGTGAATGGCAAGATCGCCCATGCGTCGGATGAACTGGTGGACTGGACGAGCAAGGAGGACAAGCGGTTTTTTAATGAAGAGACGAAAAAATGCGGGGTGATGATCATGGGCGGGGCGACATATCGCACGATTGGACGCCCTCTCCCCGGACGCCTGAATGTGGTGATGACGCGGACACCTGATGCTTCCAAAAATCAGGATGGGCTTTTGGAGTTTACGGACGCATCGCCTGCGGCGTTGGTGGAGAACTTGAAAAATCGGGGATTCGAGCAGATCGCCGTAACAGGCGGCGCAAAAATATTCGCGCAATTCATGGAAGCGCATCTCTGTGACGAACTGGCTATTACGATAGAGCCGAAAATATTCGGTTCAGGCGTAAATTTGTTTGCCGACATGGCGCGTGATTTTGCGCTTGAACTCATTGAAACAAAAAATCTCAATCCCCACGTCGTGCTTCTGCGGTATCGCATGGTACGGTAATTGTTTCTCGCGTTATTGACGGTGTATTGCAGTATGCTATACTAAGGCAGTTCACTATATGCTATGCTCTATGCGTACCGCATCACCAGCCCGCATCATTGCAAACTTTTTTCTTGACGGCGCAAAGATTGTTTTTGGCTCGTTGGTCATCGGCGCTTTTATCCCGAGCACCGCATTTCACGAATTTCCATGGTTTGTTTTTCTTGGAGGTATTACCATGACGGTTATCTTCCTGTTCGTCGCCCATATGGCGGATAAAAAAGCAGACACTTCCTTCTCCGAACTATGAATCTTCTTACATTCTACATGGCTGCAAGCATCATCGCCCTCATCGGCGTGATATGGCTTATTCTCTCTGATCGTAAAAAATAACCCGTATGAATACTGATATTCTCCAATTCGTCATTACCATGTTCATGGCTCTCTTGAGCGCCGGCGGATTATGGTACTACGAACACCGGCGACATGGCGCGTAACCGTGCCTATCGGGCATTTTGAAAGTCATTGCCATGCTTCATAATCGGCGCGTCAAAACTTGGTCAAGTTTCGTCCGTGGCGATTTCTTCTCCTGACCGAGAGGGCAGGTCTTGAATGGTCAAGGCCGCGAAACCTGCCCTGTTCGGGCAGGTTTTTGTTCTGTTCATTAAAAGGAGGCGTGAGATGGAGATAGATCTTTCATCCAACGAAGCATTGTGGCTGCGCAGGTTATCCGCGGGTGATGTCTTGTTGTATATTGCGAGAAATCGCCTTATCTCCGACAAGGAGCCCGTAACAAGGGAGTTCAGTATCCGGCCATTTCAGTCCCGTGACGATGCAGCGGTTCTCTATTTACACCGTGCTGCTCTGCAAGCGATCGGCGCTTGGACAAAAAGCGGACCATGGGACAGCGATCTTGAGGATATTGAGCAATCTTATACCCGGAGCGGAGGAGCATTTCTGGTTGGTACGATCAATGATTGTGTTGTCGTCGCGATGGGGGCATTCAGACGGACTTCACCTGAACGCGCGGAAATCAAGCGCATGCGGGTACTGCCAATGCGGCAAGGCCGCGGATACGGGCAGGCGGTCCTTACCGCTTTGGAGGATGAGATACGCAGGCGCGGATACCGTGCCATCCACCTTAATACGACAATTCTTCAGGTCGCGGCACAGAAACTGTATCTGAAGAATGGCTATCGGGAAGTCGGGCGAATCACGCAGGGCGTTCCTTGGGAAACGATCTTTTACGAGAAGGACAGTGCGGCGTTATAAATGACGCATGACTTCGTAGTTCTTTGGCTGATCATTTTCGGAGGCGATTAGAGATGGTCGCCTCCGAAATCTTACACGCTCCATTTTATAACATGAAAGATTTTGTTACGTTTTCATTGTCGCGAGGCAAGACACTCGTCGTCGGCAGACAAACGCTGGTGGCGGGCACGCTCAACGTGACGCCCGATTCTTTTTATGACGGCGGGCGATACTTGGATGTGGAAAAAGCAGTTGCCCGTGCCGTTGAACACGCGGAAGAGGGCGCAGACATCATAGACATCGGGGGCGAGTCCACACGGCCAGGCTCAACGCCTGTTTCTCTGGAAGAAGAACTGGCGCGCGTCATACCCGTAGTTCGGGCTGTGCGCGAGCGGCTCGGCCCGAAAATAATTATTTCGGTGGATACGTACAAATCCCGCGTGGCGGTGGAAGCATTGGATGCTGGTGCTGATATCATCAACAGCATCGGGGGATTTGTGTTTGATCTGGAGATGGCCGCTGTTGTGGCGCGCTACGAATGCCCGTTTGCGATGTATCACGTGCGCGGCACGCCAGCTACCATGCAGGATGGAGAGATAACTTATGGCGATGTGATTGCTGACATCACTGATTTTTTTGAAACACAGATTGCGGAGGGGGTGCGGCAGGGCATGCGGCGTGAGCAGTTTATCATTGATCCGGGCATTGGGTTCGGCAAAACACTGGAGCATAATCTGGAAATCATTAGGCGTCTCGGGGAGTTTAAAAAACTTGGTCTTCCCATTCTGATCGGCGTATCCCGCAAAAGTCACATTGGCCTACTGCTGAAAAACGAGCTGTGTCTTGCGGACGTGCCGCCTGCGGAAGATCGTCTGGAAGCGTCTCTCGCCGAAGCCGTGATTGCGGTGCTCAACGGCGCTGACATCATCCGCACACACGATGTCGCAGAAACCCGCCGCGCGCTTGCGGTCGTTGATGCAATCAAGAAAAACGTGTAGGTTGATCCCATGACGCCTCTCAAAAAATCAGATCCCGAGATAGAGCGATTGATACAGGCAGAGACCCGACGCCAGCAGGAGACGATTGATCTGATCGCGTCCGAAAATATCGCGTCTTTGGCTGTGCGCGAAGCATTGGGGTCTGCGCTTACCAATAAATACTCCGAAGGATACGCAGGCAAACGCTACTACGCGGGCAACGCGGTGATTGACGAGGTGGAAACACTTGCAAAAGAGCGCGCGAGGAAACTATTCGGCCTTGGAAAAAACTGGAGCGTGAACGTCCAGCCCCTTTCCGGCTCGCCCGCCAACATGGCGGTGTATTTCGCCCTGCTCAAACCCGGAGAGAAATTCATGGCCATGGGTTTGCGTTCGGGCGGACATCTCACGCACGGGGATCCGGTCAATTTTTCAGGCCGTCTTTTTTCTCCGATACATTACGATGTGGGAAAAGACGGATATCTGGACTATGCGGAGGTGCGAAAGATTGCGCTTCGCGAAAAACCCAAACTGATTCTTGCGGGATTTACCGCATATCCGCGCACGATTGATTTCAAAAAGTTCGCAGAAATCGCGAAAGCAGTCGGCGCGTATTTCATGGTGGACATGGCGCACATCGCGGGACTTGTGGCCGCAGGCGCGCATCCCTCGCCCTTTCCCCATGCAGACGTGGTGACGACCACGACGCATAAGTCCCTGCGGGGGCCGCGGGGTGCCATTATTTTTTCCCGCATTGATCGGATGGTGCGCGGCAGGGAGAAAGAAAAAGAAATGACTATTGCGCGCGCGGTAAACCGCGCCGTATTTCCGGGTCTGCAAGGCGGGCCGCACGACAACCAGACTGCGGCAATCGCCGTGTGCCTCAAAGAAGCCATGCAGGCGTCGTTCAAAAAATATGGGCAACAGATCGTGAAAAACGCGAAAGCGCTTGCCTCGGCGCTACAAAAAAAAGGATTCAAAATTGTCTCCGGCGGCACGGATAATCACCTCATGCTCGTGGATCTGACGGACAAACATATTTCAGGACTGCAGGCGCAAAACATGCTGGAGCAGGCGGGGATCATCACGAGCCGTACCACGGTGCCCTTTGACCCGCGCCCGCCGTTTGATCCGTCGGGTATACGCCTCGGCACCCCAGCGGTCACCACCCGCGGGATGAAAGAGGGAGAGATGCGTGAGATTGCGCGATTGATTCATAGGGCGTTGACGCGCGGCGGCATAAAGAGTATTAAGAAAGAAGTGAACGATCTTTGTAGAAGGTTCCCCATTTCTCCATTAAAGACGCCCTTAAAGATGCGCAGCATCGGGAGTTAGGACTTGGCAACACGGTGTTCATTGCGCGCGCCACTGTGCAGCGGGTAGTGTCGAGGGGCATCGTGTACCACGATGGCAACGAGATTGCCGTGGACTTCACCGATGATGATTTAACCCCGCGCCAGATGCGGGAATTGGGTGTTTTGTAAGTTCCAAGTGAAATCTTTACTGACACGACAGACGAGGAGCCCCCTGCGGCTCCTCTTTACTTTTTTATATTTGTCGCCTATCATGCCGGTATGAATGTCATTACCATCCCCAAAAAATTGGCGCAAAAAGGCGACTTGGTGGTTTTACCGCGTGCAGAATATGAAGCATTGGTACGGCATCAACCGAGGGTTATCCCTACAGCGCGACTCACTGCCGCGGATAAGCGCGCCATCGCCAGAAGCAGAAAGGAGTTGGCCCGCGGCGAGTACGTAACCATAGACCAACTCGTGCATGAACTGGGAGGTACGCGTTCCTGATCGTGTACGGAAGAATATTGAAAAGATCCCTCGTCAAGATCGCGAGCGCGTGATCGCGGCTCTTTTGGATTTCAAGGTTGATCCGTGGCGCGGGGACATTATCAAGATGGGAGGCGAAGTGGATGTATGGCGGCATCGGG